>Ga0209611_10006307_pt1 | contig 19516 bp, 18 predicted proteins | sample S1TSphgellanicum_3_FD_187693 | JGI IMG/M metagenome (GOLD analysis project Ga0209611, IMG submission 187693) | Host-associated microbial communities from peat moss isolated from Minnesota, USA - S1T2_Fc - Sphagnum magellanicum MG (SPAdes) (version 2) | ecosystem: Host-associated > Plants > Peat... | reverse complement strand
ATGTTGTCCAAAAAAAAAATCATAGCAAGCTTCCAATAGAAAGAGAATAAAGATATTTCAAAAGATGCATGTAACAAGAATAAAAAAAACAAGAAATCCAAAAGATTCCAACCATATAAAATGTCGTTATATAAAGAGATCATTCTAGTAGTTATATAACAAATGTTGAGTTAGAATAATTCATTTTAGCCTATTATGGAAAGGAACATGGTAGGACGAAATACTATGGGAGCCTATTGTCATCCTACCTAAATCATTTCCGATGAAAATTCATCGTCACTAGAATTAAACACCTTGCAACTTCTAAAGGCTTCAAAAAAAAATATTTGGTTAGTCTATTGTCAAATTTGGCTAAGTCCTTTTATGGATGATCATTAGTCCACCAACCTCACATGATTGAAAAAACAAGCCTTGATCACAACTACCATTTAAAAGAACAATGTCATGATAATAATTGGATAGTTCAAATAATTTGTCCATTTGAATGCATAAAACTCCTATTGAACATTCATTAGATAATATTATAAATATAGACAAATCATCATTCAATCATTAGGATTGTTGTCAATACCCCCTTCCCCTTTCAACATTATTTCCCACCTAATTTTAGGTTTTTGGACTAGTTGAACAACACCAAAAAAAACTTTGATTTGGGAAAAGAAAACCAAAATTATCAAGAAAACAAGTCCATAATTTTTTTATGAAGTGTATGGCATTTGAAGTAATGCCCATGCATTTCATAAAAAACACATGGATTTTTAATGGTAGTGTATTAAATAAGATTCAAGGTAGAAAAAAAGTTTATACAATTTTCTTTGTGGTGTTCTTCCTTCTCATTCAACTTGATATGTTTTCTTCTCCCTTCCAAATTATATTGAAATTGAAGTTTAGTGAAGATGATGTTAGGGTTGAAGAGGTATCTTTGTGTTTTTTTTTATTCCAATTTTTGCTATTTTTTTAAAGGATTTATTTGGTTTTCTTTATTATTTTCTTCTTGTTATTCCATTTTTAAAAAAAAATCTTATTCTTCCAACTTGACATGTTTTATTCATTTTGATTATATGGCAATTGAAAATGAGATTTTAGTGAAATGAGAGTTAAGGTGTAACAAATGTCTTTGTGTTTATTTTTTCTTTCATTTATCATTCTTCTTCTTAATAGTTTATGTGCTTGCCTTTGTAGATTTCTTCTTATGGGTGAAAGCACATTACTGTGCACCAAAATTGGCAATTGAGAGTCCATACAAGAGTCCAAATCTAGTGTATTTTAAGTGCAATGAAACTAAACCCCAAATAAAGACATTTCAATGATATTAAAATTTTAAAATTTTCTATATCCAAATTCATACCACCTTAATTAAAACCTTTTTGACACATTTTCAAAATATTGGTCTCTAAAAGTTCAATTTAGTTATTGAAATGGGCTTTATGAGATTAAGTCATTATTAGGTCTCCATTTTATATCTTGAAAAAAAGGGGCATTTTCTTACTTGATTTTTTCATCTTTGGTTATGATTCTTCACTGTGAGGTGGTCCAAATTTATCTTGCATGTTCTTCAACCCACTAGAAATAAAAAGTGCATATGGATGGTTATTTAGATTGGGACATTCATTGGATGTGCTTGACATTTCAATGTCCACCTTGAATTGAATATTGATAAGTTTTTAATAAATTTTTCAAGGTTGGGAAGGTTACATTATCATTTTTAGTTTCTCATTGCCTTTTAACCATAGTTCTCAAATGGATTTGGGTTATATAAAACAAGACTTGGCCTGACCCATAAAAACCAAAAGTACAACATCCAAAAAAGTCCATTGTAGTGTACTTTCACCCTTCTCTCACTACTTGTTTTCTTCTTTTTTTTCTTACATTCAATGTGCTTTCTTCCTTTCAATTTTACAAGTACTAAATGTGATATTTTAGTGAAACAAAAGTTAGGGTTTAAAAAATATGTGTTTGCATTTTACATTTCAAAATTTTTAAATTCTTATTCTTTGTTTATTTTTTATATATTTTTCTTCATTTCTTGCAATTGTCATGGTTAGGGAGGTGGAAGTGGAAATGGAAGGGTAGGTGGAGGGAAAGATTAGGTGGTGAAGTATACAAGGATTGAAAATGCAAAAAGGCAAGGAGATAAAAACAAATAATGAGAATAAAAGGAATGCATAAGCCAATGTTTTGAAAAGGAATAATTAAAAGTTACATCAAAAGTAAGAAAGCAAGAGAAATTGGTTGAATAAATTTAAACTTTAAACCTCACATGAAACAATGAAAATCTATTTTCAAATATTTTCTAAATAAAGGACATGGTCCAAGGCTTCATCAAAGTTAAAAGGAAAAAAATGTCTCATTTTATCTAACAATTCATCTTCCATTTAAATTTGTACTCTCTAGCTTGAATTAAAAACCTTTTAAAGCTTAATATTATTTTATTAATTTTACCTTCATGTTACACCATTTGAACCCATGTATGCGGGGAGGGCTATGGATGAATTTGCATGAAAGATGTGAAATACAATTGGAATTAAATAGTCTAATACATTGGACCAACATTTAGATCAAGTACCAACAAGATGGATGTTTGGGATGGATGTGGCCTAAACAAATCAAATAGAAGACATGAAAATACAATCAATTGAAAAAAAAATTGAGTCAAAATTAGTTTGAGATTATATTGAAATTAATTATAAATTTATTATATGTATTTAATTTTTATTATTACTATCTAGTAAAATAATCTTTAAGCCCCTTCACCCTATGATGGCACTTATTCTTTCACCCCCTAAAGATGTTAGTCCCATATCATCCTAAAATTATGAATTTCATCCATAGAACACACAAAAATACATGTGTATAACTAAAGAACCAAAGAAAAGAAACATATCAAGTTTGAAAAGGAAAAAGAAAATTACCAAAAAAATCACATGTAAGCATATTTTAAAACCCTAAAAGTTACTTAGTAACATTATCATTAAAAAAATCATACATTCTAAATGAAGTGTATGGATACCCTTGCAAATGCCATACACTTTGTATGAAAATATCAAATTTTTAATAGTTTCAATTCTTTTCCACGGAAAGATTTTTCACTACCTAACCAAGGTGAAACCCAAAATCAAATGGGAGTTAGTGCCTATCCCCCACCATAGTGCCCCCCTCCCCCCACCCCCCTTAATATTCATTGTGAATTGGACCAAATTAATCTAAACACTTTTAACCGATCTACCTAATGTTCATTATGTTCTATATCTTTTTCATTTTTTTCTACTAAACAATTTGGTGACATCATTTGTGTTTTTTCAATAGTCTTGGAACTTTGATAAAACCTTTTATAAACAATGAAAAGAAAGAGACAAAGTATTGGAATTAAGTTGATTTGCCAATGGCACAATTATAGGGACCAAACAAGTAGAACTTTATGTATGAACAACACATTGTGCTTGTTTGCAACACCTTAAGAATTTTTTAAGAAAGATTAAAATACAACTTTATCAATAGTTGAAGCCTAACCACACAACTATGGGGTTCACCAAACTAATGAACATAGGGTTGAAAAATGAATGCATGCACAACAAAGGAAATTTGTAAAATAAGGGCACAATTCTATATGTCTATTTGGTCATAAAGCCATGAGAAAAATAAATAGTAATGTGTAGTTTTGTGAAGCCCATCAAATGGGCATTTCAAAGTTTCTTTCAAAACTAATGTCTATACCAATGCATACCTATATGTATAGGAGAAGGGCACAATCATGGTGTCATGCCCGTATGCTAGCCTCATACATGATGACCGGTTACGGGCATGCCACTCATGCCTTTTAGAGTGAATGTACGTTTTTAGGTTACTATATGTTATTAGGTGTTTTAGGGTTATGCTTGTTCAAGGTTTCATCTTGTTGGTGGCTATATAAAAAGCTAAGTTCTTCCCTTCTATTGTTAGTTTTTCTAGAATTCCTTTGTCAGGGAGAGTTTCCTTAGTTTGATTGGATTTTTAGATGTTCACAACGACTATTACACGGACACTGTTTACATACACTACGTTTTCTTTCCTTCTTTGCAATTTAATTCTAAAAAAATTATTATCTATCGCTTAATGTTGAAAACAACATATTTTTTGGCTTTGAGTTTCTTGGGTTTCTTTTGTTGCTGGTGTTACTGTTACTGGAAGGAGCTTGTGTTGTTACACCTTTGCTAACCAATAGAGCCGGGATCGAAGGAGTTGGGAATAGCGAAACCAAATGGGGGAGTGACGTATCTTGGAGCAGATGAGGTTTCAAAGCGACCGCTTGTTTCTAATGAGCCTCTAGTGGTCCCAACATCACCTTCGGAATCAAAACCAACACTACTCCTTGATGGTTCAAAGAAGAACGTCTGAGGTGATAGTGGTGGTAGCACTAGTATAACATTTTTCCGCCTATTACTATTGCTTAGACGTCACGCCACAATCAAGTCCTAAGGAATCCCAGAACATTGCTTGCTCGTTCTCCACCATCACAAGCACCATCGCCAATGCTGCAAAAAGCAACTATCTTTGTCTCTGTCTCTTTCAAATCCTGCAAACTATTTCACAACAATAAAAAAACCATCTTAACAACTTTTCCTTTTTTTTTCTTCTCTCTTTCTCTCTCTCGTGTAGAGACACAGTAGGAGGCGGAGGAAGCTTTGAAGACTCTTGAAGCTGTCAGAGCCAAATGTCGCGTCAAGTAAAAAGAAGACAAAAAAAAAAAATCTTCTTTTTTCCACATCGTCGTTGCAGAGCTCGTGGACGCAAATCGATTTACAATGCTACGTCATTGTGGTTATAGAGCTCGCGGACGCAAATCGATCTACAATGTCGTGTCATTATGGCTATAGAACTCGTGAACGTCAATTACTCTGCAGCGTTGCATTGCCGTGGTTGTCGTGTCACCATGGCTGTCATGTTACCATTTGCCATTGTTGCAGAACTCATCGACGTGGAACATTTTGCAACGTCACGTCCGTCGTGTTGTCGACCGTTGCGTCGTTAGCCGTCGTAGTTGATGTTCGTCCGACGCCCATTGGTTTCTATTTGACGTCCGTTGTAATTGATGTTCGTTCGACGTCCTAGTCAACGTTCATCCGACGTTTATCATAGTCGAAGTTCGTTTGACATCCATCCACAAATGATGGACGTTTGTCCACAGATGTCCATATACCAACATTATTATTATTATTATTATTATTTAAAAAGTTAATACATACATCTACATACTCTCGTATTAATACATATATTTACGTAATATTATTAATACATAAATATATAATTTTGTTCCTTCTATTTTGTCATTTAGACTGGTGATGACAGAAACTAAAAGCTGCTAAGGGTACATTCTCTTAAACACTTCACATTTCAATTTCCATCACGGTTGCATTTAATTGCATAAGTTGTGTTAGAACTTTGTAGCTAGTGCTCTGTATTGCTACAAAACTTTGGGGCATGGGATAACACCATGTCCTCAGATGATGAGAGCATTACCATTCAGCCAGAACTAGAGTATCAACTACGAAGTAACGCACAATCCTTTGAGCCAATTTCTTTGAATTCACAATTTTCATGACGGTACCATCAAACGTCTATAACACCACTATCATCCAGTATAACTCCCACTAAGAATTGAGGTTCAGGTTACATTACATCAACGGTACATTAGGGTCCATTTGGAAGGGTTAATCAGTGGGGTACATTTGCTCCCACATTTGCTTTCACACCATCACCATATATTTCATTGCAAACCGTTACTTCTACACCCATATACACCATGGAGGTTAGCAATTCCTTTGGGAGAATTGAGAAGTTCAGCGAAAGGCCATGTACAATTTCTTTGAAGGAATTCAAGGCAACTTTCTCAACTATGGTTTGTGAATTGGAGCTCAAGTATGGCATGAATTACACCTAGGCATTAGCATTCAAACAACTGGCCCGTTATGTGGACTATGAGGCATTGGATGTCTACGAACAACATTCTTCAAAGATTTTGGACGTCACTTAGATCCCCAATCCAGCTTATGTCACAGCCATCACCACCGTCTCGCACATTGCATTACAAGTTGCCATTGCACATCATGGGACTATGCCTAATAATCTAGATCTGGTACCTACTTCAGTAAACTTTTCTTTTCAGCAACTCATTGTTGCTATTGCAAACATTCTTCCCACCATTGATGCACTAGCTTTTATTGATTCAGTGGGGGAATTCTTTCGAGTTCTTGAGCTGGAATTTTCGATTAAGAGTTCTAAAAAAATTCTATAGTTCACCACCTTCTTTTAGTAAAAAGATGGAACCCTCAAAATGTTTTATAGGCAACTTCTCAAGCTCAAAGAAGATACTCAAAACATCACAAACCTAGAAGCTGCGCATCGATATCTTTGTTCGTTGGAAGGTACTTCGACACTCCATGCATAGGTTTTGCAACAGATTTTTGCAGAATTTGGAGACTCGTACACTTTTCTAGATGTGTACAATATTTCTGAAAAGCTGGAACTAACTCATGCACACTATGAGGCCAATACTATGAAGCCTCCATCACGTTCAAGGCCTCAACCTTCACCAGCTGTGCCAACCAGATCATCACATTTTTCTTCAAAGGCTAAAGCGGTGCACTCGACTACACCCATCCTACCTTTTTACAACTACTATGGCAATCCTACCCACAAAGCTAGTGAGTGCAACATTCCTTCCAAGGATCTCTTTTGTGATTATTATGGGAAAGAAGGACGTAAATAAGCTGTTTGTTTTGCCAAGTTCTCGAAACGGAAGCAACTCCGGTTACCAAGGCAAAATTTACTAACATCTTCCGTTGCCCCTCAACCAAAAGCCAAAGCACCTCAACCTTCCATTCATGCTTTCCCCACCAAGGGTAATTCTAATAAAAATGCTAAGAAGAAGGAGCACAATGTTGACAAGAAGGAGGTGTTTCAAGCCCATGTTGTTCAAGTTCAAACTCTACAAAATGAACTCGAATCATTGAGGGCCTAACTTGTTAATCTAAAAGGCAAGTCTTCCCAACCAGCTAGTCATGCCCAACATGTACAAGGTTCAAGATCACGGGAGGGACCTCCTAGGTCATTATATGGCCTCTCACATGATGCCATGGCTGGGGAGTATGTTCTTTCCAGTGCACACAATTCTAGTCTCACACTAAAATTTGCCACTTCTTTTTACCCTTCCTACTTTGCGGCACAAGAGGCTAGTGTGGCACCCAAAGTTTTTGCCACTAGGTAAGTAATTCAAATTGATGGACTCGCATGTGGTTCAAGTCCTATTACCAAGGCTAGAGGAGTTCAAATATTCATGCCATAATCTTTTCATCTTTTTAACACGAAAGAAAAACGCACCTTATTAGCGAGGGGGGAGGAGGCTATTACACCACAAGCTGCTAGGGCATCAAATTTTCGTGTCCTAGGAGTACATGTACATTAAAAAAACACATAATTTTCCATTGATCAACTTATGGAGTGTCAATTTCAAATGCATGAAGTGGCGTAAAAGTTTGTGGGTACATCGTTGTTTAGTTTTCAAGATTTGAAGCTAAGCACCAGAGACATAATTGTAATATTAAAGGATACCCTGAACATTACATTAGGTCCTTTACCAATCCCTAATCCACATGCTACAAGGATCCCATCCAACACCTTGGAGAGACACTTGATTGGCTCACGTGTTGTAAATGACGTTCGTAATCTGGTCATTAGTTCTAGCATGGCTAAATTAGTGGGCTCTCTTACTTCTGATTCTACATTCACATATCAAAAGGGAGTTAAGAACACCTCACTTATGGATTTGTTACTAAGCAAAGGCATTGCGAATAGTAATTCTTTTCATAAAGTCTCTCACTCATTTTCGAAGGTGGTGCCTAATGAGAGAACTTCCATCGCTACTAAAGTTGCCATTGTTGACAAATACTGAGTCAACAATCTAGGTGGGAGGACATACACCCAGAGTAGTACTTCTTGATATAGGTGCCCAACTAGTGATTCTTAGAATTCAATTCGCCAAGAAGATGGGCATGCTCGACGCCAAACTATGAAAATCTATGTGGCAAATTCACACCGCTAGTGGGAATGTAGAAGAGGTACTTGGGGAGAGCTCGGATTTGATTGCACTTAATTTCAATAAAGGTAGAGATCAGGAGTTTTGCCTACAGTCAGATGTTTAATCACCAATGCCACCAGTTACAATGTGCTCATTGGGCAAGAGGCCTTGTTTCCACCAGGTTTCATAATTGATAACTGGTTCAAACATGCGTACTACCGAGTGGATTGGGAAACTGATGGCCACACATGGGATACATACCCCTTGATTTACATGGGAATCATAGTCCTATGGCTCACCATTGTATGCTCAAGGAAGCTTACACCATTTCCTACATCCAACAAACTAACCACGAGTGGATAGAGGGAGATGAAGAGGAGTGTTAAGGATTTTCAACGGCTGGATTTGGAAAAGGCTTGAGTGACACAAGATCCGGTTTCTTCATGGAGATGGCATAATTGATCACCTGGGCTCAATCCATTTCTCCTACACTTGGTTATGTAATTGAGAACACCCCTTCTCAGCTTGACCAAAGGGAAAAAGTCCAGGAGCACTGCACACTGGTCAAACATTACCTTGGAAAGCCAATCCTACTCGATGAGGCACAATGTGGTTCTTATGCACACCGGCTACGTAACTGATGGACCAACCTTGCACCACTTTCAGTTTTGCAGTTGGCTCTGAGATACACCATTAGAAACCCCAACCTGTAGGTTTTTCACATATTGGATGATCAGAGCTCCTGCCAACTAGTTACAAGGCAAGAAAAACCTCCTTGGTTTCTTGTAAACACAATAGGAAAACCAAAAGGTGTTTGGCCCACCTTTGTCTCCTTCCTAGGAACACACACCTTTTAGGGAGATGGACCGGGCCTAGTGTATCGTCATGCTTCAGCCACTTGGGATGAACCAAACCCATAAGAAAGAGAAAGGGCTATGGGTTTCCAAACTAACATTACTAGTCACACCAAGGTCACTAGATTAGAGCGTAATGCTCTACTGGGAGAGGCATGGAACTGAACTCCCTTACATGGTTGTTGGTAACCTATGTACTCTTTCAAATGTACACAACACTAGCACTGATTCAATCTGCTTGTAGTTTTGGCGATGCGACTACATGGCACCCCGACCAAATACATTTGCTTATCTTTAACACTCTACACTTCACTCTCAGTGTTGGGGGGGTAGAGGTACTATGTAATTTGATTCAAGTTTTTTTTTTATACACCTTGAAGTACATTAGTTTCCGGAAAAATAATTACAACCTTCTACGAATTTGCGTAGTTGGATAGTGGAAAACCCAATACACCAAGTTCTTCCAACACACTTTCCAACTACATTCCATGTGTTTCCAACTACCCTTTCATTATGGGGAACCAGCTCACCAAGAAAGAAAGAAACCAAGTCACAAACTTGTTAATTAAATACGAAAATGTGTTCGCATTCTCAATGAAAGACTTAGGTAAGTGTAAGACCATGCAGTTCTCTATAAACCTTACAAATGAAACACCCATCTATCGGAGGAGGCATAGGTTGAGCAAACATGAGTGGGAATTGGTAGATGAATGATGCAAAGAGTTCCATGAGGCTAGTCTCATTCAGCCATCAAGTTTTGATTTCGTAACCGCTATAGTAATGCAAGCAAAGAAGGATTCAACTGGATTATGGAATGAGAAAAAGATGTGTGGGGATTATAGGCCTTTCAACCTGGTTACACTTCAAGATGGGTACCCCATGCCCATCCTTGAAGAATTGTTTAATAATATTGGAGATTTAAGCATCTTCACAATTATGGATCTAGGGCAAGGCTTCAACCAAATTGTGTTCGCTACGAAGGATTGCAAGAAAACAACATTCCATGGAAGTAACAAGTTGTGGGAATGGCTTGTGATGCCTTTTGGATTGAAGAATGCACCTATCTTCTTGCAGCGAGTCATGGACCAAGTTCTCGAAGGGGTAGATTTCCTAAAGTGTTACATAGATGATGTCCCAGTGCATAGCAAGGGCATCATTTGGTTCATCTTGAGGAGTTATTCAAAAGGCTCCACGAAGTCAATATGAAAATCCATCCTAAAAATTGTGACTTTGTTGTCACCTCAGTAGTCTACCTTGGACACAAAATTTTGCCAAATGGTATTATGGCTCATTGGGCCAAAGTAGTAGCCATTTTGGAGATGCCCAATCCTACTGATGTTCACACTTTGAGGAGCTTCATCGAACTATGTAATTATTACAAGATTTATGTCCAGACTTCAGTACTATTATTCATTTTTTTTATTCATTATTAAAGAAGGATATTGTTTGGACATGGAGTGAAAAGGCTCAGGAAGCTTTCGACACACTCAAGGAAAAGCTTTCAAAGTTCCCCATTATGAAAAAACTTGATTTTAACAAGGTTTTCATTCTACACATTGACTTGAGTGCTTTTGGTATTGGTGTTATTCTTGACCAACTTGATGAGGAAGGCAAAGAATATGTTATCGCCTATGCATCCCAAAGCAACAACAAGGTCGAGAGTAACTATTTTTCATATAAGGGGGAGTGTCTTGCTATTGTATGGGCCATCATACATTTCAAGCTCTATCTTTATGGCACCAAGTTCATTTTATATACCAACCACCAACCTATCAAGTGGTTGATGACCAACGATAAGCTTATTGGTAAGTTAGCTCATTGGGCGCTTATACTTTAAGAGTATGAGTTCAAGGTTATTCACCGACCTAGTATTACACATCAAAACATGAATACCATGTTGCGGAGACCCCTCACTACCTCTGAAGATTTTTCAATAGCCAGGCAAGATTTCAACCAAATTCCAGCAATACATGTATCTTATGCATTTAGTTATTTTGCACTACTACAATGTAATTTGATTGAGCATCCCATTGTGGATATATGTGAGGACTTGGACACTCTGAGGTTTCTTCAACATGGGGAATACCCTCCCCAAGTTACATCAAATCATTGGGATCGCATATAACAGCGGTCGAAACGCTACTCATGGAGGGTAAATCACCTTGTCCGATGTTTACCACAAGGCAACAGAGTGGTTCCTCCACCACATGAATGGCCTGGTTTTATTCAAAAAATATATTCGGAGTTTAGACACTTTAAAGTTAAACGTACTTATAACCTTTTTGCTCTTCATTACCATTGGAGAGATATGTATGTTCAAGTTCGAAACATCATTGCTAGGTGTGAACAATGTGATAAAGTGAGAACTTCTTTCTCCTCTCGACAGTTCACATTTTCTCCACTCCCTATTCAGGGCATGTTCTATCGTTGGTCATGTGATTTAGTTAGAGAGTTACCACAGACTTCCAGGGGTAGTGTCTACATCATGATTATGATTGAACATTTTTCAAAGTGGGTTGAACTTGTTGTGCTATCGGACAAGTCATCACACAGCACCAGCCAAGCTTTTTTACAATAGGTCCTAAGTAGGTTTAGTGTTTGTGTTTAGGGCCTTACTAATCAAAGATCAAAATTTAGAGGAGAATTCCAAAACCTACTTGAGCATACTCTCATTGACCATTGTCGGATGTGAGGCGACTTTCTATCCCTCTACTCTCAATTCTATGAGGTGACTATACTTGAAAGTACATATGTTATCAGTGAAGGAAAAATGCAATTGTATTTTTAGATGTTAAATTTCGTTTATAGTTGAAACCAAGTAACTTACCTCCTATGCATCATTTACGATTTAGAATTGATAGATTTATTTTCCAAGCTCAAACATCCCAAAACCTAAAATTTTATGTCAAATTGTCATTCATTTAAACCAACCTTTAAAGGTTCAACACCATGTTCAACTTAGCTGTAGACCACCAACCACTTGAAATATTATTTTTAACACATGTTATTCAAATCTGGTTTGCCTTAGCTCATTAGAAAGCTAATTGTAAGGCACACCTTATTATCAAATCCTAAGTTTTACAACTAAACCAATAAGAAGTTATGTCATCAAACTCGATAGGGTTTTATGAAGGTAGTAAGTTCAACTTGGCTACAGACCACTAGTCATTTGAAATATTATTCCTAACACATATGTTATTCAAATTTAGCTTGCCTTAACTCATAGAAAGCTAACTATAAAGCACACCTTGCTACCAAATCCTAAGCTCTGGAATTAAACCAGTAAGAAGTTATGCCACTAAACCCGAAAAGGTTTGTGAGATTTCTCTAAGATTTCAACCTCCCAACACTATCCTTACTCACTTCCATTCTTTCAAAACTATTACAAATGTCCATCTTACTTTCCTTCTTCATATCATTTACCAAAACTAATCATTCTTTTCTTCCTTAACAAGGTTGTGGAAACAAGTATTCTCAAGATTTGAATTGAAAATTATGTCTGGGGAAAAGGAGAAAGCCACCAATGATCCAAATTCGCCCTCTTAAAGAAAAGGAAAAGGAAGGATGTGAAGGAAGATCCCAATTCAGTGGCCCTTGGAAGGTTCCATTGCTTGGTGGCCCTTGAAAGGTTCCATTACTTAATGGCCAATGGAAGGCTCCATTGCTTGGTGGCCAATGGAAGGTGAAAAAGAAACACCTTTTCACCTCTTCCCATTTTCCCCTAACAAATTTTACTTAAACCTTCAATTCTTTTCCTTTGACTTTAAGGTTTTACCTTACCATGATTCAAGGCCATTACTTACGCATTTCATTCCTTTTCCTTGACCTATAAATTATGATCGTGCATCTTAATGTAACAAGTCCTCCACACATTCATTGTCGATTTGATTTTGATCAATTTTTTTTTTCCCTATCCTTGAAATTATGGCGTCGCGCATGGTCACGTCTTATGGGCCCCAAATTACTCAAATGAATGAAAAACTACCTTCAAATTCATCTTTAAATTTGACACTAACGCAACATCCTTATGATGAAAATCCTGAACCTAGAAAGGTGCGCGCTCGTTTTGAAGTTAAACCCCCTCGAACTTAGTACTATCGTATTTGTCCGAATTCTCGCACCATGGTGATCTTGTTACAAGTCGACCCTGCTTTTGGTGATGAACCTAGAACTGTTTGTGAAAATTATTACGAAATTGAAAACACTTTTATTTTTGCATGGTTTCCAATTCTCGACGTTGAACACTATCATTGGTTGTGTGGTTTGATTCGTCAATTGCTTCCTAATAGCAAGGCAGACTACCTAGTTCGCACCATTCGACACCTCCTAAATTTCTTGCAGTTATGAACCATCATTGTGGCATAGCTTAGGATTCAACATGTCATTGCAATTCTTCATTGAGCTTATCCATAATCTAAATAAATGTTTCATTCATTATGAAACTCTTGTTGCCATTGTCACAGTATCACATTATTTATTTATCTGTTACGTTGTCTTGAATTAATTTTATGCTTATAAGGTTTGAATATTGTTCTATCTCTATTGGACCTTTCATTGACACCCTTCAACGACTTCATGAATCTCAAACATCCATGCTATTCACTAAATACTAGAACAAGACTAATGTTTTGCTAAACACCATGAATTTTGGTGTCTGTTTCTACCCCCAACCCTCTAGAGATTTTTCATCTTTAATTACGCAACTAAGGTTTTAAAACTATGGTTACTAGTTTTTTCCTGAATAAAAGAACTAACCCAACATCTTATTCACCAATATCATATTTTGGAAAAGAAAACACCTTCCATGCAACCATGCGCATACATCATTCTTTATTTTAGTTTGAAGTTGCCAAAAACCCCTAATAATTTCACCACATTTGAATACCCCTAATGTAATTATTAAAAATTGAGATCACCGCACATGGTTGTGTTGGTATGGCTCACACCGGACTTCAAGGGATCATCCTCAAGCTGATGGCCTTGTAGAAAGGATGGTTCAAACATGCAAGAAAGGACTTTGGAAAATTTGCCTCACTAGGAACAAAGAGGATTGGGACCTGGCCCTACCTTACATTGCCATGGGTTTCAGGTTGTTCAAACACGCTTCTTTGTCTTATTTCTTTCCTTACTTTCTACTTTTTGGGAGACATCCCATTCCACCCTCTTTCATTACTGTTCAAATGGACTAGGTTATGGATTTGGACTCCCAAGCCACTTGGGCTAGGGTCATCACAGAAAGGGCTGCTCTATTCAGGAGAGTTATGCCCATGGCCATGGAAAACTTGTCCATTGCACAACATCAAAACACCTTATGGTATACACACACATGAGGTGGTAATTACAAACTTAAGGTGAGACAATTTGATGTTGGTGACTTTGTGTATCTCTAGTGGCAACTTAATGATACTCTAAACACTTCTTTCGGTTGCACTATCTTGACGATTAAGGCGATCAGACCTTCAGGTGTGTTGGAGTTATAAGGAGCTGATGGACACACAATTCGGGATCACTCCAAAAATTATGTGCCTTGCCACCTGCCGAACTTGGATCCTACCATCATCACGTCAACTTGAATTCCTCCAGTTGACTATCCATGTCAAGTATGTCAGAGGATAGATGATGCTAATCAAATGTTGTTTTGTGATAATTGTAATGGTGGATACCATCTTTTTTGCCTCAAGCTGGAACTCACTTAAGTTCTTGTCGACATTTGGTACTATCCATCATGTTCTTCTATAGCACCTTGATTTCTATTTGGACCATGCCACGCTTTTCCCGGCTGAAGTCTAGGGGGGGATATATGAGAATTTCATCTCAACCTCCTTTTGTGCTTTGTATATATATGTGCATGCATCTCTTTTTGGTTGATTAGTTTCTACCTTTGACTAGTTTTAGTTTTTTTGTTTAATAGAGTTTACTATGGATTTACACCTTTACGACACCATATGTCACAACAATGGTAAGAGAGACCCCAAGGAACAAAAGGAGTATATATATATATATATATAAAATCTACATGGGACAAACTTAATTGAGAAAAATCAAACAATCAAATTGTGTGCACAATGTACAACACATAATAAGCTGCAAGTGGGATAATATGAGCCACACGAATCTTTTCAATGAGTGTTTGTATGGGATTTTTTTTTACATATTCCCATTTTTAAGTTGAAAAAAATCATCAGAATTTTCTTTTGACCTTACAAAATGTTGAATTATAGTATATGTAAAGATATGTTTAAACAATGTCCCCCAAAATGTCAAATAAATTGGTAGTGTAAACACAACCTTAAACTTTTAATTTCATGTAATTAATAACCTTTGATGTAACTTGCTAATTACATAAGATAAAAGATATACAACAAAACATTACATATATAAGTCAAAATTCTTTTAAAAACATTATAATAATAACTTATATGCAACATGTTTGGATTTGAAAGGATAAGAATAATGAGAACACATATCTTGTAGCAAAAAACAATTAGTGTAATAATAGTAGATATAATCAAAGTATGGTAGCACAACTTCAAATAACTAAAATAGAGACTTGCATGGCCTTCACAATAAAGCTACACATCCTAGCACAATGTTGAGAAAACAAGAGTCCATTCCAATACCTTGTAGGAAGAAAACGAACAAATTAAGAGTTGAAATTCCGTGTTTAGCAACTAAAAGCTCAGTTGGAACTGCAAACCATGAGAATAAATACATTGTACAAACAAAATGATATAATAATAGTAAATATAATCAAAAGTATGGTGGCATGACTAAATAATTGAAATAGAAACTCCCATGGCCTTCAAAATAATAAATTTACCCATTTAGCATGGTGTGGAGAAAACAATTATCAATTCCAATACATTGCACAAAAAAAAACAACACACACATTTGGAATTCCATGTTTAACAAGTAAAAAAATGGATTGAAGCTTCAAACCTTTTATTAATTAATAATAATAGTTGATTAGGGTTTTTGCCTACTACTAGCCAATTTTTTTAGGTTGTAGGGTTACTTTTGCATTTTATGGACTATTATAGGGGGAAAGGAAACTTGAAATGGCACATGGGATACATGGTTTGCCAAAGTGGATAACATGTAAGGTTTGGTGCTATTTTATGAACGAAATGGCATGCAAGGGATTTTCATGCCATGTCATTTTAGTGACAACATGACATGGCATTAGGGGTTGCCATGTTATGTGTAACATGCCTATGTGGTAGTTATGTGGGCATGGTGAAATAGAAAGGGAAGGGGGTTGAACGGGTTACAAGGGGTGATTGGTGCTAACCGCATGGTGAGGTTGAGGTACTTTTATCTTGGCAAAATTTTAAACCCTCGACCTCTTTAATATTTTCCATATTTCTCTAATAGTAAGATCAAGTTTGATGCTACATATAATTCAATGCATTTGTTTAATATTGCTTGATATGTCATATCACATGTTTGACCTAATCCCCCAATTAAGTAAAACATGTACAGATATTTAAATGTTACCAAACGGGTGGAAATATTGAACTATTATAAAATGATTCAATAGATTGCTTCATGAAGTGCTAATAAGTTAACTACTTGCAAACTCCTTATTATATATAATTATGATTTACAATTCCAGGATGAAGTTCTAATTTAGTTACATGAAAGTTGAAGAAGCCAATTATGAACTACATAACCTTTCATTAAAAAGGGATGAAGCAAGCCCCTATTACTTGCGTAAGTTTTTGTATTTGTATTGTGTAGGAACATTAAAAAATATTAAAAGTATTCTCTAGAAGCATGAAAAAGAAAGAAAGAAAGAAGGAAAACTCCTTGTGCACATAATTGTGAGAATTTGCACCCTATATTCTTTATGTGACGCTCCTATCCAAAGGTGTTCAGCTACATTTAGAAAATGGAAATCCAAGTCAACTACAAATATATGGGGCCCAAGTCATGCCTTTAGGCAAAGACTAAAAATTCACTTGGGTCCACAACACCTTAATGCCAAAGTAGTATCTTGGACTTAATGAAATAGGTGATGTCCAACCACACTCATATGAAATGTGGAGTAAGATTAAAAGACTAAGTACTTTAAACTTAGAGTTCTAGAAGAATATATAAAAGGGGAGGTAGGTGAATTGATGTTTCGCTTAATTCAAAAGATCTATTGAATTTTTTTAATTTTTTTTTGTGCATATATAATCTTGGTTTAATCCCACCTTGGGGGGAGGGGATTAGTAAATAAATAAATATATACATGAATAAAAATATAGAGTGCAATATATTGATTTTTTAGTAGAAAATATAAGTTAATTAGTTAAAAGATAGAGTACATTTTATTCAAATGATCAATTTAATTATAATATAAGATATATAATAATCTGAAATAATAGATTATAAATAATATGGTGATATATATAATAATAATAATAATAGATTGAAAAATGATCTAATACCCTCTAAAATTGATCATTTGACACACATAAATCTCAAATTTTACATTAAGTGTCCCCTCAGGGTTTAATCATGTTTTAAATTTATGTTAAAATTAATTAATTTTTGGCCTAATGTAAATGAAGTAATTTGAAATGTAATTATGTTTATAACCAAGTAAAATTAATCTACATATCATGACATGGACTTCATGTATTTACACCTTTGTTAACAATGAAAATTTCAACAACTCCACCATCTAGTGAATTGCAAATTGCATGAGAAAAGTAAGGAGTATTAAGTCTAACAAAAATGGCCAGTGAACACATTTAGATATATAAATTCTGCACAAGAAATGGGGTCAGGCAACATGCACCCAAAATGGGTGTGAAGAGGTGAGATTTATACATAACTGAAATATACATTTGAACCTTGGTATTCTCACAAAGTTTCCAAGGATTCTTTATTAGGATTCCAATGTGTTTCCCAAGTTGTTTTGAATAGCACTAGACTTTATCCCATGTCTTGTGCCCAAAGTTGTGCCTAAACCCTATATAGTTAGGCCAAAGGGAAGACTACAATATATTGATTTTGAGAGTCCCAAGATGGGGTCCAGGATCCAAATTCCCAGGAACCAATTTGGACTCATTTGAAGCAAATTGAATCCTTGAGTTGAACCTTGCATTAGACCCTAGCTTGCATTTTGGTTCTTCAAATCATGAGCTCTCTCTTTTTGCTTTTTAAAGAAAAGGTTGGAACCAATTGATTTTCCTCCAAAATGCTACCATGTGAGTTAGCCTTGATTTGCCACTTTTTGGTCTTGGACCCTCATCTAAAAGCTGTGGGTCCAATTTATAGCTCTCATTGAATAGGATTGCTCTATTTCATTGGACCTTGGACCCTAGTCTAAAGTTGGCCTTACGAGTAGCTCCACCGGCAACTTTCACAATATTTTTTTATGAAGTATATATATTAAATTTATGTTGATTTGGGCTATAAATTTGCTTGGGTCAACAATACATGGGCACAAGATCAAGTGCTTGCTAAATGCACTACACAATGTAGAAATTACTTTTGATTTGTTAAATATAATTATTGATCCATGTGGTTTATTTAAATGGTCTCCCACCTATTATTATTTTAATTTTCATGTTTATAGGTGGGAATTGGGAAACAATTAATAAGCCATCTTACATGTGATAAACATTGTTGACCTTAGGTGAACTACCACCCATGTTAATAACATGGTAAGATTCCGTGTTGTGAGGGTCTCTGGTTTTTAGTGTTAAAATTGGTGTTAAGGGTCCCTACCCTTCAAAGTCAAGGATTCTATCAAGACTTGGCCTCTACAAGAAAATCCACAGAGAATTTTGCCAAAAAAACCTGTGAATTTGACACATATGATGTAATGTATTTTTTGTTCACTTTTTTTTTTGGGGCCAAAATTTAACCTGAAAAATATGATTTCAAACTGTACAGAGGGTTTTTCATGGATAAAATGGCCCAGATTCGCCAGATTTTGAAGATTTTTTTTTTTTCAAATTGCAAGATTTTTATGATAAGTTCCAGCAGGTAGCTAAGAATAGAGAAGGATTTTGGTTTTTTTGTACTTTCATATCTAGTATGTAGCCAAATTTGGCTAAATTATTTTATGGATATCATCACCTTGGCTTATCACAAAATCCTTTTAAAAACCCCTGCTATGATTTGCTGTCATTTGCATGCGTCGTGTACCCCTCAGTGTTGGATGGGTATCAAAAATGTTCTCGAGTATCAACCGGTTATCACCCCGGTTATTTTTATTTGCAACACTCAGGGTGTCAGTTTCAATGACACCCGCCTGAAACCATGAAGAACGGTTTTCACTTGTATGAGAACCGGATGAATGAGAACTGGATCGAGGAAAAAAAAATTAACACTGAGACTCGGGTGCGGTAAAACCCCGTACCCGGGTCGGGTTCTCAAAGTACAGTGTACAAGGTTTAAATGCACAACCATTAAACAATGTTGTGCATTTAATGCATAAGTTCAATCTAATTATAGTAGTTGTACTGATAGGAGCAGTGAAAATATATGTAGCAGCATTGGAGGCGCTCAGGAGGCGCTCGGGAAAAGGAAAAGACAGGATGAAACTCAGTTTTGTGAGTTTCACCCCCCCCACCCCTTTAATGCTAATGTACTTTTTTTGGTAAGTTTT
>Ga0209611_10006306_pt1 | contig 19516 bp, 11 predicted proteins | sample S1TSphgellanicum_3_FD_187693 | JGI IMG/M metagenome (GOLD analysis project Ga0209611, IMG submission 187693) | Host-associated microbial communities from peat moss isolated from Minnesota, USA - S1T2_Fc - Sphagnum magellanicum MG (SPAdes) (version 2) | ecosystem: Host-associated > Plants > Peat... | reverse complement strand
ACATGCTACCAGATGTGCCATTGATGAGTGGTTAGGATTTAACCACGTGGTAATTTTAAAAGAATCAATGGCCATAAGACATATGGCAATTTTTTCATTTGTTCAAAAAATATATATTATAATTATAATTATTATATATTATAAATATATTAATTTAATTAATTAATTAATTAATGATTACTAGATATTATAATTAATTCATTATAATCTATCCTAAGCTAAATTATAATAAGCTACCTAACATAAGCTAAGTAGGTAAGTAGGATCCTATTTATTTTGTTGGGGACAAGCCTTTTGATTGATTCATCCCATATGGCACATGAATTATGTTTATAATGCATACCATGAACTTAGTCCATTCTTTCACCTACTTATATACTTTATAAGTTTGAAGTTGTAAACAAAAGATATGGGATAAATTTCAATGAAAGGGAAACACTACAACATTATCACATTGTCCCATACAAAAACATTATCATATATTCACACAATAAAATATTTACTATTTTCCCTAACTATTTACTACCTATTCAACTTACTAATATTACCTAGGATACATACCTACTATCTATTACCTAACCTACATTTAATAAATTAATTACCTAACCTACCTAATTTATTATTATTATTATTATTATTTTAAAAATCATATATCAACATAATAAAATATTTACAATTTAACCTACCTACTACTTACTACTACTTATCCTATTTATCACATACTACCTAGGTTACACATTTATTGTCTACTACCTAGCCTATCTAATCAATTAATTATTTATCCTCCATTTAATAAATTACTTGTTTAACATAGATAATTAATTAAAAAATTAATACAAAAAAACTATCACATATCCACAAAATAAAATACCTCTTGTTTAATTTGTAACCTACCTACCTATTAGTGCCTATCCTATTTATTACATATTACTTAGGTTACATACCTACTATCTACTACCTAGCCTACCTAATAAATTAATTACCCCTCCTACATTTAATAAATTAATTAATGAACATAGCTAATTAATTAATCAATTAATACAAAAACATTATGCACTAAGAAAAAAAGGGCATTTTCTAACTAACTAATTTTTGACTACATGTCATCCCCAACTTTGTTTCAATTACACAATAATATTTAATTTAAAAAATTCCACGTGGATGGGATGGCATCTCAAATGAGTTGATGTGCCAACTAGTTTGGTAAATATATGGCATTGACCACTAACAGGTGTTGATCGTCAAAATATTTTTTAAAATAAAATATAACCCAATTGAGGAGTAGTTGAGAATTCCACTTTGCCATGACATTATGCCACGTCAAGTCAATTGCTTGACTATTTTGGTGGATCTTGTTTTTGAATGGATGAAAAAAAATATTGATGGATGAAATATTGCATGCATTTTCAACTGAACTTCAACTTTAATTATCATTACTTATACCCTACCCACCTACCTACCTACCTAAGTACCTATCGACTATTGATCTACATAACTTAACCTACACCCTACTTTAAATCACCTATTCTATAATTTAAATACATTTAACCTATAATTTATCACCTACCTATAACTACATTAATAATATATGTAATAAGTACCTACCTAACCTACAAAGTATTACCTACCTACCTATAGGATGTCCCTAGGTAAGAAATAGGTAGATATGTCAAGTCAAATGTAGGTAAATAGGTTAATTAAATTAATTAGGTATAGGTAGATAAATATTAAGTAAATAGGTACCTAGGCAAGGTTTTTAGGTAAGTATTGACTTGATTTTTATTTAATCATGGTGTCACAACTCACAACCTACCTACTTGCACCTACTTAAGTGACTCACAACCTACTTATACTTAACCTATTACTATCTGCCTAGGTCTACATAGGCTTTAAGTTAGGTAAGGAAATTAATTAGACCTAGGCTAGGATAGTTAATTAGATTAGGCAAGCTACTTTAGCTTAACAAGGGTTCAATTTTGTGGTATAAAATAATTGGTATATAATTTTATGGAATTTTACATATTCATTAAAATGCCATAAAGTGCCACAAATTAAAATCATACCATTTACAATGTTTTAAATTATATCATAAAATGTCATTCATTTATAAATGATTCCATTTATGCCATTAAATGTCATATAATATATACAATGCCATAATTAATTATGAATGGATGGATTTAATGTGGCATATAGTATGAATGAATGAATGATTTAATGTGCCAAATAATATGGATGAATGGATGGTATGACATATAATAGTGGTGGCAATGTGTTGGCAAGAAATTCAAAATTTGAATTATAATTGAAAACACCTTGAAATGATGTTAACTTGCATAGTTGAAAGTTAGTTGACATCCCAACTATAATCACATACTTCATCCATCCATGGATGAAGGGATTGCATTTATATAACATTGTCATTCACTTTGAGCTTTCTTTGCGTTCTAGTTTGATTTTTTTCTCCTTTTTTATAGTTTGTTTTGTTTTATCTTACTTTCTTTTAGGCCCAACTTGTGTTTAGAAGTTTAAATCATGTGGTTTAATACCAATTCATGGATTTTTTCAAGTGAGTGCATCGTGGCTTTTGCATGTGAGGAATTTCAAGTTTTTCATTTTGGGGTTATTATTAAGTTGTTTTCTTTTTTATCATGTTCAAGCTCTTTTTTTTTTCATTTCATTGCACTTTTTTTTCAAAAATTATTATACACATTAAAGTCATATGGTGTCAAGGCAAGTGAACATGAATAACATGAGGATACAAGCTTATGGAGTTTGGAAGCAACCACCACACATGCCTCTTACAATTGTAGGTGTTTAAAAACTCTTGTCATCTTTTTCTTTTTTTTTTTTCATTTTACCAAGATATTTTTTCTTTTATTTCTCCACCATGTTACCTTTAGTTAATTTTTTTTTAAGATAGGTTTTGTTTTGAACTCTTACTAATTTTTTGTTCAACTAGGTTTTTCTTTAAACTTTCATTAAGGTAATTAAGTTGGTTTTAGTACATTTAAGTGCTTAGGGTAGTCCAGATTCAAGGGGAAGGTTTTTTTGTTTTTGGTGTCCAAGCAAATGTTGAACCCTACTCTTGGCACATCCGAAGCATTCAAAATTGTCAAAAACAGATTAGAAATGAGAAAGGGGGGTCAAAAACTCAAAATAACAAACCACAACCAATTCTTGAACACCCAAAAACTTCCTTTTCTGTTGCTCTGTTGTTATTATAGTTCCAATATTATTTGTAAAACTTAAAGTGGCGCTCCTATAACACTTTAAATCATTTAAAATGAAGAAGAAATGAGGAAGTTATGAGCTTTGAAAATACGAGGGGTCCAAATTTTATTTTATTTTTTAAAAACTTGTTTTTGTAAATATGAAAGTTTTTTTCTTCAACTCTCATTGGTTTTTCTTTTTTTCTAGTTCCAAAACAAACACTTGGGTAATGAAAGTTAAACTTATGAACCTTTTCAACCATCAATGTAGGTAAGGTTTTGATTATGTTTGTTTTAGTGAGATACTTTCAACTAAGTTTCAACTATATAATTTCTCCTATATTTCAATTGGGTTCAACTAGATTTCAATTAAGTTTCAACTATGTTTGTTAAGTATGTATAAGGTAAGCCCATAATGTGTGCCATTTCAATTCATTATTTAATTCTAAGTTTTTTAGATTTCAAAATGTTTTTTTCTTTTTCAAACTTCTTTATTCTTGAGTAGTAAATGATGATTTTTTATTGATTTTTAATGCGTGCAACTAATGCACAATCTTTTTCTTAATGCATTATAACTTAAGTTCCTATTAAATTTTCTCATTTTTAACAACTTTTAATTTCTTTAATTCAAAAATGTAAGGTGCAGCTATGAACAAGTCAAAAAACATGGTCCAACAAGGCAACAATCCAATTAAACATGCCAACAACGAGTTCACACCATTATTGCATAAACATAGGACAACCACTTTATAGGAGAGTCATTTCATTGTTCCAATAAATGTTTGATTAATAACATTAGCATCTTCAAAATGTAAATGGGACCATTTCCTACATGGGAATAATGTTTCCTTGCATAATTTTCAAATTATAATAGGTTTTGCATTTTTAATTGATAATGTATAGGTAGACTATGCTTTTATTATAGTTTGAATTTTTTGAGTTAATTTTAGCTAGGTGTATTATCCCCACAATCTAGCTTTAGTAGTCTTACAATTGTGACTATAATTTTTGTAGACTTGTAATCTCAACTACATTTCACCTAATTTACATAAATTTTGACTTATTTTCAACATATTTTCAACTTGTTTTCAACTACCTTATAATTGATATTTTTACTTTGGCTCAACTTCACATATGTTGGATGACCTACAAACAACAAGATGCCATGTGTCATGCAAGTGTGTAACATAAATGTCCACATGGCACAATATCATATGCTGACATTTTCAATAAATCAATAATTTCAAGATTTTGAGACCATACACATGGCACACGTCAAATAATTTAGTTTGATGGTGGACCACAAATGCCCATGTGACACATGTCAATGTTCCATTGGTTATAATATAATTGAATAATAATCAAAATTCAAAAATTCTATGCCTTTCCTCAATGACATGACATGTAGGTGGATGAAATTCATCCATTGACTTGCCAACATAGAGTCAATTAAATCTAGTTAGCACTTTACAATTGAAATGTTGCATTGACCAAAATGTATGTTGTTTTCAACTAAAATGTTGACATTTCAACATTAACCCACAAATTGACACATACACATTGTTTTCAATTGGGTTATAGGGTTAACTCAACATTGTTGACTATTTTGGAAATTAGTTGACAACTTCATTTTTGAGTTGCAAAAAACATTTTGTATTTGAAAATGATGTTTTCAACTGTAAATGACAATTGAAAAATAGTTGAAAATATAGTTGAAAAATGGGGTTTTTCTCCTAGTGATGACATATCCACGCAATAATATCTTTTGCTTAACTTATAACCTACCTAGGTTACATACCTATTATTTTCTACCTAGCCTACCTAATAAATTAATTGTTTGACATAGTTAATTTAATTAATCAATTAATACAAAAACTATGACATATCCACAAAATAAAATACCTCTTGTTTAACTTATAACCTACCTAGGTTACATACCTATTATTTACCACCTAACCTACTTAATAAATTAATTACCTAGGCTACATTTAATAAATTAATTGTTTAACATAGCTAATTAATTAATCAATTGATATAAAAACATTTTAACATATCCACAACATAAAATATTTCTTGTTTAACTTACCTACCTACTTGCTACCTACTAGTACTTATCCTATTTATTGCATACTACCTAGCCTATCTAATTAATTGATAATTAAAGACCTAATCTAATTTTTGTTAAAAATCTAGTTATAACAAAATCAAAATAAACAAATGTTTTCACCAAATTGGTGAAAAAAATAATGTTATGGTGATATATACCAAATTAAAATGGCTATTTTATAATAATGCATTGAAATATAATTATATTTATGTTGAAAATTTATGGAAATGCCATGTGTGCCATGCAGGCTGATTTGAGACAATTGGCAATTTATATTATCTATAGTTGTAAAAACATTATAGTTGTTGTCACCATGTAATTCAATTATCATCCATAAGTGGACATATAAGATAAAATGAACAAAACATGTCAAAATTTCATTTACATTTTGACCTAAAGCTTTTATAGTCGTATCATGCAACTACATATTTGATTAATAGTTGATTAGACCCATCATTAGTCACACATGTAATGATATATACTTGCAATTGCATGTACAAATAAGATTACCAAGATTATAATCACAATAGTCACATTGTAGTTGCAACATGATGGTTGAAATGGACAAGATTTCTTTTAGTGAAGTGGATGCAAAATGATTGTTTTGTTCAATGCCCAAGGGGGACACTAGTAAAAAAAGTAGAAAATACATGAGTAAAAATATAAGGTGTAATATATCATTGGTAGTTGGGTAAAAACTATAAGTTAATTAGTTAAAAAATAAGGTACATTTTATTCATATAATCAATTTAATTATAATATAGGGTATGTAATAATCTAAAATAATGGATTATAATTAATATAAGGTGGCCTTAATATGTATATATTAGAAAATTAGATAATAATAAGGTGATAAAAAATAGGTTGGACAATTATCTAATACCCTTCAAATCGTCATTTGACACAAAATATAGATCCTAAACTTTACATTAAGTGTCCCCCCCAGGTTCAATGAGTAGCAATTGTGTAGATTATTAGTTGTGTTTATAATAGAATATGCATACATAGGATTTTCTAATGTGGATGTGTGTAAACTAGGAATACCTTGCTTGATACCTATTCTACACTTCAAAGATCTTCAAGTTCAACATCCTTTCTTGTGGGTGATGTAACCATCACTTGCAACAAAGCAAGAAACTTTGTTCTACCTTGTGTAGATGTACTGAAGTTTCAAGAATGTCTCCATAAGGAAGAATAAACAATAGGTCTTTGTTGATAGCCTTCACATTCAACTTTTGTATTTTGTTTTTGACTTTGCAACTAACATGGGCTATATGATGAAAGTTGTGTGTTCATGCTTGAATATTAGCATTAGAAGAGGCAATTGACACAAAGTGGGTTTACATGTGGGAGAAGTTTGGTGGTTATCTCTTGTTCATTCTTCCTCATGCCACAAGGGCTAAAAGGGCACATGTACAATTAGCTACTTTCCAACTAGTAGTTATTTTCATAATGATGAATCTATCCATATAGTTGTTTTACCACAAAAAGACATTTCCTAGATGGTGTTTCTACTTGTTCTTTTCAAACTATTCCCATATGTGCATGAAACTTTTAATTTTAGGGAGTTGCAAGATGTGCAATGGGTGGGCACATTGAAAATATTGATATGAATGAATGACTTCATCAATTTGCAATAACTAGTGAAATAAAGTTTATAAAAGTTACTTATTGAGGGGAAACATAGTTTGGGTGATCATTATAGCCCCTTTTCCAATATTAGCTAAAACACCCTCCCAGCACAACCCACAAAAAATCACCACATGGGAGCTTAAAGGTCAAACAAAAAAGGTAGTGAAATGATATTGGTTTTCACTACCATGGATGGGTCTTGAGAACATCTCTAGTGGTGCATTCACTTCGCATAATGGCTAAATGATTTTTCCTTCCAATGAGGACCCCTATTGTATAATGAGGGTATTAACCCAAGTTGAAAAAGGTTTGGAAACAAAATATTAAGTAGCCAATGAGGAAGCTTAACATGCACTCAAGGGGCTTAGTATTTTTCTTTTGGTTTTGGTTAGGGGGTGGGGGGAGGATTTTTTTTGTTCTTTTTCCCCAATGTGTTTTCATCAAGTCCCCAATGATTAAGAGATCATTGACATGTGAATGATCATTTGTGCAACAATATCCCTTTGTCATAATTACTAGAGATTATGATAATGTTTATTTATTTAGAATTCTTGACTTTGAATAAATCTTCTTGTATCAAGGTTTGGTGTAGCCCATAAGTTATTTTTTGCAACTTACAAATCAAGTGTTTTTATTTGAAGATATAATTTCGTATGTGTTTCCTTGACAAAGTTCCATTTATTGTCACAAGTATGTGCTTTAGACTTGTGATTATACACTATAAAATGCAACTTGTCATTTTTGCATGCATGTTTCATTTCACTTCTTTTGGTACACACATTTATTTATGTTGTGTAATCAAATATTCTTTAAAAGTAGGTTTTTTTCCATTGAGTTTCTCACTTAAGATATCTTTTGAATTAAACATATGTAGCACAACATTATTAACAAAATGTATATGTTCAAAAATTCCCAAAAAAATGAAAATAAAAATCTTCTTGAACCTTTGCAAACAATTTTTTTTCCACTTTCTAGGAAAGGGAAGTCAATGCATCTTAAGTTTCATGATTTCACATCACACTATGGTTCTCTGAAATGGATCACAATTTAGACTTGAATATATCAAATCAACAATTTATTACAAGAGTTGAAATTAAAGTTTATTGGACTAATCATTAACCAAATTATTTGTGCTAAATTTCTTAATAAAATTTATTATCATTCAAGTTTGGCAACAATGTTTTTTGGGTAATGACATTTATATGTGTTAATGCAAATACATAATGCAACTACATAATTGTGTGTTATTAAAAGTATAAATACATGTGTTAATTATGTATATGAATGATATTGTGCTATTCCTCATATATGAGGTTGTCTTTTTGAAATGCACTTTCATAGAGTGCATGGGGGGTTTACCATGGCAACATTCAATGTTGTAAGGAATGAAAAATACAAGATTAACTATAACATCTGTTGAAGAGAATGTATGTACAAAATATGTGTATTTCTCATGTAGAGATAGTCTTTTTCTTTATTGTCATTTCTTTGTTGACATTGGAATGTCTTTATATGACAATTGTTGGTGATAGTCTCTAGAAAAAGAAATCATCGTTGGCAACGATTTGACTACCCTAAAATGTCACAATAGACCATATTTGTTTGTTGCCCACCTTATTCACATTTTTTCAAGCCACACTCTTGCACTTTTTTTCAAGCTTGGGTAGATCTTAACAACTCCAATTTCCAATTTTTTTTAATCTACCCATGTTATAAAATAGTGAGAATTTGAGAGGCGTTGGGTCATAAAACCAGTTTGGCACAAAAAATGTTTTTGCTTCATTGTGTGTGGATGCACTTTCTATGCATTCGTTTCTTTCTCATACAAAGCCTTTTGTGTAGTTTGTTTTCATCCATTTCATGTGGATGCCTTTTATCTACTTAGGAAAATTTTCCATCATTGAATAATGGTAGTAAGATGAAAATTTCCAAAATTGGATGTTTTGCATGACTTAAAAAAAGGTTGTATGGGCTAGTGAGACTGTTTTGGTGAAATCACACTTATGAGTTAAGATGAAGAAAAAAATGGGGATAAAACAAAATGCTCATGTTGTTAACACAATGGCCTCTACCCCTTTATGTAAATGCTATGATATTGAACCATGTGAAATGTAGGAAAGGAGAAAAGGTTTGTGTGTTGTTGCCAATTTCTTGGGTTGAAGTTTTTGTTTATGAGAAGGTTTTCCAAAATAAACTCAACGCATAAAGATGTGAAATTAAAGTCTTGTATTGGGCACTTTCTATATTGTTGACAATTGTTCAAAGATATTCACACATTAGTGGGTGGATCACAATTGTTTAAAAAACAATGATGTGGGGTATATTGTAAATGTGTTGTTTGGATTGACATTGTTATTTATCTATGGATTTTGCCCAATATGCATTCATATTCTTTACATCCTTTTAATTGGATGCAATTCATCAATGACAGAAAGATGAATTCATGCATGAATAGATGAATGACATTCAAATGGATGAATTTCATTCATCCATTCTTGAATTACATTCATTTATACAATACATTTGTATTGTAATAAATATTGTGTGTAATGTTTGTTGTGGAATTAATGAATGTCATCCAAAAAAAGGATTATTTTTTATGCATGATATTAGTTTGCTTTGACCTATTGTTACGGGTGCACTCTATGAAAGTGCACTCCAAATAACAATCCTCCTCATATATGCACTAGTTGTTGGCCAAACTACTTAATTAATGAGAAGCGATGTTTGACAACTTTTTAAAAAATTCATGAAAATAAAAAGAATTGTATGAAAAAACTAAAATATTGAAATTCATACAACCTTTAACACTTTATTAATAACAACAACCATATCCAATAGGAAGAGGTTGCGGGTTCAAATCTTAAAACTTTCAAAGTTTTAATTTGTAACTCAAACCTTTTGTTCTTTTCACCACACTCTTTCAATAATTATTTAATATCAAAACATCAAGTGCAAGTATGAAATGGGTTAATACTAGTGTAAGCTGGTTTTTGTTTTTTAGAAGAATTGTTGGATTTAGTTCTAGAGGTTATTTTTTAAAATGGAAAACCCTTCAATTTTGAGTCTAGTTAATATTTTAAAAAATAATACATATTAGTTCCGGGTCAAAGGTTAAATGTTTTCGACCAACGATTCCAAAGTTTGACAAGTCTAATATTTATAAAATCCTTTGGTTTCGATTATAGGATGGGTATAGTTATAGCTTATTAAATAGTTGAGGGATGCATCCCAAAGTTCATTTTTTTCATAATGAGCCCCTTTGATTGGCCCATCACACAATTATTTTGAAAGTTTAAACACCCTCCAAATATAAATTTTGGTTTTCAAGATACAAATAGTCTCTTCCTAATGGGTAAAGTCAAAAAAAATTGAAAAATTCAAACTCTATGCAAGTGAGACAACATGAAGCTCAAATTTGTGCCTTTGTGTGGGGCCAAAGGGGATTACAAGAGAGGAAGGAAACACTAGAATTTAAACATGCTAGTTAAGACAAGTATGGGGGATAGTATCTTGGTTGATATGGGTTAAGGCAAGTAGGCTTAGGGATGTTATCCTAATTGAAATGGGTTCAAGACAAGTAAGGTTAGTGATGGTATTTTGATTGAAATGGGTTTAAGACAAGTAGGGTTAGGAATAGTATTTTGGTTGAAGTGGGTGTAAGACAAGTAGAGTTAGGCATAGTATTTTGGTTGAAATGGGTTTAAGACGAGTAGAGTTAGGGCTAGTATCTTGGTTGAAATGGGTTTAAGACAAGTAGGGTTAGGGATAGTATTTTGGTTGAAATGGGTTTAAGACAAGTAGGGTTAGGGATAGTATCTTGGTTGAAATGGGTTTATGACAAGTAGGGTTAGGGATAGTATCTTGGTTGAAATGGGTTTAAGACAAGTATGGTTAGGGATAGTGTCCTGGTTGAAAATGGGTTGTTAAAATTTGTGAGAAATGATGTTATTAATAAAAAGTTTCAAGGAAAAATGATGTAAAATCTGCTCAAAACTTTTTATTTGCAATAAAACACATACAACAACAAAACAAATGGAGGGTGCTTAATGTTGTTGATGTGGGCAACTAGATAGGAATTGCACCTTTGTCAGAGAACACAATCAATCAATCAATCTGCACTTTTTCATAAACAAGATGAGTTTTTTGGGTTGTGACATTTGTTGTTGTTTTGGGATTTTGTTGTTGTTTCCTGAATGATGGGTTTCCCCACTTTCTTTCTTCACAAATTGGATAGTGTGGATACTAGTTTCTGTGAGTTGGGTAGCTTTGGATTTCAAGTTTGAGGTACCAGTGGTGTGGTGTGTACTAGTTTCTGTGAATTGGGTGGCTTGCTTTGGATTTCAAGCTTGAAGATTTGGGTTTCTCATGTTGAGGAATGATCATCATCAGAAGCAGCTATTGAAGTAGCTTGGGTTTCTTCTTCTGCTCTTATTGTTTTGTTGGTTCCTTTTTGTCTCTGATTTGATTTCTTCAAACTGCAAGAATTTGGGCAAGGTCTGTTGCAGTGCAGGGATTTACGCGGGTGTTGTTTTTGGTGGAGAGTATTCTTTCTTCATAGACTTTGGCTGCTGCTGCTGTGGTGATGGTAGTGGTGACAATGGCTTCCTCTGCAATGGCTTCTTCTTCTTCTGCTGCTGCTGCTTCTTCCTCTTGCTCCTCCTCTCTTTCAAGTTCTGCACTAAGGGTACCCCATGGTATCAAATTAGGGTTTAGTCGATGTCCAAGCTCAAGGTCAGGCAGACGCTGTGAGAATCCTCACTCACAACAAGTGCACAATGTGGTAATCTCCTGCTCTCTCAATTGCCCTTAAAAAAATGGGTGATGGTTTTTGGAGCTTCACATTTTTTGCAGCTTCAAGTTTCATATTCTTTTAGTGAACTAATCTTTTATTAGGGGATAAAAAATCTGTTTTCAGTCTCTCGAAAAACCCTTGTTTCATTTGGCTCCAGTTGAGTATGCTTAGTGCTGCAAACTAGGTATTCAAAGTCAAACAGGATGACTAGTTTTATGATGAATGGAAGTAGTGAGAGCTCTGGAGAAAAGAATCTGGCAACTGTTTTTTGCCAGAAGACATTGCAGCCAGAAGGTGCTGAATTCTGAAAGACTTCAACAAACATCATAGTTCATAATTCTACATTGTTTATGGCTTGTTTTATGTGGGGATTTGTTGCCTCATAATACCTATTGATCTGCAAAATGTATTTCATACGCATGTGCAACTTGGACATGCTTTTTTGTTTGTGCTGCAGCATGTGTCTGGTTCCTTGAAGGTTCCTGAATTCAGGGTTGAGTTTACTAGATGTGTATCTAGCAAATCACAGCATCATTGCTACTGGCATCACCAATTTCAAAAACTCCGAAGTGCCACCCAATACATTCAAGGTAAAATTTCATGGCACTGAATTTGACAAGCCTTTGTAAGAAGCTCTTTGACAAATAGGACTAACAGAGTGTCACTCTGAGCACTGTTACTGCAAGTAAAAATGTGCATGTCTCTGAATTCATACTGTAGGAAAGGTCCTGCATTTGATTTTTTTTCATGCTCTTCAATCAATTTTTTTTTAGAATTCCATGAATTTTGTTCTCATGAGGAGATTGATCTTGCAGGCTTCAGAAGGGCTAAAACACTTGACAATGTCTTTTTGGTGTCTTGTTCAAGAAATGACTCAACAAGCATTGAGGACAGGATACCAGGTACACCTGGATTTTCTAAACTGTTTCACCGTGTTCACTCAAAAAACATCTGAAGATTTTTCCTAATTCATTTTTCACAACCTTTCCAAAGCTGTCCTCATTACCCATGTATTCATTATTTTACTAAATGTATGGACTAACGGAGTTGCATGTGTAATAGAGAAGGAAAGTGGAGTGGTGGGTAGTAACAAGGCATTGACAAATGCGATGAGAAATGGGGCTGTAAAAGGTTTGACGGATGAACCAACAAGCAGAGTGACAAATGGATCACAAAATGGAGAGGTGGATGATGGGAAACTGGTGGAAAATCCATTAGCGAATTTGGACATAAAAGTCAGTGCGGTGATTGAAGTGGCAGAAAATCTTGCAGCGATTGGCATCGAAGGGGTACATGCAACTGCAGAGGTGGCAGCTGAGACTCTTGAAGTAGCAGTTACTACTCTCTCAGAAATTGGTGAAGTGGAAAGACATTCTTCTGCTGAGACTGGCGACACAGATGATGATGCAGCAGTCAGGACCGTCATGTTCTGGGTCGGTAACAAATGCAGACCTATCCTTGTTCTTTTGATTTTACAGTCTCCCAGGTGGCTCTTGTTCCATCACCCACCACAATACTCATACGGGCATTGCTGGAAAACTCTCAAACATACAGGTGGGCTTGGCTGTGGCATTTGGAACATTCTTGTTCTTCACTGAAGGCAGCAGCAAGGCATCCGAGTTTTTTGCAGGGTAAAAAGATTTCAAAGTTTACGCCTTTATATTTCAGCACCTTTGGAGGAGGTTTTTTGCCCCTTTTGGAGATCATGCAAGAGGACTTGCAAAATTTTACATTCACAATTTTCTTTTATCTTTTCTTTGGGTTTTATATAAAGGTTGACAATGGGTTCTTACAAAACATCATTTTTTGTTTTCACAGGTACCTTTTGGAGCAAAGCTTGTCGGTAGACAATTTGTTTGTCTTTGTTCTCATCTTCAACTATTTCCAAGTACCACAAAATTACCAGGTCTACCTCTATCTCATTGGGCAGTCACTGAAGATCTGACCCAATTTGTGCACATTATTATACCAGGACTTTGATTTCACAAACTTTGTGCTACTTACATCAATGATTGGTGTGTTATGTTATGGCAGAGTCGGGTTCTCATGTATGGAATAGCAGGTGCTGTTGTATTTCGAGCTATAATGATTGCACTTGGAGCTGCTACACTTCAGGTGAGAATCCTATTTTGGGTAGTGTCCCGATTTCTGCATTCTTATTCTGGTTACAACTATTCTGAAAGCCAATACAGCCCCAGTTTGATTTTGAGCACAATGTCTTTCAGTCTGAGTTGAGAAATATTACTGAGGAAGTATTAATTTTATACATGGATCTGCTCTTTGTTCTTGAATCTTTTTGTTTTGCAATTCCACATGTACAGAACTAGATTGCATAATGTAATGTTCTCATTCATGTGTGCAGCAATTTGAGGCAGTCAATTTGGTCTTTGCGGGCATTCTTCTATTTTCATCATATAAGGTACTTACTTTTCTTCTTCTTCTAGAATGGCATCGGTCCATATGGGTTTAGGGTTTAGGCTTCTGAAACAGATCCTTGACCTAGAACAAATCAGGCCTCATTTCACAACCCATTAGAGTTTCCAACACCCATCTAGACATAGACAATACTTTGTAAGTGGTACCCTCTATAACAGGGCTGGAATAAGCAGTCAAGGACCCATATCCAAGCACTCTAGTACATTGCCGGAATTGACTGCTGATGTGGCTCAGACATTCATACCCGACCCATTTCCCAGACCTCAGGCTCCAAGGAAACAGTCATCAGTGTTCTGGTAACGAAGAGATTTTTTTTTGTTGTTGTCATGTTGTTCTTGTGCAGTTATTCAGTGATGCAGAAGAAGGAGAGGAAGACCTGTCAGACAACTTCATCATAAAGATATCCCGAATGTTTGTTCCCATTACATGTACATGTGCCTCTCATAGACATCATGAATTCTGTTTCCTTACTGTGGTGGATTTTCTTTGTCCATTTCCTTTACTCTCATGCTTGGACTCTGGATACAGACACAATTTTTCACTCTTAATGAAATGGGATTTTTGCATACATTGCTGAAATGTTTTTTGTAGCTTTTGCAGATATCTATTGCATGCCTTTCAGTCCACTCCTCTGCTTTTCCTTGTCTTTAGAGTAAAACCTTATTTGTTTGTATCTGTTCTCTTATTTTGTTTCTTGATCTATTTTGCAGCAACGTATGATGGCAACAATTTTTTCACCAAAACTCCAGAGGGTGTCAGGATGGTAAGTTAGGTTATATAGTCTTCCCTTAATCAGTGTGATAAGATCAGAAGGTGACACTTGCAACATATCAGTTCATAATGATATCAACTGGTTGTTCAGCTTGTTTTCCTGATGAAAATAATGGGTGTCTTCATGCAGGCAACACCTCTGTTGCTCACTTTAGTTGTTCTGGAATTAAGCGACATTGCATTTGCTGTACGTTTCTCTCAAACTGACTAATTCCTCTCATATGCTATATGGATCAGAACCATAAGTCATCCTCTTTTGAGCTGTTGTCAAGAGTCCCTTTGCATCACCCCATCTCAGAGACCTATGAATTCTCAGCCCCCACCAACATCCCTAAACAAACCCAAGATTTGTGGGGGTTGGGAATCAAGAAAGAGAAAACAAGACCCATGGGGTGGGTGGAGTGGGTACCTCAGAAGGCTGGCAATTACAACAACCCAACAGCCCTCACTCCTCCTGGCTTCACCCAAACCTCTGTAGAGTGATGGACAACAAAGATGTCATGATGCATTTGTGTCTGCTGTTGCAGAGTCCATTTTCTGCACTAAAATTCAATCCCATATGTTGTTTGGCAGGTTGATTCAATACCTGCAGTGTTTGGAGTAACAAGGGATCCACTAATCGTCTTTTCATCCAACATTTTTGCTGTTCTTGGTGAGTCAATAAAAGGCTCCAACCCTTTCGACCAACCCGTTCCAGTGTCTAAATCTTAACCTTCTAAATAGCCTTTACTAGCTTTAGGTATCATGGGTAGGACCTGATAATTACTAGAGAGTCATGGGTTTATTTCTACTGCTTACATGTCTGTTTCCGTATCCATTTCCACGTAAGGTGGACTGCCAAATGACTTTTGGGTATTTTACTCTCTTCTCAGGAACAAATTTGGAATCTTGACGTTGTAGTTTTTTTTCCTGGGTCCTTTTTGTGTATTGCTTACAGGATTAAGGTCTTTGTTTACCTTGATATCTGGCAGCATGGGAGAATTAGCGTATCTGCAGGTACATTTCTCTAAAGTTGGGAACTGTTGTGCTTAATCCTCAGAACTGGGTTTTGTTGTCCATCGCATAGATTAGTGGTTGTGATTACCAGCTGGATAATAAATTAATTACAACCCCCCCTTGATAGTCTGGAAAAGTCTGGAAAGAACCTCAGACTTTTCCTCTATTACAAGAGATCGATTTTTACAGGCTTCAAGCTCAGGGGTCCTTATTGCAACAGAAACACTAGCTAATTGTGTTGGTGCAGGAGTGAAAAGTAACTGATTGGGCATTTTTTTGTGTACGGATATTCTTGCAGCAAGCAGTTGCAGCAGTACTTGGCTTCATTGGTTCTAAAATGGTACTTGATTTTTTTGGTAAGCTTTTTCTTCTTCACATGATGTGGCTATCGGTCACTTTTTCAGCTTTTTCTTCTTCACATGATGTGGCTATCGGTCACTTTTTCATCTTCACAAGATGTGGTGAATTCCATGAATTCCTTCTGCTAATTTACTGGTATCTGTTTTTGTCTACTCTGCTAGCAAACTCTAAGTACCTTGTTCTTGTATTTTTGTTATGCAGGTTTTCATGTTCCTACAGAATTGTCTTTAGCAGTGGTAATAACTCTTCTTGGAGCAGGAGTAGGTTTTAGCCTCAAGGACAGTCCAGAGGAAGACGACAATAGCCGAGGTTAATATTGAGTAATTTGTAACTTTAATAATTTTTTAGAATCTGTGTTTTCTGCTCTCCTAGACAGTTATAGTTGGGTTGGGTTGCTGAATATTCTGTCTGCAATTTTTTGAGTTTTCTCTTCTACATGCGGTGCTCTTCTTTCTGGTATCATCTTGATTAGGATCCCATGAGGAATAAATCATGGGTGCAGACAAATCTGTTTAAATTTTGCTTGAAAAAAATTCACCATTTTGAGGATGGGTCTGTATCTATTGCTACGAACTATATGCTCTTAATTTATTCATTGCAAATTCAGGTGTGATGGGTTGGTTTTTCACACCCATTTCCTTTCTTTGGCTTCATCTTCGTCCAAATTCTGGTTTATCGGCCATTGTATTGTTATTGCTTCTGGTGGAGCTGCTCTGAATCATTACTGAGAATTTTATAACAGCAATATACATGTAGTGTATTGTCTTAATGTTAGAATATTTTTATATGGTATCAGACAATGTTTATCATAGTATAGAGAATATATAGATTATAGAGGAAAACATTCAATGGTACACTTTGGTTTTAATTAGATGAATCTCTAAAAATTTGAGAGCTTAGTTGCAAACACCACAATTTAAACTCTCAATCTCATGATATATAAATAAAGTGTAGTGCAAATTCTCCCAACTGACTTCCTCGGGGTTTTATTAAATGCCTAACCTCAATGAGAAGTATAATATCACAAAACACATAATATGCTTGCCTTCGATGTTGCAGATATCTCTTCTCAAGGGTTTAGGGTTTAACCAGCTGTTGAAGACTTAATGAGGAGGGCTAGAGCCAAGGATTACTCCTCTGTAAGGTGGCTTGTAACTGGCAGACACCAATCTCTTTCACAAAATAAAAAGAATAAGAGCAGGAAAGGAAAAGCAATGAAATGAGAGTGTGCAAGATCCCCCCTTGCTATAAACTGTGTTGAAGATTTTGATACAAATGGAGAAAGAAATTTGGGTTGCTAAAGTTCTGAGAGTTTTCTGCACCAGAGAAATTTCTCTATAAGAGATCTTCAAGAGCTGGCAATAAAGTATGTATCCATGATCCTAGATTCTGGTTTGTGAAATGGAGAGAGCATGATCCAAGCAAGTAGGAGGAGGCTTAGATTTCAAGTGGGTTTTTGAAATTCAACTTGTTGTAGACCCTAAACCCTGAATTGTTTTGGGTTTTGTTTTGGAGGAAATGTTGTAGTTCATGTCTAAAGAAGAGTCTGATCAAGAGAGTTGTACCCAAGTTACTGCTCCAGGAATTCTTTGATACAAGGGAAAGAAGAGCATGTAGTAGCCAGCTTGTTGTAGACCCCTAAATTGGGGTGGGCTTTTGAGTTTTGGAGAAAATGTAGTAGTTCTTGTCTAAAGAAGAGTCTGATCAAGAGAGTTGTACCCATGTTGCTGCTCCAGGGATGCTTTGATACAAGGGGAAAAGCATGTAGTAGCCAGGAGGTGCAAGATTGGCAGTTGGTGGTGCCATGCTCTCCACAGTGAAGACGTTGTTGCGGTCTGCTCTAGCTTGCCAGCTCTGAAGAATCGGGAGGCGGAGTTGTCTCTGACCCATGGAGACAGAATGTGTCGTGTAAGGCGCATTGCACAGACGAAGCTCGAAGCTGCTGTTGCTGGGTGGTGATGGTCTGAAGGCTTCTTGATCATCTGGTAGATAAATGTTTGCTCGGAAGTTTGTGCCATAGTTGAGAGTGGTGGGAGGTTGAGTCCTGGAGAATTTGGGACGAGAAGCGGCGAACTCTTCATTGGCCAAGTAGTGCGGCAAGAAAACTTCCAAGCTGAGATCCGTAGGAAACTCAGCTTTGAAATTGTAGCGCACATGGGTATTGCTGCCAGCGACGAGAATACGACCATCCGGTAACAGATTTGCAGTAGAATGGTACATACGAGGTCGTGTAGTCGCGGCTTGGATCTCGAACGCGGCAGTCACGGGGTTGAAGATCACTGGCTCCAGACAAGGAGCAGTGGCATCTTCCCACCCCGCTGTTCCATTCATGGCGCCATTGATGATCAACACTTGACCATCAGGAAGGAGAACCATATCACCCATCACTCTCCTTATCGGCATCACGAGCATCACCCACTGAGGTTCTTCAGCGTCCACAGCATCAGATCTCGTACTACGCACAGTGAGAGATCCGCAAGAATCTGAAGCTGGAATCTCCAACAGATTAGGAGCCTGATGGGCATCCGGTCGAGCACCACCACAGATGAAGATGGTAACCGCGGATGTAGTTCCAGAATCCGAGCTGATCTCCAGAGGGAGCAGCACGGAAGATCCACTGGCAGGGTAGTTACGAGCGACGAATCCAGGCATGGTAGGGAAGGTACGGAGCACAGTGTTGGTCTCGTAGTCGAGGAGAATGGAATCACGGTTTGCGAAGACGAAGAGGTTGCCATCCGGCAACAAATGCACGAATGGGTAGAGACGATTCTCGTCGTCACCATGAGTCTCCGCCAGCAGCAGACGCAGCTGCCATGTGGTGAGATCTTGTTTGGGTACGTACTCGTAGGTGGAGACTCGATGTCCACCGACGACGATGCTGGTGACGCCATCCGGAAGCAGCTGGTTGGTGGCGTACCATCGTCCTTCCACCAACTGCTCGCTATCGATCTCCACCCAGTCGCAAACCCCATCTTCCTCGCACGGCGTGAAAGTCCGAATCTGCAACCCAACACTAGGGTTTAGGGTTTAGGCCAACAACAAGAAGGACAACAAGAGTTGGGTTTAGGGTTTAGGAGAACACGAACAAGCGTTGTTGTTGACCGGTTATTTCCTTTGGACCTCGGTTCTTAACTCGGTTATCACCAACCTGCCAGCTGGTCCTTTGATTTTTTTGATACCCATCTGGTACTGAGTTTTCCAACAGCT
>Ga0209611_10006304_pt1 | contig 19523 bp, 16 predicted proteins | sample S1TSphgellanicum_3_FD_187693 | JGI IMG/M metagenome (GOLD analysis project Ga0209611, IMG submission 187693) | Host-associated microbial communities from peat moss isolated from Minnesota, USA - S1T2_Fc - Sphagnum magellanicum MG (SPAdes) (version 2) | ecosystem: Host-associated > Plants > Peat... | reverse complement strand
CTCTTGTGGATGATCAATACCCATGCTACATCACAAAAATGAGAAAGAAAAACCCTGGTATCAATGTAACAGCATCTTTGCTGAGCTCCTGATTGCTTATTGCCATCTTCATTTGAAAAGCAACACTCCTCAAATGCAACTCAGTAAAAGAAAATTGTTTCTACACACCATGTATGTGTCTTGTTGGAACTTTCTCATTCTGAGATACCTACCTCAATGACCCCAGACTAACTAGCTCACTTCTGTTTTTCAAAGGCAAGGACATGGATGGAAAGGTGCAAAACATAGTCACAAACTGCTGTCATCAAAAGATAGGAGAAATACTTACCCCAACCCACTCTCCCAGCTTCTTGGCACTGGGTACAGAGATAAGGTTGACATTGTGCTCCGAGCAGAGAGCTTGGACCAGCTTAGAATAATCTGGCTGGTTGCAATCCTCAGCCAAAACACAGAGCTGAGCAGCATGCTTCTCAATTGCCTTTGCAGCTTCATGAAGGCCCCGGGCAAGGCCATCATGTGCCAGAGACTTTTTCAACACAAGCTGCAGACCGGTCAGGATGTCCATGGGCTCCCCTAATACAGGCTCGGCTGCAGCAGCAGCTGGCTTCTCAGCCAGCACATCTGGAACTGCCTCCTCCCTGCAATCACAAACCATACATCAATGCAACTTCTGAAACCCTAAAAAGGGTTCCACCACAAACAAATCACCTACATGTTTCAGCAGCCATAAAGGCCACACAGCTCTCCAAACAAACAAATCCATAGCTAAAAACATCTGCCCCCCTGAAACTACCAAAGAGAAAAGGTGAGGAAGAAGAAGTCAAATACCCGTCCGACATGGTAATCGAAATGTGTAGAAAACACTAGCTACCTGCAGACACAAGAAAGCGATAAAAAAATTCAGTAAAGAGAAAAAATAGAACCTGCAAAAGGAAAAAGAAGAGAGGAGAAAGATCTCTCAATGCAAACCGCCATAAGAAAGCCAGATGAGCAACAAGAGATGTCCACTTGAAGAACAAGGCAGCATTTTTATATTTTTAAAAGCAACTAGAAGAGAGAAAAAAGGGAATAGAGATGATCATTGGAGTTGCAACAGAAGGAGAAGAAGTGCGAGAGAGAGAGAGAGAGAGAGAGTCGCGGAAGACGAACCTGTTGGAGCTGAGTAGTCGGAGGAGGAGGAGAGCAACGCGAGCGCAACAGCAGCGGCGAGAGAAAGAGAGCATTCTAGGGGGAGAACAGGCGTCCTTATTAGGGTTCCAAACCCTAATTACTTACCTAAACAAAGGATTAACACTAAATCTGAATTGCACATAGCCGAAATTGTTTGGCATCACTTGGGGACCAATTCCTTCTTGCTGATTGATTGGTGGAGTTTTGCAAAATTCTTGAATTGTGGAAAAAACTTCTTGATTGCAATTCAAACAAAAATCAATGACACGCATTTCTTCATATGGTGATTAGTTACAAAATGTGTGTGTGTGTGTGTGTGTGTGCAAACTCCATAGATGCAAGAAGAGCTTGAATGTGTAAATCTGCAATTGCAATTGAAGCAATTTGTTGAAATCACCATAATGAATTTCTTCTTGTAGATGAATAGAATCTTGTATAATGAATTATGCGAAAAACTTTCTTGTTGTAATCAATCAAAGAATCAATGACATGCATTTCTAGATCTAGTCATTACAATCTATGTGCAAAGTAAATAGATGCAAGAGAAGCTTGAATTTGTACGTCTAAATTGCACAAAGTAATTCCATTGTTGCCATCATAATAAGCAATTCCTTCTTGCAAATTTGGTAGACTCTTATAGAATTCTCTCATAGAATGAATTGTGTAAAAAATGTTTTTATTGTAGTCAAATCATAGAATCGGTGACCTACATTTTTGGATATAGTGATTACAATTTGTGTTTAGAGTGGATAGATACATGAAGAGTTATAAAATTGAAATTGCACTAAACAATCATTGTAAACATATAGGAAACAATTCATTCTTGCAAATTTGGTAGAATTCTTATGGATTGAATTATGTAAAACATTTTTCATTGTGGTTCAAAATAAGTGCCATACATTAAAAAAATTTGGTGATTATAATGTGTACTAAATAGAGGAGTTGGACAAATTTTGTAAATTGAGATTGTGTAAAGTGTTGTGACCCTAGCTTTGAGCTCACACCAAGATTGGGAGCATGAGAAAGGATCTATGCTAAAACAATGTTCCAAGACCTCACTCACATTCTCACAATGTGGGGAAGTGGAAAGGAAATGAGTACCAAACATTTTCAATTGGGATTCATTTTGAGAGTTCAAGTTTCAAATTGTTTCAATTTTTTGGGATGAAAGTGCAAATGGAAAACCTTGTCCAAGTCAAGCCTTCTTTATATGTTTGGAAAATTCTTGAAATGAATATATCAAAAGTGGGTTCGCATTGTTCATTTGAAGATTTGAAGTTCACACCAAAAAAAAAAAGGTCGGATATGAAACTAGTGGTGTGATTCTGGATAATTAAAACCTAGGAAATAAGGGTCAAATGTTCATTTCAATATAATCATGCAATATGTACTTGGAAAGATTTTTCGAAGACTACAACTTTTCATTTATATGCACTTCAATCAAAATTTATATGTGTGAGTTATGGATTCATAAAGTTGTGAAACTCATAACTTAACAAATTTTTGGTCTTCAAAATTTTAGTTGTTTCAATGTAACTTTGTCACCAATCACAAAGTATATTATACAAAAAAAAAAAGATGTTCTTCCCAATGTTCTAAATTGTGTCACTCAAGTGTGTTTGGGTTACCCATGATTAACTCCTAAAACCACTTTTATTCAACTTTTGTTAACCACTTTGTTGTTTGGTTTGTGAAGGTTAACTTGTCCATGAACTCCCACATGCCATTATAACCTTCAAATATATACAATTATCATTCCAAAAATTAACAAGTGTTTACTACTATTGTTTAATTATCCACCTTTCATGTGAGAATTAGCAATTTTGATTCCAATTCTTAAATATTTAGATTATTAGTTCAAAATTATTTTAAGAAAAAAATCAATCCCATAATTGACTTCAAAATTGAACCTAGAATTAAAATCTACATTAATAATAGACCTTTGCCTAAAATTATACTTGGAATTAGGAAGTGGCCTTTAGTTAGAATCTGCCTTTAAACTAGATTAATGTAAGTTTTAGTTATTCATATTATATATATATATATATATATATATATTCCAACCAATTTTTAAAATGTTGTTAATGTGAAAAAAAAATAGTGTATAATTTTTTTGATAATAAATGTGGGGGGAGGGGGGGAAAGTGAATGGATTAAAAATGTAGTTGTTACTTTTGGAACATTGTTCAATTGTGCAAGTTTTTTGTTTTTTTTGGGTTTAAACACATAGCTTATAAAGGTTATCACTTTTATTGGTTGTGGAATACTAGTAATTAAAAAAATTAGTTTGGGACTATGGGTAGGTAGGTAAAATTGGACTTGCATAGGATTTTGTTTTTGAAAAATTGGGTTTATAATTGGGTTGGAGATTCATTCAAATTTTTTTTAAATCTTGAAACGAATCTAAGGGTTCAAGTTTAAATTGAAAAAAAGGTTTGAAGTGGGATTGAAGGTTTTCTTGAAAATAAAAATTGGACAATATTTGTATTTACCCTCAATATCATTTGATCAAGCTAATTGTGTGTCACAAATCAATCATTGTGATTATGGGAAATGATTCTTTCAAACATATTCAAGGTAGAATCTTGTAGAATTCTTATGGAATGAATTTGCAAAAAGCTTTTTGTTGTAATCAATAAAAAAATCAAGGATATGCATTTCTAATTTTAATGATTTCAATATATGTGAAAAGTAGATAAATGCAATAAAAAATTAAATTTATTAATTTGAATGGCACAAAGTTGTTTTTGTGATCACATGAATTTATGTTTCTTCCAAATTGGTAAAATCTTATAAAATTCTTGTAGAATGAATGTGTGAAAAACTTCTTGTTGCAATTAAATAATTAATGACATGAATTTGTGGATCTAGTGATTACGATATGTGTGTAGAGTAAATAGATGCAAAATGAGTTTGAATGAAATCAAAATTGCACCAAACAATTGTTGCAATGACAAAACAAATTCCTTGGATTGCAAATTAGAATGAGCTTGTAGATATTTTGTAGATTGTGCAAAACAATTCCTTATTGCAATTAAAAAAGTAATGACACCGATTTACGGATATAGTTATTACAATCTATGTGTAAAATAAATAGATGTAAAAATAACATGAATTTTGTAAATTCAAATTTTGCACAAAATAATTGTTGCATTCATAGGAAGCAATCCTTTTTTGCAAATTGGTATAATCTTGTAGAATGAAATGTGCAAAAAAACTTTTTGTTACAATCAAGGAATTAACATAATGATTTTTTTAATATGGTGATTACAATGTGTGTTTAAAGATGATAGATGTAAAAAAAGCTAGAAATTATAAATTTGAATTGCACAAAACAATTTTGTTACAATTACAAGAATCATTTCCATTTTGTTGATTTAGTATAATTTTGTAGAATGAATTTATAACATGGTGTCTATATGTTTGTCAAAGTTATTTGAACATAAAAACTTCTTTTCACCTATCCATATTTTTTTATATGAAAAAGTTCTAGGCAATAATTCAACTTCTTTCAAGCAACATGCATCTTAATGAAACATGAATGTTGCTTAAAGGTTTATCACAAACATAAATTGCATTAGGAAGCATTAATTTTTTTCTAAAAAATAACAAATTTTGACAAAAAATCTTTTAATGAATCTTTTACACAAATTTTGACGTTCCTTAACAATTGCAAATGAACGAATTATATTACAAAAAACATTTTGCCCAATAATTGTTGACATTAATCCTTCCCCGAACAATTATATTGACAAAAATTTATGCAGTCAATCCTTTAAGCAATTCTTGACTTTCCAAATGAAAAAATTATATTGCAAACAATTTTCACCCAATAATATTTGATAATGATCCTTCGACCTTTTAGCAAACAAGGTTTGAAAACAAATCTTTCAAGCAATTTTTGATTATCTTCAACAATCACAAATGGGTTAGGAATGAATTTGTGAACATGTTCCATATATGTCTAACCACCATGTTTGGGCAGGTCCTTAAAAAACCTAATTGTGCTTTACTAGACACATATCGATGTTCTTATGTTAATTATTCAAATTTGAATCAATTGTTTATTAACATAATCAATGCAATCAAAAGAAGAATACAATTAATCCAATGCTTCTAATTTCTACTTCTTTGCAAGTTTACATTTTATTTCTATGCCCAAAACCTTTTCTTTTGCATCATCCGGGTCTAGCTAAGGAGCAAGCTAACAACCCAATTTGTTGTTCTTCATTTAGACTAGAACCCAATTCTTTTGCAAACAATGTAAGCATCCCTTCCAAGCGCATGGAAGAGTATAGTTGAATGTTTATGTACAAAGAGACTTTGTATATTGATTTCAATTTTACTACATGTTCTTTTCCATGAAACAAGTGTTTGATATTTGTATTCTTTTGAAGTTGTTGAATTATCATCATATGGAGGTTCAATGTTACACAAATGATTCACAATTGTGGACTCATGGTTGATAGTTACAAAGTTGCCACCCTCTTCATTAGTTAGTATGCCCATGGCCTCAAACTAGCCTCCAAATTTTATGCCCAAGAAAGTGTTATGTGATTTTAATGCTCACGAACAATTCTATTTTTATAAAATATTCAATACCAAAAAAGGTTTCATACATTTCTTGTTGTATGGAAGACGGGGTCATTTCATATCCCTTGATCTCAACACTTTCTATCGCAATGTTCTCTATATTGCCTCTTTGCCATTGTTGCAGCACAAATCCCCATGAAAATCATGGACATGCAACTAGTTGTGCAAAAAACCTCTCGTTAGAATCAATCAAAGAATCAATGATGTGCACTTCTTGATCTAGTGATTACAATATGTGTGTAGAGTAGATAGATGCGAGAGGAGCTTGAATTTGTAAATCCGAATTGACAAAGCATTATTGCAATCATCATAAACAAATCCTTCTTGCAAATCAGTAGAATCTTGTAGGATTCTTTTGGAGTGATTTGTGCAAAAGACTACTTGTAGCACTCAATCAAAGAATCAGTGACATGCATTTCTAATCTTTTTGAATCAGGTGACTACAATCTGTCTGCAAAGTAGTTAGATGCAAGAGGAGCTTGAATTTGTAAATCCAAAATTGCACAAAGCAATTGTCATAATCTCAAGAAATAATTTCTTCTTGCATATTTGTAGAATCTTGTAAAAATTCTTGTAGATTGAATTGTGCCAAAAACTTCTTGTTGCAATCAATCAGAGAAGCATTCACATGAATTTCTTTATCTTCTAATTAAAATCTATGTGCAAAGCAGGTAGATGCAAGAGGAGCTTGATTTTTGGATTTGCAATTGCACAAAGCAATTGTTGCAATTACTACAAGCAATTCCTTCTTGCAGATTGCTAGAATTGTGCAGAATTCTCGTGAAATTAATTGTGCAAAACACTTGTTGTCACTTGGAGAAGCAATAATATGCATTTCTGGATCTGGTGATTACAATATCTGTGCAGAGCAGATAGATACAAGAGGAGCTTGAATTTTGTTGCTAGCAAACTAGAAATCTTCACAACATCATGTGTGCATGCTGATGACAGATTTGTGCTGCAACGATTGTTGCTGCTGTGTCTCAAGAATTGGCTATAAGAGGAGCATCTCCACTCAGTGACAGTACAGCACTGTTGGCAGTCCCTGCCTCCCCCCTCCTTTCTTGTCTTTCTTTAAATCTGCTGTGCAATCCTTGGGTCTTCTTCTACTTTCCTGAAACAAATAGAAGCCCTTTGAAGCATCACTTCAAGTACCTGATCATTGGCGTTGATGGTTTCAGATTATTAACAATACAAGTGCAATTGAGAACAAATTTTTTGGGTCTCTTCCATAGCTTAATATTTACACAGCTGCAGACAAATCCTTTGCTCCCCTGTAGTACCTCCAGTTTTAGCAGACAGGAAAAAAACAGAAACTGTTTTGTGGAGGTTTTGATGGTGAGCATCATCTCTCTCTAAGCAGCAAGCAATGGCACCTTTAGTTTGACTGTGTCTTTTTTACACCTCCTCCTGACGTCTGTTGTTGACGTTGTTGTTGCCATGGATTATGTTGTGTTTGCACAGTGGACATGTGGCATTGATGCGCAACCACTTGTCGACACAGGTTGCATGGAAGTGATGACTGCAAGGAATTTCCCTCACCTCCACTCCATCTTCATACTGGGATAGGCAAATGCAACACTCCTGCATGTGGAAACAATTGCAAATCAGAGAAGTGCTAACCTATTCCGTCACAGCAGGCTTTTACATCTGGTGTAAGCAGCCCAAAGCATCAGTACACCCTATGTTCCTGATGATGCTCAAGTATGAGGAAAATGCAAAGACAGTCATTAACATATTATCCTTCTCTTCAACACTTGAGAGTTCTGAACAAGCATATTCTGAATGTGAGCTATGTATATCCACCAAATAGCAGGTATGTATACTCTGCACCTAATTACATACCGCATCCTCTCCAGCTATGGTGCGCTCAGTCACCCTGTCTGACGTTCCCATCAAACTCATTACCCCTGGAAAAGGTCCTGACTTTGCCGGACTAGAGTTGTTGCTGCCAGTGCGCCGGAACTTGTACTTTGCCAGTGCATTGATCTCTTCCTCTGAAGCACCCTTCTAATTCACAGGAGGGAAGATAGTGATCAGGTCAAGTTTCCACACTATATAGTCATTTAGACACAAGTTCCCCCTATGCTTCTACTCTGCATGAAAGACATCTGAGATATGATTCAAGAGCTCTGCCGCCAGAGATGGGAACTGCTCTGTAAAAAGCTCACAAGGGATGTTCCAGCACATGCAGATATCATCAACCCCATGCTTTTGGATTTGAACCATCAACATAGGCTTTTGCTGATGACTCTTCCCCCAGAGTCAGTCACCATCTAAGCAGATAAACTCTTGGATTTCCATTTACAAGAGCATTTGAACCAGCTCTCTGACATCCAGCAGAACAGGGGTTGAAATTTGAGAACATTGGGGAGGGAAGCAACTGACATGGCATCATCACACAGAAGACACAAAAGTCTTATCACTGGCTATGATACAAGGGGAGAAACGAAAAAAAAAGTCATGAAGTTATTTGCACCTCTTCAGCAACGGCATAAAGGATGGCAATGATGCAGGGCAGGCAACAGCAGACTGCAATGCCGATTACAAATGCCAGGGCGATGCAGAAGACCACAAAGAGGACATCAAATGCCAAAAACACGATGCAAAGCCTGCAGATCCAGTGTGCAACAGTTGATGAACCATGATAGAAGAGCATCTATCTGCAATCTAGTAGAGAAATTGTATGTCTGAAGGAAAATTTTCAAACAGGTGAGAGCATTAGAAACTCCAGCAGTTCATAATCTCCTGCTTCAAGAATGCTTCCAGTACCACAAACAGAGGTCAAACACATCCCAGAGTTGGGTTTTTATCAATGGAAGTGAACTCTGAGAAAGATTTATTGGGAGTGCTTAGTTGCTTACCAGTAAAGCTGTGGAGCTTCGTGGATAAGCACTTCACCTCCAGAAATGATCAAGCCAAACCCAAACATCCACCAAACAAACGAGAACATGGTGTTGCCAGACTCCAATTGCTTTGCTAAGCTGTATGCCAAGAAGTTTCACAAATCAGGTAAACACATCCCCCACCCCCACCCACCAAGCTCAAGACTGTTGTACTAGCTCTTTGAAAATTACAGCTGTAACAGCAGCAATAAAATGCAGCTTCAGAGCACAGAGTGTCTCCAGCAAGCATTGAGAGAAAAATCAAGAAGAGGATCACATTGCAAAGAGAGCAGAAGTCATTTCAAGCACAGATGCATGCCAAATTGCTGGAGAGTGAAAAGAAGACCTGGGTGCAACATTGTCATCAAGTGCTGCATCCTGCACTGCTTGTGCAGCATCTTGTGATGCAGATGTCTCCACCGAGGTAGAAGAAGAAGATGAAGCACCAACAAGCTGCTGGGGCCGACGCCGTCGCCTATACTCCAAGGAAACACAAACCATGTGCACAATGCACTGCAAAGCATAGCCTGTAATCCACAAGCGCAATGGCACTCGAGGTCTCTCGTCTTTGCTCAGGATCATCACAGCCACGGCCACCAGAAGAAAAGCTAGATTCCAAATCAGATCCAACACTACCACTGGTCGTGAGTAAGCCCAGTCATTCTGCCGCTCCTCAAGGTGTTCTGCAGCTGATTCTCGCACCAGCACTGATGGCTCCCTCATGACTCCTCTGCTCCCTGCCCTCCTCAGGTACCTTGCAGCTCCTTGCACTCCACTGCTTCTGCTCCCACTGCCACCACTGCTGCTGCCAGTGCCTCGGGTTCTCCCTCCATTGTTGCTAGAGCTTCCAACATTGGAGATTCCATTGCCATTGTTACCACTCACAAGGGGTGTGGTGATGAGATCATCTGAGGAAGAACCAAAGCTTACTCTTCCTCTGTCCATAATCTTCCTTCTTCTCCTTCTTCCTCACCTGGTCAAAACTTCAAAGCTTCCCATTACCATCAAACCCTAATCTTCACAGTTTGTGGAAGGCATGCAATTTCTTCTGTTCTTTCTTCTGGAAGAAAAGATGATGTGATCCTTTTTTGCATCAGGATCGGATTGCTGCGATCTCTCAAACCCTTTCAAAGGAAAACTTCAATCTTTGAAGACAGACAGCATCTGATTGTGGATTTCACGTGGTGGGTGGGTGTTCACAGACACAACATTCTTTCCACCATTTCCTCGCTACACTTACAAACTGTAGTAGGATTGAGAGAGAGAGAGAGAGAGAGAGAGAGAGAGAGAGAGAGAGAGAGAGAGAGAGAGAGAGAGAGAAAACGCAGATTGTGGAAGAGGCAAAACCCCAGCGAAGAAACTCGACACCAGCACACACAAAGGACGAATCAGGTATGCATGCAACGCCTGTACTTGAAGGGTTTTTTCCTGTAATACTTACTTTGCTTTTGTGAAGGAGGAGCTCGACGAGAGAGAGGCTCAAGTACGCTCGCTCCAAGGATCCAAGAAGAATAAGAAGAAGCCGAGACAGAAAGCAACTCCGCTTGAACACAACAACCCCGGAAGAAAGAAAAGTGGCGGAACCTGAATGCGCTCTTTCAATGATTCTTTTTCTAGAGAAACCACAAAGCCGCAAATCCCTGCCCAAAAGAAGCGAACAATGATTAGGGTTTTTCAACAGCGAGCCAGCCCAAGAAGAAGAAGCAAGCTCCATCCATCATCTGCAACTCTCTTTTGTGTGTGTTTCTCTTCTCTTCTTGTTCTATTACAGATGTATTATTGCTGCAGCCCTTATTGAACACAATGATCTGGAAGGAATAGTTTTGAGGTTCATTTTCTGGGACAGTTTTTGAGGAGTGCGTCTGGGAACTTGTTCCTGGCAGAGAGATACCTCCATCATCTTCTTGTTCTATAGATGTATTATTATTGCAACCCTAAAAAACACATGCACAATCTGGAAGAATCTATGGGGTCCATTTCTTCACACAGATGCTATGTCTATTGACAACAAACAGGCCAACAGTTGAAGGAAAACAACAAATGAAGAGTTGCAGTAAACTAAAAGGAGTTGATGAAGTCCAATGTCTGTGTGTTGTTGTTTGTTGCAGAGTACAGATTGTAGGATCTGAGGGTGTGTGGAGTGAAAACAACAGGGGGAGTAAACAAGAGGGAGCTCCACATTTTATGAGGAACTGCAGACTTGCCCAATTCTACCAGTACAGCATGGATGCTGGCTGCCATTTGGTTGCTTTGCTTTCAATTCACAGACACACCCATCACCCAGCAAGATCAGAGAGTAGCATTGGTTGAGGTAACTGAGAGTCTCTTGCAGCTCTTTATCAGTTCTGGTTCCCCCTGAATAAGGTCTTCAGCTGCAAAAAGAAAACATCTGCCATTCCAGTGATGTTACTTAGTCTGTGTAAGTAGGCCTAGAAGAGTGTCTCAGGAACAAAAGCAAGGATTTGGATGAGAGTTGCACATGGTGATTTGTGTGAAGAAGGTTATTGTGGAAGAAGAGAAAGAACATCCTGGCGGTAAACCTATCCCATGTATGTTTGGTGTTACATCATCTAATGAAGAAATCAGAAGAGACGGTTGAAGAAGTGCTAGGGAAACATTTGGATCTCAGGGATGGAGTGGGTCAGAAGACAAAGAAGCATCAGTTCTTTGTTCTATATAACTCAGTTTTTGCACAGAGATAACAGAGTAACATTGAGGACCAGGCTACTTACCTCTCGTGAGAGGGATGATTCAAGAGATGATTGGGTTATAAACAATTGGCAAGATATCCTACCAGGCAAATTGAGAGAAGAGGAAGGAGGACATTGCACAAGATTCAACAGAAAGAAGAGGCCTTGTGGATGTGCAACCACAAGCACTGAGTTTTCTCTTGACTTGCTCTCAATTGATCTGCAAACCTGGATTCTGGCAAATCATGATGAGAAATGAAAACATCATGCACTCTGATGATATATGTCAAAAGTTAAATGCAAGAGTTGCAAAATCATGTGTAACAAGAAAAGCTGACCTATTGTTTGAGAAGGCAATAGCAATTTGTGATGAAGAATCAATAGTGATTCAGATCTATCAAAGAAGAAGTACATTAGTTGCAATGAGGACAATTTCATTTTGACCCAAGTGACAAAAGTGGAGAGCTTTTGAAGGTCTCAACAGGAATAGTACTACAGGCATGCCAATTTACAAAAGTTTGATGCTTCTTCTTCAGCTGATAGAAGGATTGATGCTTCTTCAGTTGCTACTCCCCACTCTGAAGCTGCTGAAGTAATGAAAGATTGAAGCTTCAGTTGCTAGAAAGATTCATGTTTCTTCAGTCACTATGCCACATTTTCAGATTCGGTGAAAACCCCCCATCCATCTTGGATTTGGACATGATTGGGGAAGAAGTTGTTCTTGTCGCACATGGCCTTCTTCTTTGATTTGAGATAATGAGGAACATGAGTGGAGGTGAAGTTCCAAGGTGTTCAAACAAAACACATGCAAGTGGGCCAGGTAAAACATTTTTGTCTTTAAATCATCAAAGTAGCAGACCAACAGAAGAGAGGAGGCCACAATTGGGTGACATTTGTGTGTGGTGAGAAATCAAGGGGGGTTGCATTGCCCTGGCTTGAAGGTGTTGGGTAGAGTAAGTAAAGGAACAAGAAACACCCATGACAATAAAAAAATGACGAGTAGATATCTCAATTGCATGAGTCACAAGCAAGGAAAACAATGAGTTTAGAAGAGAATGCAATGAAAATGTGATGATGAAGGTGCTCAGGCTTTGAAAAGTGAACAACAACACTTGTATAGTAGTGCAAATGATGGGGATTTAGGGACTTTTTCGCAATAAATTTTACTGTCTGGAGTCACATACTGAGCACCATTGGAGACGCTCTTATAGAACACATACATTTGCATCACATCCCTATGATGCAGAGCTAACACTGACTAAGGGGAGTGACATTGATGATGAATCTGTCCCAATAGAACAAACTTCAACAACCATCATGGATCAGTGCCTGTATGCTAGGGTTTTGATGAGACTCCAGTTGTTACATAAGTACCATAGCCTAGGGTCAATTTCCACATTGACAAAACGAATAATTATTTTTGTTTTCAAAAAATGAATTCGTTTTTTTTTAAAAATTTTGAAATTATATATTTTTGCATAATCTATTATGCTATTGTGATATGAGTAGTGAAATTATTCAGAGGTGTAGCCTATGATAATTATGATGATTTTCAACATGTCAACTTCATATTTTCGCAAAATTTCATTTCACTATTTTGAGGATCATTTAATGGCGAAACTGACCTTAGGGTAAGATACTCCTACTTTTCTTTTTTTTGGGTCATTTTTCTGAATTTTTGTTTGTAGCCAAAGTGGCCATCATCCATAATAGGGAGATGTAGAAAATATGGTAATACTCCATGGGAAGATTTAGCCAAATCTGGCTATAAACCTAAATATGAAGTACAAACCTTTAATCATCCTTCTATATTTTGGCTACACACTGGAAACCACTTATAGAAATCTGAAATTAAATTTTTTTTGGGCCCCCCTCCCCTCACTTTTGGCTATTGAAAAACTCCAAAATCACTTAATTTTCGAATTTTCAATTTCTAATATCGGTTTTTTGGAAAAATTTCGCCAGTTAAAAAAAGGCTTTCAACTTCAATTTTAGTGTAACTGCAAGCGAACGAATCCTCAGGATGACATTCCGTCCGGAATTGTCCCACCAAGAAATGCACAGTTGGTGGTTGGAGAGAGATTGCATTTGAGTCGACTTCGGACGCTCGAGAGGGAATTTGCATTTGGGTCTAGTTGGGATCGATGCTCTTGGACTGTGAGGAGCAAGAGAGAGCAATTGTCAAGCTTTCTGCGAAACAATGTCTTCATCACCATCAGTGCTGCGGCAGCAAGTGCAGCTGCCATGTGCAAGATCTAACCCTAATTTTCTACACCACAAAAGCACAAGAAGCAGCTCCACCACTGGATGGGGTACAAGAGGTAGGTCGACCAAGAGGAGGAGCTTGCTACTACGTGTCTGTGCGCGCCGGATAGAAGCAGTGCCGGTACTCAGAGATCACGGCCATTGTAAGCTTTTCTAAATTGTTGTTCCTCTCTCTGTCTACTGTGTTTTGTTTGCCTAAAAATCTTGTCGTGATTAGGGTTTAGGGTTATAGTGATATCTTCCCAGTAAATCGAAGAATTGGACGCAATCTATGCAAGATGCAATACCTCATCATCATCGTGGCTTCTTGTATGTGATCAAAGTACATGATTTGATAGGGAAGTTTTTCTGCAGTCCCTGGAGGTCAAAGAGAGAAGCTGTGGCTGGAGTTCTTTTTGGATCCTTCGCAATGGTGGGATTGTAGATCAGAAAAGGTAATTGAACATCAATTCTTTCAGAGTTTACATGTCAATGGAGCTATAGCTGTTGTTGGTGTCAATCTTGTTGCTCTCTCTTGGTTTAGGGTCCTGCCATCATCTAAACTTTGGAAGAAATTCTTCTCAGGTCCTTTGCACTTAGTGGGATAGTATTTTTAGTAGTCTTGAGAAGGTAAGAGAAGGTAAGCAAATGCAATATATGCTGATGGATGAGGTCAGTGCAGCTTTCTCTGTTCTTATGATAGATCATTTATGCCTGGGATGTGGAAAATACATGCAGGCTGATCACCTTGATTGGGATTTCTGATTGTAGACGAATGGAAGGTACCCTGATTTCCAACATAAAAAGACATGGGAAGGACTCTGGCTTGAGGACCAACGAAACCCACCATGGGTGGCAGCAGAGATGACTGCAATGCCTCCGGGGACTGTGCAAAGGGACATCTTCTCTTGGAATGCAAAGCTTGCACAATTTGTTAAGGGTGGGCAACATCATAAGGCAATGAAGCTTTTTCAACAAATGCAACAAGAAGGCTTAAGCCCTGACAAGTTAACTTTTCTTCGAGTGCTCAATGCATGTGCTGGTTTACGAGCTCTTGATGAGGGTAGACGCATCCACTCACAGATTATTGAAAGTGGGTATGGGTCTGATGTCTTTGTGGGTAGCTGTCTTGTGAACATGTATGCCAAATGTGGCACCATAGAGGAGGCACAGAGAGTGTTCAACAAGATGTCTGCACATGATGTTGTATCTTGGACTGCCATGATTCTGGGATATGCAAAATGTGGGGAAGGACACAAGGCATTAGCACTGTATCAACAAATGCAACAAGAAGGTGTTAAGCCAAACTGTGTCACATTTGTGGGGGTCCTGAATGCATGTGCCAGTTTACTGGCACTTAAAGAGGGCCAGCAAGTTCATGAACAAATCATTGAAAGTGGTTTTGAGTCTGATGTCTTTGTGGGTAACAGCCTTGTGAACATGTACACCAAATGTGGAAGCATAGAGGAGGCATGGAGAGTGTTTAATAGTATGCCCACTCGCAATGTGGTAGCATGGACTGCCATGATTTCGGGACTTGTGAAATGTGGAGAAGGACAGAAGGCATTAGCATTGTATCAACAAATGCAACGGGAAGGGGTCAGACCAGACCCTATCACTTATGTAGGGGTCCTGAATGCATGTGCCAGTGCTGTAGCACTTGAAGAGGGTAGGCATGTTCATAAACAGATCACTGAAAGCAGGTGTGAGTCTGATGTCTTTGTGGCTGTTAGCCTTGTGGACATGTATGTCAAATGCGGGAGCCTTGAGGAGGCTTGGAGGGTGTTCAACAGGATGCCAGTACGCAATTCAGTTGCTTGGACTGCCATGATTCTAGGCCATGTGAAATGTGGGGAAGGGCAAAAAGCATTAGGATTTTATCATCAAATGCAATGTGAAGGAGTTGAGCCAGATGCAGTAACTTACATAGGGGTGCTTAATGCATGTGCCAGTGTATTGGCACTTGAAGAGGGCAGGCATGTTCATGAACAGATTGTTCAATGTGGTTATGACTCTGATGTCTTTGTTGGTAATAGCCTCATTGACATGTATGCCAAATGTGGGAGCATAGAGGATGCACAAAGAGTATTCAACAAGATGCCCAAACGTGATGTGATATCTTGGACTGCCATGCTTGGTGGATATTCCTTGCATGGCCATGGCAAGGAAGCTCTGGATCAGTTTGAGTGGATGTGTAAAGAAGGTGTAGAGATAAATGATGTCACTTTTGTTGTTCTTCTGTCAGCTTGTAGCCGTGCAGGTCTAGTAGATGAAGGCTTGCACTTTTTTGATTCCATGGGTTCAGTTTTTTGTGTTTCTGCATCTTTACAACACTACACGTGCATTGTTGATCTTCTTGGCCGTGCTGGTCATCTACAGAAGGCAGAAGAGTTTATCAAGATGACGTCCTGTGAATCAAATGTTGTTCTGTGGATGTCCTTGCTTGGTGCATGCAGAAGTCATGGCAATGTGGAGATGGGAGAAGTCATTGCAAAACAAGTTCTTGCATTGGATCCTGGAAACAGTGCAGAATATGTGCGCTCAAACATATATACAGCTGCAGCCAAGTGGAACCCTCCTGCAAATGTTCAACACCAAAAGTTGGAAAGGGGTATGCACCTAGAATATGGAGGTCAATAATGATGTACAAACAATATAGTAAATGAACAAGGATATCCTCAAATGCCTTACATCCATGCACATCTAAAGAGATATCTTGGCAGATGATTGATGCTGGGTTATGTGCCAGATGCAAAACTTGTATTACATGATGTAGACGAAGAAGGAAAGATGATCCAGTTGCATCAACATGGTCAGAAACTGGCCATTGCATTTGGGCTCATCAGTACGAAGACTAGACATTATTGATCCCCAAATCCTTAAACCTTGGAATGGTGATTGATTTGGCAGTATGTTGACCATTTTAAAAAAGGCACCAGCAATATGTTGTGGTTTTCCACAACATCAAAACTTATTTCTGCATTGGTTATTATTATATTTTTGTTGAGCTTTGTCTACAGTTCCAAGGTGCATAAGAATTGTAAGACATGTCTGCAGGTAGGTCCTAACAAAGCTAAATCTTCCTACTAGTACACAGACATATGCAAACTGCCATACACACACCCACCATCTTCATAAACATAAGTAAATATATTCCACATGAAGCTTTACAATAATGTCTCATGTTCAAGAACTTGCCCATAGTTCTTTCCTCCAAGTCCCTCTTTTTTGCTTCCTATCCCCATTACTCCTAATGAAGCCCCTATGTTTCAAACATGGAATTCATAAAATTCAGAGGATGGTTATAATAATTTTAAATGAATAGTTTGACTAGGCGGTTCCATATTTATAAGATATAACATATGATTATAGCATATACCCATGACATGTAACATGTAACATATAACATGGCAACAATGAACCCACAAGCACCTGCAAGGTGGCCATTTGTCCAAACCAGTTAAGCTAATGGTTTCATGATTAGTGTACATGAGTGCAAGTACCTAAACATTTCAATCTATAGTGGACCACAGAATTCATCACCTACATGAAGCTCTACAAAACAATTCCTTCTTGCCCAATTTGATCGTTTTGATTTGTAGTTGTTTCAATATTTTGTGGTTGACCCATTTTCAAATGAACTGAATTTCAATGGACCAAGCGAGAATGATGCTTGCAATGGGAGGATTCACAGAAGAAGGTGAAGAGACTACCAACATGATGGACACAAATCATTGTTGTGAAATGTCAAGGAGGAATGTATGTTCTTCATAGCAAAAACAAAATTAAACTAATAATGTATAAATAACTAATGAACCCAAATGTGATGTTTAAGAAACAAGATTTTTCAATTCCTTTTTGTTGGCGGTAGATATAATCCAAGAGAAGATAGCAAAACCATAGAATTGATGAACATTGACTTCTAAATCTTTGACACCAAGTATGAGAATCATGCAAAGTACATTATCATCAAGAAAACCAATGTCGGTTTATGTGGCATTTTGCTAAATGGCCAATGTGCTTTGATTGTTGTTGTGATGAGAAGAAATCGTATCCACTCGTAGCAAGCAATATAATTGCCTTCTTTTCAAATCTTTGAGATTTCCCTCAAGAATGAATTAGTGCAATATCATCAACTAGTGCAATAGAAATTCTACTTTTGTTGTTGTATTTGTTGTTGTTGCATAGATTGAACCAATCGCATTGTACTTGCTAACCTAAAGAGTAAACACAATTGTTAACTTTGGTATTGTCATGTGGTTGCAGAGATTGATTGCATTTGCAGTGTTCCTTGGACTGGGGATAACCTTGACAGTCTTGGTAAGAAGTTGTAGCAAGCCCTACTTCTTTGTTGAACTTCAGTAGAGGCACAAATCATCAAATTTCACAGACCTAAATTATTGGGATCATTTGAAAATGTTGTGAATCTGTGCAGGAAGAGAGACACATACAATATTTCTTCTTTAAAGAGAAACGCCCATTTTTTAACACAAATTTAGGGTGTACAATCTTTCATGTTGTATTTGTCCAGGATAGATCTTCTGAAAATTGCCCTTCATCAGTTGTGGAGAATTTGTTTATCCATGCCATATGTGCTTGATTGAAAATTAAAATTTCTTCACAAATGAGAATTGGGGTGGGAGATGATGGGTGTTGTTTTCATTTGCATGAATTCACTTGTCTTGTATTTGAAGAGAAGCAATCAAAATCTGACTAGTTTTTTCTTTTCTCTCTTCTTTTGTTCTGAATTTTAATTTTTGGGGTGTGGGATGGTGGGTTTGTGGATGGTGGATAGTCCATGACACTGCTCATCTTCCCCACTAAGTTTGCAGTTACATACAGCTTTGGAAATTTGTTTGCCGTTTCAAGGTGGGGATGATCAATCATCCAGTTCACAACTTTTTTCTCTCTTGTCACAAATAAGAAGATTGCTGTAAGAAAGTTTTGTAGGTTTCGTAGAACTGTTTTCGAGTTGCTTTCCTTCTGAAATTCATTCCAACTCTTCAAGAAGTTCAAGAAGCTTTCAAGTTTCTGATATCACATGAATAAACAAAATAAATTTAGTTCATTGGTGTGAATTATTGGGTATAGATTGACTCTTACATCACAAGAACTCAGACATTGAAATGTTCAGTTTCCTGAACTAACTTCGGCTTGGAAGTGAAACACATTAAGTCTTGGTTTTGCAAGGATAGAGAATTTGCTACTTCAATAGAGTTTCCCAACATATCAAACGATTTTGTGAAATGTTTTTTCAAACTTGTAAAAATTCTTCTGACTTGATGTGGGTGAGACAGCACAATGTTTCTATTAGGCCCTACAAAACAGCTGAGAACCATGTGTGATCCAGAACGCTGGTTCGCATGCACCATCTACTTTTGCAGCCTTTTCTTCACACTTTTCTCTGCCCTCAAGGTAAAACCCAAACTGCCTAGCTACTACATAAAACTCATTCTTTCAACTAATGGAGTAGTTCAAAAGCTCCTCCTTTGCAAACTGCTGCAGATGTGCTTAGACTAATAGACCTTCAAGATGAGATACAAAATGGTGAAGAAAATGCTTCAAGGTCTGCGAGCAAGTTTCCGCAAGCTCCTTTTGTTTCTGAAGAATCAATGGAGCAAAGGATGTCTATACATTCATGCTCTTCTATTTTGTTTGAATGGGTATGAATTTGCAGCTGATTGATGTTGGTGGGTGATGGGTGCAGCTCAAAATTTTCATCCTCACAGTAATGGCCATTTTGATTGAGCTTTGTGCAGTAGCATGGTACATTCACCAAACTTCGATAGGAGAGAAGTGGATCTATAGGACACCAAAACCTCAGGATATTGCACTTACTCTTACTTGAATAAGACTTGCATACACAGATGCAAATAAATAAGAAACTTTTTTTGCCATCTTCCGCTGCATGAATGCATCTTCTGATCTAGTACCTTCTGCT
>Ga0209611_10006301_pt1 | contig 19525 bp, 17 predicted proteins | sample S1TSphgellanicum_3_FD_187693 | JGI IMG/M metagenome (GOLD analysis project Ga0209611, IMG submission 187693) | Host-associated microbial communities from peat moss isolated from Minnesota, USA - S1T2_Fc - Sphagnum magellanicum MG (SPAdes) (version 2) | ecosystem: Host-associated > Plants > Peat... | reverse complement strand
TTTTTTTTGTTTTTTTTTTTGGGTTTTGTTTACTTGTGTTTTCATTTGCCTTGTACTTTTGATGAATGGGTTCCCATCATTGATTTTTATTTACAAGGTTTTTATTTTTACTAACTAAAATTGGAACCCATGGTTCTAGCTTGTCAAACCAATTACTCACCCAACATTAGTAAGAACTTAGTAGCATGTTTTTTTCTTTGTTCTTAATTTTGAAAAAACCTCATAGTTTTATGTCCAAACAATTCATGCCTTGCCATTAACCTAGGCCAAAAATGCTAACCAACACAACTAAAAGTAGAAATCCTTCCCAATAGATGATGTGAGGCAGCATGCACATAGGCCCAACTTTTTTCCTTTGAGGGGGGAAGGAAGGGGAAGGGAGGGGAAGGGAAAGGGATTTCAAACTTTTGGAATTTGGTGTTCCCAAATGTATTTTGTGTGATTATTTATTTTGTTCTCGGTTTGTTCCCCAAGTTCCCAAATAATAACAAACTTTATACCCTATGTTTTGCCCAAAGGCCTCCTCTTGTTAACTATATAAATAGCTCAAAAGATAAAACCACATTGGGTGTATTTTGGGATTGTGGAAAGATGTGATCACTAGGCCATATGGGCAAGTTTTATTTTAGGAGTCTCCCTTTAAGTGGGTGTTTTTGGTGGCCTAATCAAAGAAAACATCACCAAAAGGAAAAATAAAGACGTCTCCACCAATTACTATTTCATGCTTCTATTAATTAATGAGAGGGCACATCCACAATTTGTTTTTCTTTTCTAAACAATGAGAAGGAGCCATTTGATTGACCCATCACCAATATTTTGGAACATGGGGCACTTCCCAAAATAAAAGCTTAAACATGTTTCCTTCCCCAAATTAAGAACATCATTTGTCATGCTCCCTTTTGCTTCACCCTTTTTTACAACTTACATACATGGGAGTTGAACCATGGCTAAACAACATGGGAGAGAAAATGAAATGTTATTGGGAACATTAGGGAACACCTTGGGACCTAGGAACCTAATGGGAACAAAAAAAATGAAAAATTCCCCCCCCCGCTGACCCCAAAAATTGAAGAGAAAGAAATTAAACCCCTCCAAGCTTTTCATTGGTTATATGAAATTTATATTTTCAAAACAGTTCATCACCATTTTCAACTTAGACTAATACCCTTATTATAAATTGGGGGTATTCATTGGATTTTTTTTTTTAATTTCACATTTTTTTCTATTAGGAACTAAAGAAAAAATGGCACATTGTTTATTTTGTTAGGTTAGGTAAGTGGTAAGTAAGTGAGGTGGATAAGTAAATGGGAAATCAAATGGTTGGGTAGGTAGGACATAAGTAGGTAATTAGGTAGGTAGGGTGTAAGTAGGTAGTTAGGTAGTCAGGCATGGGTGGGCCATGGGTGTGTAAGGAACTATTAAACATAAAATTAGTGCACCCTAAATTCCCTTGCCTTGCCTAAACCATTCTTCCACCTCTTAGACAACATCCTTTGGAGAACAGCTAAAAGGGAATCACAAATTTAGTTACTCTAACCATTTTCCTTCTTTTAACTTCTACTAGGTAAATTTCTATTAGCACAATGTTACATTGAACACCCTTTCCATCTCTATCTACCATAACCCTCAACCTTTTAATTGGATGTCGTGCATTCCTATGTCGACACTTCTAACTATTATTATCATCACACATACAAAATGAAAATATCTTGAATGGTACATCATGTCCGAACCCAAAATGGTAATTCACTTATAATAAAAATAGGAATCCAAGCTGAACATTTCCACATCACAAAAATGTAAAAATTAACACTATGCACAAAACATATACAAATTTACATACAATAGTAGAATGTGTTGGAATCTCAAATCACCAAAAGTCATTTGAGATCACACAAATTAGATTATATCCCACCCATAGAATATTTGAACCTTGTTCACACTTAAATAGATTTGAAATTAAAACCCAAACAACTAATTTAACTTGGTATATCCCTAACTAATTGGGATGTAACCAAATTATTAAACTAACACACTTGACAACTATCATGCACTCCTTTGTTGGCATTTATATTATCATTGTCATCACACATACAAAACATAACATGAAAATACCTTGAATGGTACACCATGTCCAAATTGCTCCCTTATTTGGGGTTAAGGTCCCACTTAAATTAGATAAGAATGTTGAATTAATTGATGGAAGTCCACCATGGATGAACATTTTGATTTTGAGGTGAAAAAACCAATCAACCAAATATAAATATGAACCCCATCATTAATCGCCTAGGTGCAATCTTTCAAATTCCTAGCCAAATGTGAATCACCATGAAAAATCACATTAAAATTAGTTTTACCACATTTTAACCTTAAGAACCTACATGTATTTGGTGCATTGAAAGCAAAACCATTTGTCCATTGGCATTTCTTCCAAGGGTGGCATAAAACACCCCATATGCTAAGCTTGAAAACACTAATCACAAATTAACATAATGATAATTCTTAAAGATTACCCACATAACATAACTCATAAGCCAATAGGAACCACTATTAGAAATGAATCAATTTGGCCATCTACATTGGGAAGGTGACATGGTGCAAATTATGCACATGATCCTTCCATAGTTAACCATCTTAACCCTCCAACAATAACACTTTAAAAGGTAGAATCGTCTAAACATGAAAAATAACATGCCTTATAATCACATCCAAATAGTTAATGTTCTTTGATGTGAGTAGACATAATCCCTTAACTCAAATCTACAAATTTGAGGCCAATAACCACCTCCACACATAGTGGCACAATGCATTGTATCCTAGTGTTAGGCAATTGCCAAATTTTCCATAGACATGGGCATAACACATTGGAATAAGGCAACTTGTTGTTCACACATTAAAATCATCCAAATTAATCACCATCATTTCATCTCATCAAATTAAGGACCTAGTAGTTCGAATTCACAACCAAATAGTATGGTGAAAAAAATGAAAAAAAAACTTGCTAATTAAACCTATAATCCATAACTAACCATGGTAATCATAGGTCCCAATCTTGAATATGGCACTTTTTGGAGTCCATATTTTTGTAGATCTCATTTCACCATCTACACCACCCAATTAACTAACCCATCTACCTCAAAGTAGTGAAATCGTGCGATGATCAATTGATGTTTTCTCAAACAACTTTTAAAACTCCCCATATAATTTTGTAATTTGGTTTGTGAATATTTTGGTTGGAGCCCTAAATTTATTGAAAGCCATGTCCAAAAATGCATAGGTAATGCCCTCACTACTATAATGCGATAATGGCATTGATTCTAACCACTTCAAAAAATGTTCAATCATAACCAAAACATATATTTGGTTATGTTGCATGGTCAAATTAAGTGGGCTAGTAAAATTCAAATTCCACCAATATCCAAGCCCCATGATGAGCAATGACTAAAAATGAAACATAGGTGCATTGAATGAACCTTGTATTTAATCACACTCCAAACATTTAACAACAAATTGTTGAACTTGAAATTGCATCCTTTGCCCCCAATTTGTGCCTACAACAAATTATAAGTCCATCAAACCATAAAATGGTTCAATTCTTCATGAGCATGCCTCACAAGGTTTTCATGTTGTTCTAAGTGAAACACAACCCACATTTGTTCATCTACCCACACTTATAGGAAGGAATTACATTCACAATTGAATCCCTTAACCTTATGCATAATTTGATTTCACTATTTGGGTGTTAATCCAACCAAAATGTCATTACCCTTCAAATGTGCAATAACATGTGCATTTGCATGTATGACCAAGCCACCAACACTTTCTAATTCAATGTCCACATTATTGGAATCCCCATCAGGTGGAAATCCTTTAAGGTGTACAACCAAGGATAGAAATGACCGAGTCCTTTGTACATTTTTTCCTTATGTTTTGATCTTCAACAAAACAAATGAATCAAAAATTGTGAAATATTTCATAAGTACCATATTTTATACCATTATAATTCTAAATTCCATCATAATCATCCATAAATTCGTTTTTACTTAATAAAAAAGGACTAAGCAAAAAATATAGTAAAGGCCAATGTTGTGATAAGATTTTGGAACACTTAAAAAAATTTGGACCCCATAATCCACATTAAATATTAGTTCAATTAGTTAAATTGGGCATATAATTAATGGCATCATACATAATATAAATTATACTAAATTTCGTATCATAGTTTTAAATCAAAATTAAAATATTATATGTATAAAACATATATAATTATTTAAAATACTAATTATACAACATTATTTGATATGTTTTAGTTTTAAATCTAGTTTCAAAAATTAATATACATCATAAATATTGGAATTAATTTACAAATTTATTATATATATAATATTTATTTATGATCCATACTTGACTTATATCTGAAAATTTTATATTACGACCTAAATAATGGATGTATCTCCAAATTTTTTAAAAATATTAATTTGAAATTATATTATAAAATTATTATTTTTTACATTAAGATATATTTTACATCAAAATTTTATAATATAATTTCAAATTAATATTTTAAAAAAATTTGGAGATACATCCATTATTTAATATTATGTTAAGTGGATATTTTCTTCCATTAATAAACCATGCATTTGAATTTTTTCCTTCAAAAGAATGGTTATTGAAATTTTATTAACCAAGGAAACTCAAGTTGATTTTGTTGAAATGAATTAGTTTTTTTATAAAGAATCATTAAGTATGTGCATCTTTGAAAAAGAATAAAAAATGAACTTCTAATTTTTTTTGGGAAAAAATATCAATCAGATATGAAATATTATAAATATTATAATTTCATATTTAAGATTTAATCAAAATATTTTTAAATTTAGGAAATATATCATATATTTATTATTATTTAAGCCATACAATTTGTTTCATTTATAAATCATGTTTTTGAGGTTTTTATTCAAAAAATGGTTATTGAAATCTTATTCAACAAGGAATTCAAGTGTTGTTTTTGCTAAAAATGAATTTACATTTTTTAAATGGAAAAAATGTAAATGTGTGGATGATTGAAAAAAGATTAAAAATGAACTTACAACTTTGTCATTTGGACAAAATATTGATAAGATATCAAATAGGAAAATTAATATTTGTGCAACATTGAGAATGAAAAATTGGTTAAATAAAATGCACCCCTTTGTAATTTCATAACAAGTGAGATGGTTTGTTGGTAATTGGTCTTCATTCTTGAGGTTTTAAGGATCAACCTTCACAAATGACATGGTGTGGTTAACTATGATTTGTTGATAAAATATTCCTTAAGGAATATTTAGTGTAGATGGCCTACATAGGTTACATTTCCTAGGTGCTTACTTAGCTACCTAAATTAGATTTTTAGCCTATCCTAGGTAGTGACACATGTTAACAACTCATAGGATGAAAATAATGCAATTACATAATACTATAGATAGATAATATAATATGTATAATATCGAATTTTTATTTAAATAATAATATATAATTTACAATTTGATGTTTTTCATGATTATGTAATCATAAATATAATCATAACATTATGTGACTATTGGTTTGACTACCATGCCACATGGTGTTTTTTGTGATGAGTTGTCTTATGGTACTTGTAAAAGGTGACTATAGGCATTTTCAATCACATCTATCCATTACAACTAAAAAGTTATTACAAAATTAGTAATTAATTTCCAAAAACATACTTGTTTGTCATGCCAGAAGTCTGAAAAAATCTCTCACGCACATTATCTTCATTATTTAGTATAACATCAAATTGTAAAATAATATTATTTTTAGTGACGAAAAGAAGTGACGAGTTTTTTTTTTAAATATATATAAATATATATGTTTATATATATATATATATATATAGGCACCTTGCTGCCAAACTAGGCTAGTACTCGAAACTTCAAGAGCATATTGAAAGTGACTTTCTCAATCAGGTTGTGGTTGGTAATATATTAATCATCCATGCAATACTACTATCAATGCAAGGCAATTGAAATGCATTTTCAAAACTTAAACTGCATTACAATTGAAAAACAAGTGACCAAACCATTGAAAGGTTAAAAGGCTTTTTTTTAAAAACCCTTGCTTTTGCAATCAGTTAAAATGTGTTATCCGCTTATTTGTGTTAACTGTAAAAATTATAAATTTTTTGGTAGAAAATTCAGTTTTTTTTCAAACATTGTCCAACACTTGGTTGGTTTGTAAGTAAAATAATATTATAATCTAATTATAATATTAAACATCACATTAGTTAATTATAATTCAAATTCAAGTTTTGGGTTAGTAGTTTATTATCAATGTTCTGTGGTTCTCTCCTTTATGAAGAATCTCCAGTTTCAGTTCTAAAACATATATTACAATGGTTTAAATTTCACACATAAATTGGAATTGAGAATTTGATTTTTGATCTGGTTTTTTTGACAATAAATTTGATTTGATTTCTTATCTTGAAAATTAGATTTGGTTGTGGTTCAATTCTTATTGACCTGGACTGGAACTAGAGGACAATCACTGGTTAACCTTTGGTTAACCTTAGTTTTAGTTACCTTTTTTTCAAAAACATATTTCAAAAAATTAGGTTTTGGTCCTAGTTCCAGACATAAATAGAACAAGGACCAACAATTAGAAAGAAAATCTAGTTCCAGTTCCAGTTTTGACATTCAAACCCAATTCCAATTTGAATATTACTAAATGAAATCAGAACCGGTGGTTCTAATTCACCAAACCTGGTACCAGTTATTACCCTTGATTTAGAGTGTATCTCACCCAATGAAATCACCTTCATCCATTAAAAATGACATAATGGAATTTTTTAATATCAGGTTGATTGATGGACCAAATTCAATTCCATTTTATAGATACAATTTCCAACCGTTAAATTTTCCCATTTATTCCCAAAACATACATCTCACAATTTTCATTCCATCCAAATATTGACATTTGATGGGTTTATCCAACAAAATCATGTCATCAGTGATTGTTCATCTAATTCATCTGTTTATTTTCTCTTCATCCAATTTCAACATACATTTTTCCACAACATTTTATCTAAACCCATTTCAATTGCTAATGAATGTTATCCCTAGTTTTTTCCAAATAATTAATGTTGAGGATTTTAATTGATTTTCATAAGATTGGTAGCTAGAACTACCATCTCTTTTCCTCAAAACTAGTGTGGCCTGTGCCATTGGCCCAAGTGTGAACCCATTACAAAATTGGGAAACTCAACATGGGACCATTATCTTGCAATGTATGCATGGATTTTTTTGAACAGCCAAATATGAAAGCGAATCGTGCTTGAATTGAATGGTAAGCCTTCAAGGCCGCCACGTTCTCAACTGACTTTTCCTTCCAAAGCCTGGTCTTTTGGAATTTATTTGAATTTTCAGCTGCAGAAATCACTTCAAAATCAATATCTCCCACGTTCTGAATCCAAATGTTACCAAATGAATTCCATTAAATCCTGCGGACCCAGATTCACCGTATGAACGTTCTTAACACGTATTCAGCGGTAGGATCTTCAGTGAACAGAAAATCATTGCAAGAGATATTTATCAGGTCTTGACAAGGACGTGGGCCAGTCCCAATGCATATTCACTGCAGTTTTGTAATGAGGATTGGGCAAAACCCTGCACCATGCAGAGAGTGGGCCCCCTGGCCCTCCGTAATGCCGGGAGGCTTCCCCTGCAGAATATTAATCAGCAGAGTCTGCCCACGCCGTGTTTCAGAACTGCAGTGAATCTCCATTGGGACTCGCTCGCTTCATCTTAACATGTAAGACACATTCCAATTCCTCCGAAATTTTTAGCTATAATTTAATTTAATTTTCAGTGAAGAAATCATTCAATATTCAAGAACTTTTGCACTGCAAGTCCAAACATTATGGAACCCAGCCCATGCACACCTCCACGCTGAGAGCTTTCCAAAGACATCAAGAACATGATCTGAAGCATCCCAGTTTGGTGGACCTCAACACTACAAAACAGAACAGTCTACCTTCCTTCATATATAGATATTAGTTGAATGCATTATTGCATGTTTTGATAAGCTTTCAATGATTAGAATTTAGGAGCGTTGTTAAATGGGTAATTGAGGTGAACACCACAACATAAATGTTGTGATTTTTTTCAATTTTTTGATTTTGTGCCATTAGCTAGCATCCCAAGACCGAATCAACATTAAATTGCAATGGGAGAAGTAGCGGAGGAAAAAACTAACTTGTTATCCTACTCCTGCTTTGTGACATGCATGTAAGTCATGTGTTTGTGCTATTTGGTACAATGCGTAAGTATCTTATTCGTTGAAGATCTTGTAGGAAACTTGGTGTAGTTGGAAGGCAAACTCCTAGTACGAGCTTGGCAGAATAACCCTAAACCTAATACTAGGGCACACTCCTCCTAGTACTAGCTTCACAGCTTTGACACTAATTATACTATTTTCAAAAATGTTCAAATTTTTGGAATTTTTTTTCAATAAAATTTTTTTTGTGAAGGGAATTTCAAGAATATTATATTTGTCAAAATGAAAATTTCAAACTTAATTAATTATTCAGTAAACACATGTCAAAGTTGCCAATGTACTTCTGTACCAGTGTATATGCTGGTTCACCCTGACTCCTTTTTTTCCTTTTAGCCCACCTCAAAACAAGCAAGCATCCTTCAAATACACATAAACTTCAAATCTACCAACATAAATGAGGCAATTCAAAACACATGAAAAGCATATAAGCAAGAAAAGGCATATACTTATCTTTACCCACTGGTGTATCTAGTGTTGAGCAGACAAAGGAATTCCTGGAAAATGTTAAATCGGCCAAAGAAATTGAATGCAGTCACCACAAAAGTAAGGCTGCGATTTTTTCCCCCAGTCTGCCCTTTGCCCCATTCGAATTTCTAAAGCAAATTGGGTGATACCTGGGCATGTTTTGGACTCATAACCTTTCATGTTATGAATGTTCCAAAGGGTACATAACATGCCCTATGACATGTTATATACCCCTAATCCCCATAACATTTTCAAAACATGCATTACATGGACCCAAAACGTGATTACGTATATCACAAAGTAAAAGCAAATGTGGCAAAGGGCAGCTTGGGGGAAAAAGTTGCAGCATTACTACTTTTTGTAACTGACTGCATTCAATTTCTTTGGCTGATTTATCATCTTCCGGAATTCACTACCGAGCACTTGTATAGAAATAAATGCAAATACTGGGCTGTACAAAGCCCTTGTGTTTTACAGAACGTACTATAAATGCATCTTAAAATTTAACTAGGTATTTTATGTACATGAAACCCAGTCCATCAGAATGTGGCGTTATATGTCCTTTTAGGCACATGGTTTCACTAGTGTTGGAGTGTTGGTCTGGTATCATCAACTTTTGAACATACTAGGAATCTTGGTCTGCATGTTAAACCCTTTCAAATCAAATCAGCCTCGTGCTGGTGTTGGGTCCTTTTGCCTCCTGGCGATGCGTGCTTGTAAAGTGGAACCAACGGTACTCTACTCTACCGATATGCAGAAAATTTGATATCTTTCCCACATCCTTCACGTAATTTACAATCCAATTCTTTGCCAATGGGATAATTTAATGCCTGACAGTCAGTGCTTTTTTTTTTGCCTTCAATTTTGTGAAGTAGCCACACTGGCAACCGTCGGTAGAAGCATTTAGCCCAGTTTGGCTATGGACAGATAGGCAGCTAAAAGTTTTTTGGAATCCTGCTCCTTTTTAGGTACCATACCACACCAGAGTGTAAATGTGTCCAACTCAACCTTTTTTTTGTTTTATTTTTTCCCCTGCTTTTCTGAATTCTCAATTTGATTGCTAGGTTACCAATGTGTATTGTAAGAAAGTAGTGCATTTTGTATATTTATTCTTGGTTGTTAAAATTTTGGAATATTCGAAATTAGATTGCTAGACTCCTTTTGTTGAAAAAGTACATTTTCACAAAAATTGTCAAATGTTACTAAGTGATGAGGACGTGAGAAGCAAAAGTGTGTGTGTGTGTGTGTGTGTGTGTGTGTATTTTTCCCAGTGAAGGATCATTGAAAAAAACAATTAGCATAATTAGTGACACAATTGTAAGAAACTCTCCCAAATTGTGATCTTTCTACCACATTTGTGTAGTCAAAGTGAGGATCATCCAGAAACGTTTTTTTTTTGGCTGCCTTTGGCTTTACAGTAGATGTCAAAGTTTTGAAAAAAAAAGATCCATCCATCAGTCTGGTGATATGGATTTTTTTTTCCCTCAAAATCTAGGATATTTGGGCCACTTTCTTCATGAAAAATCGTTTGAAGTTTGTATAGGTCACATTTTTCAGGTTGAAATTTCGTGAAAAAAACTCCCCAAAAAGAAGATGATGAATTCAAAATGTAGAAAACTGCCGAAAATACTGCCAAAAAACTAAAACCTGTGTCAATATATGTCTCAAATTTTTCTCATAAATTGTTTTTCTAGAGAAACTTGTGAAATTTTGTAAAAAAGCAAGGAATTTTTTGACAGAATATTTCATTTGAATTTTGGAGGGGAAACACTGCAAAAAAATCCTTAAAAATCGAGTCATCACTGGCTCACATGACCAAACAAAAATAAAAGCTGCAGAATCACCCATCAGCTCAGGCTGAGAAGGAAAACCAAAATTATAATTAACACGTTTTCTTTTCCTTTTGTGCTCAGTAAAGTCCTGTTGTTTACCAAAAAATAAAATAAAAATAAAAATAAAATTATGCTTAACAAAAGTTATATGTTGCCAAATCCATGTTGCAAAGGTATATTCTTTTGTGATACCCTAATTTCCTTAGGATAGCAACTTGCAAAGTTCTTGTCATGCTCTCAGTTCACTACTAGGTTGTCAGTGTGTACTTACACTAGGGGCATTTTTTTCAATCTTTTCTTGTTGTGTCATTGGCTAGCATCCCAAGAGGCAGATCTTTAGAACCTCTGTAAATAGTTAGAAAACTAGTTTTAAAAGTGTTTATCAAACTAAAGTCAGAGTCCAAGTGTGGCGATATATTCTGTCATATTTGTTTTGACATTTCGCATTTTGGCGAAATTTCTGGCCAAAAAAAAAGAGAGCACCTAGTTTCCCTAGGTAGTGCATCTTGTATATTTATTCTTGAATGTCAAAATTTTGAAATATTGAAAAATGGGGCTGTTGTGTGTGTGTGTGTGGAGTCTCTTTAGTTTTAAGAAAATTAAATATTTGAACAAAATCTTTGAGACCTCTGTTGTTGAAAAAGAAAATAAAAACTGATAAAACCTGCTGGTTGTTAGTGATGGGTACAGTATAAAGCAAAGAGGCCACTCACTCTCAACTCATTCTTCACGTCTCTGATAGCCCAAGAACTTCGCTGTTGCGGATTTTGTTGCTCGCTGAGGCTAGATTTGGAGTTCAATTTTTGGATCTCCAGAATTTCTCAGGCTTGAGCAGCTCGTTTTTTTGTGCATCCAGTTTTAATATTGTTGTTGCAGTTTGAAGTAAATCATTGTAGGGGAATATGGGGAAGATGAAGGCACACCTTGAGGTCATGTTGATGGCTTTTGTTGTAGTCTCCAGTGCAGTAGCCTTAGCTGTGGCTCAGGGGTGCAATGGTAGCAATCCATGTGCTGGTGGCAAGTGTTGTAGCCAGCATGGCTGGTGCGGATGCACTATTGACTAGGTTGAACCCCGTGCCTAATGCACAGGTGTGTGTGTATTTGACGGTACATATTACAAAATTACAATTATAAACTACATTTCCAAAACCTCTTTATATAAATCATTCCGCATGTATCCATTGGGACCCTGGCCACTGAAAATCTTAATATTTGCACTGCTTGTGACTCGTGAGATAGCAACATACAGCTGACCATGGGAATAGACTAGAGACGGCGAATATACCCCAACGTTGTTCAATGTCTGACCTTAACTCTTGTTGATTGTGATCGCAAATGTCACTTGAACAGAAAATTGACGATGACGCAAAATCCAAAATGCAAAGTTTAGTAATATTACTTAAATAATATTGTTGAGTACCTAACTCACAATTAATTTTTTCTTTTGTTTTGGGTAAATTGTTTTGAGAATGTTTTACACAAATTTGTTTTCTCAATGCATTTTAAATCTTCTTTTCAAATTGGGAATTTTTTCCCATTTTTTCAACCTCACAAAATTGAAAAAAAAATCCCTAATCTCAACATTATTTAAGTAATATTCTTTTACTTTTGTTTTGTTTTACGATCTTTACCTTTCACTTTCACCATCAAATTTTTAACATTTTAATGGTCACATAGGAGCAATATTCCACCATTCACCCTGAATTTCTTAAGGTCAAAGCTCATTCAAAAATATATTGCAAAGGGGCACATAAAAAATTGTGATGTCCAGCAAATAATCTCCAAAGAAGTTCCTAGTTATGCTACAGAATCTTTCCTAATTGCCAATTACATCATATAATGGCTTATTAATCAAAACCGGATAATGACGACCCACAGCTTGGTTAGGTCTTTTGTCCAATTCCCCTTTTTCTTCTCTTCTCTAGCAATAATCTCCCAAGCTCCTAGCTTCCAAAAAAGTTCCCAATTATAGCAGAATCTCTCATGAGTGCCAATTACGACATATAATGGCTTATCATTAGTGAAACCCAACTGACGACCACCCATAACTTGGTCGGGTCCTTACTTCTTTTCTCTAGCAAATAATCTCTGAAGCTCCTAATTATGTAGCGGAATCTTTTCTAAATGCCAATTACGCCGTTTAATGGCTATTAGTCTGATTCGGCTTCCGACCACTTACAACTTGTTTGGGTTTTTTCTTCTATTCTTCTTTATCTCTTCTCCTTTTCTTTTGTATTGTATTCTAGGTGAAAAGGTAGTATGAAGGTCAGGGTTGAGAAAAAAAATAGCCCAAAAAAAACTCATTGGTCAGAAACTAAAAAAAGTTGAGTGACTGAGGTTGGATGAAGAAATGCAACCCATCCCATGGATAGAACGGCCAACTGGTGCGCTAGTGGGTGCTGGTTCCACTCTTTTTTCGCCCCATCGGAGTAAACAAACCATGATGGGACGAATGGATGACCGGACAGATGGATGCACCTCGTCCCTAATGCATAGGTGTGTGTGTGTATTTGATGGTACATTTGCCCACTGCGCCACATCTGTATTTCACTTTTTCTCCACCCCGTCGAAATAAATAGACCATGACGAGACGGATGGATGACGAGACAAATGGATGGATGGATGGATAATGGGACAGATGGATGAAATGATGCTTCACGATGTCCTTTACTTTGCCCGTTGCGAAACAACTTTATTCCATTCTTTCTCCGCCCTGACGGAGTAAACAGACCATGATGGGACGGATGGATGACGAGACATATGGTTGAAATGATGCTTCACGACGTCCTTTACTTTATGTAACCATATGCACTAACATAAGAGGTTCAAGTTTTGTTTGAACACCAAAAATAATGGAGCCCTCCCCTTGGATCTAACCTGCTTTAAGAGCTTAAATGTTTGGTCACTAGCTGGTTTACATTAATAAATATGAATTGCAATAGTATAGATACCCACGCTCTTAGGAAGGGGTATTATTATTAACCTAGGTTGAAAATGGTGATGAAGAGTTTTAGAAAAAATAAAATCATGCAGCCAATGAAAAGGTTTAGCACGGACTAGGGAGGGCACAACGTTTTTATTCTAGGTTGAAGGAGGGGTTGAAGGAGGGGTTTTTTGCTCAGGAGGTGGTGCTTTTCTATCTAGGCAGGTTTGCATGAGCCCTAGTTGGCCTGCTAAAAATATACTTTTAAAAATTGGAGTTAACTTACATTTGAACACATTGGCCCTTCTTTTTTGGTGGTTTTCTTTTCTACTTTTATCCCAAGTACTTTGCCTAAAGTTGAATTGTCACATATATAAGCTAAAATGGTGTGTCATGTGGAAGCTCTTATGCTTTTATTTTAAATAGTGGGGATGACATAGCTACATCCGTCCGGATGGATGACGGGATAGATGGATGAAATGATGTTTCACATCACGACGTCCTTTAATATATGTAACTAGTTTGAACCCCATGCCTAATGCACATGTGTGTGTGTATTTGACAGTACATATTACAAAATTACAATTACAAACTACATTTCCAAAACCTTTTTATATATGACATTCCACACGTATCCATTGGGACCCTGGCCACTGAAAATTTTGATGTTTGCACTACTTGTGACCTGTGAAATAACAACATACAGCTGACCATGGGAATAGACTAGAGACGGCAAATATACCCCAACGTTATTCAATGTCTGACCTTGACTCTTGTTGATTGTGATTGCAAATGCCACTCAAACAAGAAATTGATGACGATGCAAAAAAAATGGCCAATCAGTCCCAAAGGGGGACATGATGATACAGGGTATGAACACACGTTTGCCGACATTGTTCCCTGTGATGATCTTCGCTTCAATGACATGCTGACCCAATTTCTTGACAATCAACCTCATACCATTGCACAATCCTATTGATTGATTGAGATTGCACAACAAAAGGATTGGCATGCCCATTTTGAGTTCCAGCTTATGATTTGCGATACCGCTGAATTGCAAAGTGCTTAGAAATTCCACTGGATATAATGAATCTATTGAAACTCCTGCAGTAGCACTTGCACCTTCTTCTGTTAAAGTCAAAGACTTTGCGTTTAGGTACATGTGCAATTCTTCAGATAGCAATTCTAGAACTGCATTGTTGATTTCATTAACGTCAGTATTTTTGGGGGCCAGAATGTTGCATTGCATAAGATACATGGCATCTCCAGAGTGGCGTTGGTGATTTGGATAGATGGTTCAGATTAATCTTCTTAAGTTGTAATCTTTTGCTAGTAGCTTCATATGGGACATAATCTTGATCCAATCTAGATCGACACCTTTTTTTTTCTACAATGGTAGGAAGACTGTCGTTTCCAACATTCAACACCCATTTGGCAAACTCTCTTTGCTCTTTAAAATTGGCTGCCATGACTTGCATGTTGATATGAATACAAAAAATCGTAACATGCTGGCAAAGATGCGATCGAAGCAACGAAACATTGACAATGTCTTCTCATCCTCCATTGGGAACAACAGGCAGGATTTATTGAAAATCCCCACCAAGGACCACGGTTTTCCCACCAAAGATCTTCTCGATTACCTGTGCGTCATCCAATTGCATCAAATCACGCAAGGTCCAATCAACAGCTTTGAAAGTTCGACGATGCATCATCAATGCCTCATCCCAAATGATTAAATCAACTTTACGCACCAACTTGGCCACTTTCATCTGTTGTGTGATGTTGTAAGTCGACCCATCATGTAGATCAATCAGAATCTTGAATCTTGAATGGGTAGTTTTGCCGCCTAGAAGCAGCAAAGATGCAATTCTTGATGAGGCAACTGCAAGCACGATTTTGTTTTGCCCTCATAAATGGGACAAAAGCGTTGTCTAAACAAATGTTTTGCTAGTTCCACCACTGCCATACACAAAGAACAATTTGCCCTCTTTGTTTGTCACAACATTCAAAATAGTTTCATATGCGCTGCGCTAATCATCATTGAGCCTATTTTCTACATTATCTGCATTTGTGGTCAATGAATGCTAATCATAAGCCAACTTTTCTTGGACCAATCGGTTTCCTCCATGAACAGAAGGGACGTAAATAGACTTGGGAAGCATTGGAAAATCTTCCAGGTGGTGTCCATTGCGGATGAGAACCTGATCGATTGCATACAATGCATGATCCTTTAGCGCATCCTCAGAAAGGGTAACATCTAAATCATCACACTCGTGGCGTGTCATTGTTTCAATGTCATTGCTCAAAGACTCCCAATGTGCATCCCATAGCTGTCTGGGATTCGTCACCTCATAAAACATCAGCATGGAGGCAAACATGTCACGTAGCTGTCATCCTGAGCCCAAACACCGGCTTCTTCCAAGGCTTGATGCCATTCATTGTCGTCTGCTAGCAAACCCATTGCAATGCATGCATCTTTGAATGTGTTATGCTTTGTGCCATCCATTGTCTGCAAATGTTCATAGGATGTGGCACCTTTGACGTAGTTCAGCAGCATTCGCAAATAATAACGTTCACTCGATGTCGAGTATGCATAATACATGCGACCAATGCCAAAGCCTCTCTTGCGCATTGTCCATCGTTTCAACTTCCAATTCCACGCCCATTGTTGAAGGAATTGATCGAACATAAGGCTTTGTGCAGCTTCCGATTCTTGGTTTGTTTTGAACCATTCCGTCAGCATCGTTCTGGAAATGGCTAACCATGCTGCCACTTCTTGCACATCATTGTCATTGTTGAACATCACCATTTGTTGATTGGGCAAATGGTATTATAGACGTTCAATAGTAGGAAACTGTTCATGCATATCAAACTTGAAGATGTGCCACGTTGCTTCCAATGTAGATACATAGCGATAATCGAAATATTTTTTAATTTCATTGACTTCGACCACATTCCCTTTGGTGGCATTGTCGCTCTAGCGTGAGATCTCAACAATTGCACGATCATGTCCTTTATAAACGTACTTGAACAGATACTTGACTGCACAAATGTTGTTGTAGACCTCAATGTTGATGTGCACATCGTATTTGGTTAACAAATAGACATTATGCGGTACCACCCAACAATTGTCCAAGTCAACGCCATGAACCAAAAGTGTGCGCCCTGTATTTCTGTGTCAACAAATAGGATATCCGTTTACATCTATCACCGTCTTAGATTAGAACTTGCGTGGATTTATTTTTTTGCATTTGCTTTCTTCCATGCATGGGGCATTTGGAATTGCAACTCCACATGGACCATGCATCATGCATCTAGCAACCGTTTCGTAGGCCAACCTGTTTGTTTCTGGATTCGGAAGTTTAGCATTGATCATGCAGTCTACATCTTTGACCGTGTGTGGCTTGCAGTTTTTGGTAAAGAAGATGAGAATGTGTGCATGCGGTAGCCCATGCTTTTGAAATTCAATGACATAGATTCCCGCAGTTGTGCGTCCCAAAATATGTTTCTTGTGAATGTCATTGATCAACTCCTTCAGCTTGATTTTGAACACTCGAGTTACCAAATGCGGTCGATCCTTAGTGACACACTCCCAAGTCCCGGGTTGAACCCACTTGAGGGTCCAACTACGTTGAGTTGCGGAAAGTTGGGACTTGAGGGGTGCTCCCGACTTCCAGCACTAAAAGGGGGTAGAGGGGCGTGCTAGAAGTATCGGGATTAGACTAGGAAGATGGACTAGAAGATCAAGCTTGAATTTGCATCCAAAACCAACCACAAGAGGGTTAGTTAGCATTCGAAAACACCCTTGGGTGTTGGGACAAGCCACGGGCACTTTTACACACAAGACTCACCACGGCCCGGACTCAGGGGAAGCCACCACATTCCCCCATATACAGTAGCCTCCCGCCTAAGTACGCACCCATTTAAGTACGCATCCCAGTAAAGTACGCATTATTTTCTCGAAAAAATAGGGTTCAAATTTATTTAGTTCAACATGTCATGGATTGTCATTTGGCGCAAGTTTTGAAGATTCTTACATTTGGCTTTCAAGGTGATAGCCCGAACCTTACTTTGAAATGATTCAAACAACTTCCTAAGATCATCGAATGTTTCCTCAGCCTCTTTTCGAACTTCAGAACAGAGCAACTGATCCTCTATATCAACAACTTGCTTATAAAGTGACTCGAATCCCTTAAATGCAATGGTGTTTCCTAAACCCGAACCTGACGCTTGAGAGGTAAGAATATCATCATCATTGTCATCGTCCAGATTCTCTTCGACAATCTTCATTGTCTGCAAAAGCTCTTCAACGTCTTCCAAAATTGCAATTGCGAATTTTTCACTGTTTGCATCGTCGACATGAACAAATTCTTCAAGCTCGTCTTACCCAATAGAAAGATTTAAAGCTGCGATAGCTTGTGCAACTTTGGTCACTAAATCTTCAATCCCGTTCACTGCTTCCTGATCGGCTTCTAATGTCATTATTTCTAAATGCATTTTTGATAGAGCTTGGTGACACGGATTGCCAAGCTTCTTTGACATAACTTGCAGCATCGAGTAGGTGAGCTGGATTTCCGTATGTAACTCCAGCAACACCACGTCGTAATCTCTGCCCCTGCATTTTCTTTCGAAGCTTCGCCTCCTCATCCAATTCATAGAAGTCAAGAACATCCTTGAGGTAGAGATATTTGAACCTCTTCTTCAGAGCTGCAATTATGCCCATATCGCAGGGTTATTTCCAACTTGTGCAATTTGGGGGAAAGAAAACGATCCTAACATTGTCGTGTTCAAAAGCTTCAAAGTGTCCGGGGGCATTGTCCAACAACAAAAGAACCCGACATCCGGTTCGTTTTTTCACTTCTAGAAGAAACACTTCGTTGAACCACTTCCAGCACGTTTCCACGTCCATCCAAGCTTTAGCTTGAGTGAAATATGGAACAGGCCATTGGCGGTCCTTGATACAGGCAGGTGCTTTCGGTTTGCTGATTAATGCGCAAGGAATTTTGTGAGTTCCCATAGCGTTGGCGCACACAATAAAAGAAACCCGATCTTTGGATTTTTTCTTCCCTCTAGTGGTTAATATGTCCTCATCCGGCATTAGAAGATTGTATCTTGGTAGTAGGCGAAAAAACAAGCCGGTCTCGTCCATATTGTAGACGTTTTCAAGATCATATTGGGCAATAATCGCATAGAGGTCATCTAAAGCTGCCATCAATCCAAGATCGGATTTGTTGACTTCAACTCCCTCTCCGTGAAGCAGCATCTTTTGTAACCCTTGGCGCACTTTGAATCGACTTAGCCATTGCCAGGATGCCTTGAAGTCCGTTTCCGGAATCGATAAACTCAATGCAATACTTTTCGCTTTGGCGATGGCAAGAGATGGCGGAACAGGAAGATTGGCACGACGCATGTTGTCAATCCAGATGTAAAGCATGTCTTCAAGCTTGGTGAAATGACCAACATAGGATCGAAAAGTCTTCTCTTTAGCTTCATCAGACATTAAGGCAGATCGCTCTAGGATTTGCTCCCGCTTGTCCCACACCTTTCTGATAGCTCCTTCAGTAACATCGTACTCGCGCGCTATAGCCCTTTTACTGGGAGCATCCGTCTTGCTCAGCTTCGCTATGATCTCACATCGCTGGGACTCATTGAGGCGTTTCCCGTTTGGTTTCTTTGACATTGCAGCCGAATCAAGTTGCTTGCAAATGGAGGAACTTGTCTGTCTGGAAAAGGAGGAGGACCGTGTTCTTCATTATCCTCCAAGTTCACGAGCTCATGCACAAATCCACCCTCTGAATTAGTTGGAACACCATTGTCCATTCCTTTAGTAGTGCTGCAAACCTTGGCAGTCTTGCCCCAAATCATTAAACACCTCTAAAACCATGGCCCTAAACCCATTGACCTACACCAGATTCTCCATGCTCCTTCTTCAACTCATTAAATTTTTTTTGCATCTTGTGTACTTTGGACTGAACTT
>Ga0209611_10006298_pt1 | contig 19526 bp, 7 predicted proteins | sample S1TSphgellanicum_3_FD_187693 | JGI IMG/M metagenome (GOLD analysis project Ga0209611, IMG submission 187693) | Host-associated microbial communities from peat moss isolated from Minnesota, USA - S1T2_Fc - Sphagnum magellanicum MG (SPAdes) (version 2) | ecosystem: Host-associated > Plants > Peat... | reverse complement strand
CATTTCGTCTCGCAGAAGCCTAAGCTCTTTTTCCATTCTCATGTGGGCCCAAGACCGCAGCCACCGTAATGTGCCAAAACCTGAAATGAAATGTACTCTAAATGCTAATGACAATTTGAACTTTGCAAGTCTTCGAAAACCTCTCAATTATTGCAACAGGACTGTATATGTGTTCTACTGCTAACCACCTTACACTTTGCAATTTATTATAAGTTTTTCAATGTTGTAACACTTCTTCACATTGAACTTTGCCATTTCTTCACATCTACTGCAACGTTTCAATGCAAGTTTTTCTAAATTTTGAACCAACAGCACAAAACTCTTGAGTGGCATGGAGAAGAACTGTACAGCTGCAAACATCTGCCAGGATCCACACTTAACATACAGATCAATAATGTACAAATGGGTGTCAAGAAATCACAAAACTCCCTTGAAGCTCTGAATAGAAGCACTATGAAGAAAGATAAAGTTCTAAATCGAGGTACAAAGAAATACTAAATTGCTTGTAATTGGTGCAAAGACTTTGCAGGTTTTATGGACTGCAGAGAATGGGTACTTAGGAGTTTGTATGTAGCATCATCAGCACTGCAATTGGAGGCAAAAGGTAAGTCCTTCTCTCCCTTGCCAATCCAAATGCACAACAACAAAGAGAGTAGAACCAAAAGCAGTTACCTAAATTTGCAAGTTAGTTAGGGGGTGTTGTGTTAGTAGAAATGGTTGATATGAAATTAGTTTCATGATTCTCGGATGAACTTGTTGATGACATTATCAATCTGTGAGTCAACACTGGATGATTTCCTATATGAGGTTGTTGTTGTTGGCCTCTAAATTTTGAACTTTCTCCAACTTCTGCATGTTAATGTCCCTTGAGCTTTCCATCCATCATGCTTTGAACAAAAGTGATCTTCTTCCAAACCCCCCAAGATTAGGTAACATGGTTTTATGGGTCCCATTCTCATGACTTGTGTTAAGAAAATTATGAACCCCTAGATTCATGACCTTGTGTGTTCAATTTCACATGGCCTCATTGTCCAATTGATTCGAAAATTTTGTGAACAATTTTTGGAAGTAATATTAAATTTTGTATACCTCAGATACCCTTTTTTCTTCCTCAAATTGTCAATTAGAAAATCATGTTATGAACTGCTGCAACCATATATGTGAAGTGAATATTTCATGTCTCACCAAATGAAGATGATCGGGTTTTTAAGCTGCATACACTAAGTGCTGAAAACTCTCTACCTAAAAGAATTTAGAACATCCAAACCTTGAATTTCCAGAAGCATCTCTCTTTGCCATCTATATTCGTTGCCATCCAAATCGTTACTCAGATTAGAGCATCTTCAGCAGTGCTCACTATGTGACCCTGTAAAAATTATTTCTCACATCCAAGTTTAGTTATATACTTTTTTTTTTCAACCCCACCCATAAAACTAAAACTGAGACTGCAAATCAGTGAGAGACTACTAATAATAACCCACCTGGACCAATCAAACTATCTAAGCCAATCAATACTAGGTGTTAAGCTTTGTTGCGCCTTTTACCAGCCGCTATCTGAGCAAAAATGCTGGGCCAAAACCCTTCTGCTGAGCCAAATTGTCATCCAATTTCAATATGCAGCGCCAGTTACGAAGCTCCTTTGAAGTTGCTCTTAGAGTATCTCCACTGGTGCTCAGTATGTCACTCTGGATAATAATATTAAATGTCTAAGTTTAGCTGTTTTATTTTGGGCAACCCCACTAATAAAACTGTAACTGGAACTGCAAATAAATGGAAACTACTAATAGCAAACCACCTGGACCAATCATATGGTCGACCAATCAGAAATACTCAGCCGCAGTCAGGTCCAATTTATTACACTCTTTTTTGGAGTGGCACAACTGTGTTGCGCCTTTTACCAGCCACGGCACGCTGCACGAATTTGGTGCGGAAAAACCAATTTCCTGAGCTAAACCGGCACATTTTGATTTTTTCGCAATAAATTGTACTGTCTGGAGTCACATACTGAGCACCGGTGGAGATGCTCTTAGGTACCTAATATGCTGGAGGAAGAGGAGAGGTGGAGCTACACTTCAGTATCTGGGGGGCTGTGCTATTGTCCACTGCAGCAATTTGTCAAGCTGGACCACAAAAATGTGCCCATTACATTAAAAATACTGAATTGTGAAAAAACTATTTTTGCAATTTTCGTATCCCTTAAAACCTTGAAGAGGATTGCACTTGAGCCAATGGCACATGGACCCTCTAGAAATTATGATGTACAACACTTTCAGTAACATAAAATTTAACATATTTTAAAATTTTGACAAATATATCATTGGGCCTTCTACAACATTAGCTTGAAAACATTCTCCATTGTCATTAGAGACAAAAATAAACCTTAAAGGTTATATTCATGTAACTATACACTTTCCAAAAACTTGACCAAAAAACTCCATCATCAAAGGCCAAGTCACACATGGTGTTTAGGCCCTAGTAGCAATAGACATACCTTAACATTGTAAGATTGCCATGGAGCATCAACGGTGGCATTTATCATCATTAGCTTAAGAATTCCAATTTAAAGAGCACCTTACTTGCCCACACCAGCTACTAGATGGCAACTACCATGAAATGCCAACATCGAATTTTGAAGCACATCCAAACATGTTTTATGATACCTAGTTCTGATATGTTTGCAAGAATATTATGTTTTTCTTTTCTGAAGGTGATGGAGCCAAGAGTTTGTTGTTTCATCATATAAATTTTTTGAGATGTTTGTGAAAGCTTTTTGGAGGTAATGGAACTTCATAATTCCTTATTTCATTTTTGGCAATGATGTGGTGGGTGTCATTGGAATAAGAGAAACTCGGAATTCAATAGGTGTAGTAATTTGAACCTTGCGCAAATTTTCAACAACTTTAGCTCACTTTGCAACATGCATTTTAATAAAGAAATTGGGTGACTTTCAATAGTTTGGTAGTTCAAAAGCAAGTGAGATGGTGATAATGCCAAGTTGACTTTAATACCACATCAGCTGCCAACTAGGATTTGTTGTTAGGTGGCACTTCAAAGACTTTTGGCCCATTGGTAGTCTAGTATATAAGAATATGCCTCATATCAACGATTGTACCAAGGACCTTATTAGATTGGTATGACTTGAGGCGATACCAACCTTGTACTAGTATCAATCTAGTAGGGACCTTAATTAGGTCATCCCGGCCTTGTACTAATTTTATACCACATTAGGTGTATAGTGCATACATGCTTCATACCAAAACCCAAAATCAATCTTGAACCTAATACAAAGAGAAGGTTGGTATGAAAGTTTTTCAGTACCCATTACAAGGACTACCTTGATAGGTTCAAAACTTAATGACAAACCAACATTGGTTTGGAGTAGGGTTCATTTTTACTAACCTTAACACATTGTGAACACTAGACCAAACACCGAGCATGGTTGGGCTAGGCTTAAAAGATGTAACTACAACCTTCCCTTGGAATTCAAATTAACCCACACTTGTGGGTAGAGCTAGTTGAGCATGATGAAATGGTAATAAACAATCATGGTTCGATTTTCTTATAAGTATTTGACATTTGGCACCACATCATGCATTCTTTTCCCACCTATCATTTATAAGTAGTGTGGCAAATAGCAAATGGGTGAGGTAGTAAAATATATTGGAAATATAAATTCTCATTCTTATTTATTACTAGTAATTAGCTACCATCTTGAAACTTAATTGTTCAATATCACAAAATTTTCTCCAAGCTTCTCCCGCATCTATATGTATGTAGATGTTCACATAATTGCATTTTAATGGTGACAATCACACTAGGATGCATAAAGAGTTAGAACAAAAACTTTGAGGAAAGGCAAAGGAAAGGGAAGAACACCTACTCACCCTTGCCATGGAAACTTGGAGCCTGCAAAAGTTTTGGTGTTCACAAAATGTAAGTACAAAAAATGTACTACACAAAGAAAAACTAAGTGGCTTAAAATTTCACACAATACCTAATACAAGGAATAGATGAAACAAGATAGATGAATTCCAAAAGTTGATTAATTCAAAGATTTCAAGAAACATCAAAATATCATAACCTTTTCAAACCATGGGCCCCCAATTTTGCATTTAGTACTATCAAATAGCCTTGGATGATTCAATGGGCATGTAATTTGATGTAAATAACTTGATAATTATGTAATTATTTAGGAGATTCAAATAAATAAATTATTAGGTGATGAGATTTTATAATTTAACAATAATTTGGTGAGTCATTATCAATTAGTTATGGCTTCAATTAATGTGCATGATTCAAATATAATGATTCATATAAAAAAATTTAGCACACATTAATATGCATGGCTCAAATATGATGATTTAAAAAAAAAAGTCATTGCACAAATTAATATGCATAATTCAAGGATGATGACTCATTAGAAATATCATGGTACAAATTAATATGCATGATTCAAAAATGATGACTTATTATATAAATAATATTACAAATTAATTTGCATGATTAAAAAATGATGACATACTATACAAGTAATATTACAAATTAATTTGCACGACTAAAAAATGATGATTTATTATATAAGTAATATTACAAATTAATCTGCATGACTCAAAAATGATGACTATTCTAAAAGTCATGTTACAAATTAATGTGCATGATTAAAGGATGGTGACTATTAAAAAATCATCTCACAAATTAATGTGCATGTTAAGCCATGGTGAGCCATGTGAAGTGGAAGGTTCTATGAACTTTATTGTTTAGTTTATTTTTATTTAGTATATAAGTGGGTGTTTATGACCTTTAGAAACACCTTCACTTGAAGAGAACAATTTGTTGTAAAAAGTCGAAAGTTTAATAAAATATATTTGTGAAAAAAATTGAAATTTTGATTTAAAAAATGTTTAAATTTTTTTTGCATAGTTTGTGAATGTGTAAAATCCATGATAGGAAGGATGCTTATGGCATAATATATTTACATTGAAAATAGATATGTGAGTGGATATTGGTGAAACCAAAAACATAGATTATGCATAACAATGAAATAAAAATACATAGTTTTGGTCTTTTTACTCCCATTTGTCTTCCACAAACACATTGTTCTTTTGCAAAATTTCAAATCAATGGAATAAAAGTTATGGAATTGAAAATGATTTTCATGGATCATTGTATTAAAAGTTTGATGTTCTCAGGCTAACAATGGAAAGGCCCATTAATTTTATTAATACAATAATGGGGCTTAATATTTTCAAGAATTTGTTCTTGCAAGTTACAACCTACACATTTTTTTAAAAAAAATTACTAAATATTTTTGTGATTTTACTCAATGATTTAGTTTTTCTTTTAAAAAAACCTATAATTTCAATTTTGATATTAAAAAAAACTTGTTAGGTTTTCCATGTGCAAGTTTGAATTCAACTTTTCAAATGCCTAAACCTTTTTATTCTAATTTTGACACATTTTTTCAAATTCAAGAACCTTTGGTTTTAGTTCCATTAGAGAATTTATAAATACATAATTTTAAAATGACCACTTACCAATACAATTCAACTAACTTGTCAATTCTTCAAAAAAAATTAAATCACTTACATAAGAACAATTCTAGTGCCATGCAATATCATCACATTAATAGTAATCCCCATTGCAATGATCATACATTGTTCAATTGCAAGCCCAATGGCCCACACAATTCAATATAAAATATGGAATCCATTCAACAAAATTTTATGGCCCCTATAATTGCACAAAAGGATATGGAACTTAGCAAAGCTCCCCATGAAACCTAATCAACGGCTATTATGGTAGTCAATGTGAGGACTTGCTAGTTTGCAAGGCCCAAAGTAGTTATGAAAGGAAAAGATGATGGTGGGACCCACTGGTGAATCAACACACGTGATTAATGATGATTAACCTAAATTCATTAACGATTATGCTATGTTGTTTATTGGGTTACACACTATTTAATATTTGGCTAGTAGTGGTATTTCTTTTATTGGCTAGTGTGTGTGGCTTTTGATATTTGCATATTGAACCTAAATGCAATCCATGGTTTGAACTACTTAAAAAAATTAAAACATGTGTTAAAAAATAGACTTTCATAGCTTCGATTCCACCAAAAGCTAATTCCATGGTCCAAGTTCTTGTGTTGGTATTCATTAAAAGCATGTTGGTTTAAGTTTGGGTTACAAGAACTTGAATGAGCCCTTAGGTGTAATATTATAAATTAAGAAACCCACCAACACTAGTCCATTCCACTCATGATATGGGCACAAAGAGGCATTGTATCATGTTTTCAATAAATCATCTTATTATTTCTTGTTATGTGTGGTTTTAGTCAACTTATAGGAATCATTTCATGGCCAAATGAGAAGACAACATTCACCAATATGTTTTGTTGAAACTTTGTTCCATAAACTATGTAAATGCATAACTACATACAAATATATGTATGCATATGTGCAAAGATGGCCAATTGTTATTTTTGCATGATTCTTTTTTAATGTCAAATGAATCCTATCAAACAAGTAAAACTATGAAACAAAATTTTGGTATATATTTTTTCACATTAAATGTCTTGTTGAAATTTTTTGGATGTGCCAATTCACCCCTAAATGCACACCTTTTGGAAGTTTTTTAACAATGTAATTATCTAAATTGTAAAATTTGTTCACACTTAATCAATAGATTTTTAAAAAAAACTAGGGTAAGCAAGCCAATGATTGAATACATAAGCACTAGAAAGTCTCCTACAAATTCAATCTTGTTCCTTTGTGTTTAAAGTCCAAAAATTATATGTAAAGCTTGTTTGGGTGCACCCATAGTTTTTTTGATATTTTTTTGCTAAAAAATGAAGAAGATGCACGCCCCCAAAGCAAGGTGGTCCTTCCTTATATATATGAAACAAATGAACAATTTAAATTTGACATATGGATTTTTCACATTAAATGTCTTGTTGAAAGAATTTGAATGTGCCAATTCACCCCTAAACACACACCTTTTGGAGGTTTTTTAATAGTGCAATTATCTAAATTGTAAAATTTGTTTACACTTAATCAATAGACATTTTAAAAAACAAAGGTAAACAAGTCAATGATTGAATACATAAACACTAAAAGGTCTCCTGCAAATTCAACCTTGTTCCTTTGTGCTTAAAGTCCAAAGATGAAATGTAAAGCTCGTTTGGGTTTTTTTTAAAAAAATGTTAAAAGATGAAGAAGATGCGGCCCCCCAAAGCAAGGGGTCCTTCCCTTTATATATATATATATATGAAACAAATGAGCAATTTGAATTTGACACGGATATTCCCTACCCCATCACCAAAATAGATGAAGGTGAAAATGAACAATTATATTATGTTTTAACATTCACATGTATTTCAACAACTTTGAAAAGAAAAAAAGGTCCCCTAATCCATGGTCATGGGAGCCATTAGGGCTCCATGAAACCTAAATTTTGGATGCACATCGACACCACCACAAGGGTTTTGTGGTGGTGGTTTTGTTTGTGTTTAATTCCCATTTTATTCAGTGTTGCAATCCTCTTCTTTTGTGACAAGTGGAAATGTGTCACTCCCCCCCCCAACCCTTTTACAATTCCCCTCATCTCATTCATGATCATGTCAGTGTTCATGTACACATTCATGTTCATGGTTGCGATCTTATGTTAAACATATATTTAAACAAGTGGGTTCATCTCTCTAACCCTCTTAATGAATAACCAAGAAGTTGTCACAATGGGTCTTAGCCCATGTTTGACATACTTAAAATCACCAAAGAAATAGTAGCAATAAACAATGGAAGTGAAACTCTATAATATCATCACTATAACAAGTTGTTATTAATTTCAACATTTAATTATTTCTCTCATTCATTCCACTTGCTTACTTGACATGCACCACAAAACATTCGAACTAATTCCTACTGACATTAAACACCCACAATCACCTTACCCATGCTTTATTTCAACCATAAGAAAAACAACACAAAGTTTAGCTACACAAAACTTGAAATTTTATGAAGGAAAAAAGAAAAGTATCCTAAGCAAAAAAAATTCTTACCCCCTTTCATAGGCCTTTTTTCTTTTCTCTCATTTGTATATATTTTCCCATAGCTCTTACATTTCCTCTTCATGCCTCCTCAAGCCATCTCCATCTCTATAGGTCACACCTTCACAAAATAGTTGAATGGAAGACAAAAATGTTACCTTACTCAAAAAGTTCACATAACTACTTATCTATGCCTCTAGTTTGTGCCCCCAAAACATTCCATTTACTCCATTTCAATCAACATTTGTAAAGAATACTTCTTTAGAACAAATATGTAAGTTTTTATAACAAAGAATAATTGAAAATATGGAAACATTTGCAACAAAAAAAAAGAAAAAAACAAACAAACAAACAAACACTACCAAGTATTCATTTGCATGAAACCTAATCAAAATTCTACTACAAATAGTGGGAGTGATCAAATATATCTATAAGTTTTTCAATATAATTTGGCATAAAATCAATCACAAAGAGTTTGAAAACAAGAAAAAACCGTAAAAAAAAAATGTTGGTAACTATCAAACAAAATACAAAGGTTTTTAAACACATGAAAATCCTCAAATGATGATCTTTTAAAAAATGTGTGAGAAAAGTGAAACAAAAGATAATAACATTTTAAAATATAAGTTTAAAATATTAATTTCAAAGTAAATGTTGTTATTTTTTTGTTAAAATTACAAAAATGTGCATTATTTTTTTAGTAGGTGTAGTGTTGGCCTCAACCATGAGTCAATACCCATTGCAAAACCTCTAATGATCCTTTAGAGATCGTTCATCATCCAAAACATTATAAAGCGATTCCCATATGGAAGTGGTAAAGTCATCTTCGCTAGTTGGTGCCAACTATATACCAATAGTTTGGTGACAAAACTTTGAAAACCCATAACTTCCCTCAATGAAATCCACATTGAACTTTTAGGAGTCTATCTTATAGCCTTTAGAAAGAGTTTTATGACACCATATCAATTTTTGTAATTGAAAGTGATTTAACTTTTAAAGTCATCAAAAACTTGAAGTTTAATAATAAGTTTGGTAGAGTTTGGTAAACAATTTGAAAAACAATTTGTAGATAGTTTTGTAGGAAACTTTGATGATTCATAACTTCTTTCAACAAACTCCAAACTAAATGTTTTAAATGTCCATTTTGTAAGCCTTGGTAATTATTTTCAATATTTTTTAAAAAAAAATTAGTAGTTTGTAACTACTTTTAGTAAGTATTTTATGTAACTTTTTAATTTTTGTTTCCTAGTTTCCACATGCATTTCATATAATTAATTTATACTAAAGTGACTCTTCAAATTTGTCATTTTAACAATGTTGCCTCCCTAGTCTACCTCACTATTAGAACCTCCATTCACCCACTCAAAGCTTTGTGAAGCTTCTAGATGAAGCTACCCTTGGATTTACACTTGTTAGTTCTTTATTTCTTATCTTTGTTGGAGCTTTCTTTTAATTATTGATAGTTGCACAAACAATCAATAATTGAATTGAATTCAACTTTGTTCAACATCAAATAGAATATAATTATGCATATTCATTGTAATGAATTCAACTTCTTTTTATTTTGATAATCATGTTAGGAAGAGGTAACCTTTACCATTAGGCTAACAAAGATTGTCAATAGTTTGGGTTTTGATAAGATATAGTTATATACCCACCCATTCAATATTTTACTTGTAGTGTTCTTACTTGCAGTGCATAGCTACTAGTGGTGTGCAAGTGCTCCTCACCTTCACCACTTATTTATGGTTGTCCCTTTTGCTTGTCTTATTCACGATCCTTCCTATTGTTGATCATGAATGAACTCCTACCTTGCTAATCAACTTCCTATTATTTGCTTGTGTTGTAGGTGTTCACAATGGACATTTTTTATAATAAGTAATGGTGGTGCTCTTCCCTTTGGCACCCTACTATTCATGATATTCATTTTATTCAAAATTGTGATCATTTTTGTGTTCCTACTTGTGGTGTTGAGCTTATGATGTGATGTCAAAGTTTACACCTTTGTACCTTAATGGGTAAGCTCATAAACTTGCTTGAAAGTTATGGTGAAAACAATCATATATTTCCTTGATAGTGGTTGCATACCAAGGTCATATGAATTATTTTCTTCCACATTGGTTAATGAATCTTTTAGTTGTTCATTTAGCCATAGTCAAGGAATCAACCATTTGTCTAACAATTTTTTGTCCTTTTCCTTTTGCTTAAATTGTTTAATTCTCAAACTATTATTCCTTTTTTCATGCCCTCTTGTTGTTGGATATTTAAGTAATCATCAAATTTTACATGTGACTCAAAGTAATCCACAAAATATTATTTGCTCCTAATTTGGTTTTAGCAAGCAAATGGGGTAATGAAAACAAATTAGAGAAACCCAAAGATTCCTAGGTTATATTTGTAGAGGTTTGGAATTCTTGAATTATCATTATGAAATAGGTTCATTTAAGATAACTACATGTTCAATAAATTCTTCAAATTCATCATGTATCATCACAAGACTCCTTGGCCCATGTCTACATATATTCATGTTCAAATTTTGATCTATCATTAAGGTCATTTACAATAGTTGCAATTCCTATTATATTCAATAGTTCCATAAAAATAGATCCTTCCCCCCATTATTGACTATGTTCAACTCCCTCATTTGATATGCAACTATCTTCATATTCCTTGTTATATGCAACTATGAAATTTCTAAAGGCTAAGTCTTGTCATCCATAGCCTTAAAGTTTAATGGCCATATTCCTATAGCCTTAAACCTTAATTTGATGTTATGTTTGGTCAATGAATGATTCAAAGTTTTTGTCTATTCAATCAACCTAGTGTAATATTGCTTTGTTAATTCTATAATATTTTTTAATCACAACTTCATTCAATTTGTTTTCTAAATGTTGTTTTGAAAAGCTTGAAGTAAATACATAGAGTGGTTGTGATGTGTGTGGAAACAATGTGATTATATCCAATCTAAACTATTATGCTTACTTTATTGCTTCTAAGGTAATATGTGAACCATGGCTATGAAAAATCAATCTAGATGACAATTGGTTAGAGAAATTCCACATGGAATAAGACCTTTTGAAGAAAAACAAGAAATTCCTTGAATAAAATTTTTTTAATTTGGACATTCTTTTGCATGGCCTTTCATGTTTAAGGGGTTGTATAATTTGATATTTTTAATCATCACATACTCTTTCACTTTTGAAAATGTAAAATCTTGGTAAAAATCTAACCACTACATTTATTACACAATTCATGGTTAACCATTTGTAGAACTTTAAGATGGCACTATAAACTTAATTTGAAGATCCTAATCACTCGGCCAAAGCACAAACACAAAAATGTTGCTTACTTGAATTCATGTTTAATTTAAATTCCTAATGTGATTTGCATTGTACTTGTGTTAAATATACAATGTTTGCCGGTTATGGTATAATGAGTGACACAAGTTGTTAGTCAAAGCTTGTACTCCATAGATTGAGTCTTTTTTGTTTGTCAAATACTCAAATTAAGGTGTCAATGCTTGAACCAATGCCGCCAAATGTTCTTGGTACACCATTTCAAAATGGTGTATAGGTCTAGTGTGTGTAAATTTTGCCACCTTCATTTCGAGTTGTTGTAAGGTAATTGATAATCCACATTTTTGCATAATTAATGTCCAAAAAATCATTGTTGCCTCTTCAAATGTTTTGTTAGCATACTTGTTCACTTGACTTTCTTAAACATTATCTTGCCATTCAAATGATTTGAAAGGGAGGTTAGTAGTATGTTTCATAACCTATATGACTTCCTCAAAGAACTTGTTCTTTTTCCCATTGCATCTTGACTTGTTTGTCCATTTGCCTCTACCACTTATTTCAAGGACACTATTAAATAATGTTGAACATTTTTTTTTTGGGTGAAAAACCTCTAATTTTGGCTTTTTAAAATTTAAAAAAATTGGTTGCAATTCTATACATAAATGAAATAGGAAATCATTTTTTGAGTTTGGTTAATTTTCCAATTTTTTTTTTGGTTTTGGTATTGACAATTAGTTATGGTTGGCTTGTAACCCAAACTAAAAGTGATAGGTTAACTTCCGATTAACCTACAATTGGCTCCTAGTTATAGTTTTTTTTCCCCAAAAATCTCAATTTTGGTTTTGATTCCAAAATTAACTCCAAAACTCAAACCTAATTTCAATTCACTTTTGAATAATTGGAACATTTAGTTTCAACTCACCAAATTGACTACACACCCAACATTGTTATTGCCCTTGGTGTTTTATGTCTTGTTTGCAAGGTGAAATTAAGCATTCTCCTTGTTTGTTGTTGCTTGTTCCAACATGTCATTTCATCACCTACAAGGTGCATTCAACATCATAATAACCCTAATCCTACTAACAACAACCTCTGGGAAATAGGGGGTATGTTTTGGTTTTACAAGATGTATGTTTTTTATCTCCTTCCTATACACAAATCAAGAAATTTTATAAAAAAAGTTAGTTTAGTATATGTTAAAAGTGCATGTGTTTAATAGAGGAAATGAGAGTATGGAAGTTGAAATACCCTCCCACATTGAATTGAGTTGAAGTATGTTATTGATGTGTAGGTTGTGGGTGAGAATCTTAATATGTAGTGCATTAGATTTCAATGCATGTTGAAATATGAAAAAACCAACTCTCTTTAAATTCTTTTTTTGGTTGTGCAAATTACAAATTGTTGGACTTGTAACAACAAAATAATTACTAGTAATTACTAATAATAATACTAGTGTTGGGGTAACAATATGGATAAAAATAGGGAATAAGCCAATGAACTTCATGGACCCTACAAAGAAAATCTTTTGACTAAGGGCATAAGGGTTGATTATGAATAATTTAGGCAATTATTTTGAGTTAATAATAATGGGAGGTCAAGTATATAGACTTGATCAAATCCTAGATTCCCAATAATGTAGAACCTATCCATAGGAGGATGGAAAATTATAAGTGGCATTTAATGATTAGTTTGATACATAGGGAATATATGTAGATGAATGTGGTTAACTATTCATTCACTTCTTTCCTTCAAGTATATAAAGGGTAGAGATTGAAACTTTTGGGGCATAATTTGCATTCAATAACTTCATGTTGTTAGTTGGATCAAGACTTGTGGAAGTATCATATGTGAATAGGAATATTTGAAAAAATAAAATGTGGAGATTATTATGAATATTGTTGTGTAAACTTTATAGTTTTTAGTGAGTGATCCCCATAAAAAAGAATCTTTAAACGCGTGTGATGAATTCCATCACTCTCCTGGGGTGTAGTTTTCACATAAAGATTCGACTTTAAGCGCAAGGGTGATCCTATTCCAAAATAATGTAAAGTTTCATGTTGGAAATCATGGGAATGTTGAATATTGCAAGTGTTGTTTTGAAATATGTTTGATAATCTACCTATGTGCTAGAAAGGATTAATAAACAATTAATCCTCATAGTTTTGAACCCCTTCCTAGGCTACAGACCCAACAATAGTATAATTTTTTTTTAATTTTTCCTTCTAAACTTTAGACATACATTTAGTTCCTATCTCATGAGATTCATTTGGCATTTTAAAACATGATTTCTGTTATTTTACATTTATTTTTATATTTGATTTCTAAGCTTTTATTTTATGTATCAACATTATGGCACTGAAAATTAGGATTTATAAGAAAGATTGAAGCTCATTTATCACACTAGTGGGTACTAAATAGGGAAGGCATATTTTTAAAAACCAAAAAGAGTATAAATGAACAAGTTAGTGTTCAAACAAATTTATATTTGCCCTAATAACTTGCGAGTGTGATGCTTTTGGTGGAATGCAATGTACAAAAAATTGCAGGAATTTAAAAGGTGAAATCATGAATGTGCTAATTTGCAAGATGAAAATCTCACATTGTGTTAAGATAATTTGTTGCTATGTCTAATTGCCTTAGGTCATGTTTGTGGATGGTAACTTATATGTGGTTTTTGCACATTTATGGTTAGTTGCGTTTGTTTAATGTGACAAACCAAACCCCATCACCCCATAGTTTGTTACAAATTAAAAAAAGTTGCCTCACATCACACCCATAACCAAACATTAAAAGTGTTAGCCCACCATGTTTGAACACATAATTATATGCAATAGAATGTGACAATTCACCTCCCATCATCAAACATTACCATATCATAAGGATGAGCAAATTTTTAAAAATATTTGCCCTAATTCACACTTGTAAATGATCACAAAAGACACCACCTTGGTTGGATGTTTGAAAAAATTCAAGCACAATATGTCAAAACCAAGCATTCAGTCATAAGAGTTATTTTGAATGGTGGCAAGGGCGATGTGTGTCTATTAACAGGCTAGGTCTTGCACTAATGAAGTGTTCGATTATAACATTTGTAAAAACTAGTGTACATTGTAGTGCAAGACCTTGGTGGATTTGGCACACAAATGTCGAATAATTAATTTAACTTTATTTTCAAGTTTGGCGCTTGGATTTTTAATTTTGAAAATTTGATAGTAAAGATTAAAATTTATTATTGTAAGGTACCTTTGTTTAAAACAATTTGATTTTTTTATAGAAATGAGGTGGACCTCTATTTAGTAGCCACCCTCCAAGACTACCAGAGATTTTTTTTAATAATTTTTTTTAAAAAAACAACCTTTTTTGAAAATTTGACAGATTAAAAAAATAATTTAATTCATGCCAAAGCTGCCAAGGTAATATGGTATATAATGCTTTGTTGACAGACACTTGATGCAGAGGAGTTAGAGTTATTGGCAAATCACCTGAGGCAGACTTCCTTCCTATCTCATTGCTCAGGTTCCAAGTGCAATATATCTTGCATGATCAAACACAGCTCTGCATTGCAAACACCTTACCTACTGCCATTGCAGTCCTGACATTTTAATAATTCCCACCATGGCTGAAACAAAAAAAGTCTGGGAGCTTATTATTTACTCATGTGAATTTCAGGGGTTTTGAACTCATTGCCTTCTACTTACTTCAATGGCAAGACTTTTTTGCCTTTGAAAGCTGAACTTATTGTTCCTTCCATTTATTAGATGAGTGGGTGCACCCAACAGTTCTTTACAATTTAATAAGGAGTCACATTAATTGGCCTATCACTAATTTTTCTGGAACATTGCACACTCCCCCAACATAAAATGTGAACCATCTAATCACAAGCAGAATAGTAATGCTTTGAAGATAATTGTGATTTTATTATTAGCTTTATTACTTCTGCAGCAAATTTTTCAGAATTAAAAATTCAAGCATTCAAGTTATCTGTAAAGTCACCCTCTCGTTCACCCCCCCCCCTTATCCCCTCTTTCAGTGGTATCAGCAAAAGTAATGAAATTTTATTAAATCTTAGTATGAAATGCTGAAACTCAGCATTTAATGCACAAGCTTCAAGAGTAATTGTAGTAGTTGTACAGGTAGGAGCCGTGAAAATATATGTAGCGGCAGTGGAGGCGCTCACGAGAAAGCAAAGAGGGGATGAAACTCAGTTTACCACCAAAAATTGGTGGAAAAACTAGTTTGGGTCCTAGTTATTTTTGTTTTGTAAAATTTCATTCCCAGTTAAGCATTTGATGCCCTACTATGCCAAAACTGGCCGTTCTCGCCCCCTAATCGCCTGACCAAACGACATGGGACAGATATTGAGGTGCCAAGAAAAAGCTGGGAAGACACCAAAAGAACAAAGAAGTACTATAACTTTTTTCTGTTTCGAACTCAGTACATGGCATTCACCTCAGTGAGGTAAACTACCTTGACCTTGGTGACTCAATGTCTCTCAATGTACTTTTAACCTCATTGAAATGTCAAGATTTTATCCTAGTGCATTTCAGCCATCTCATTGACTCCTTGAAATTTGTCTTCCTAATACTAACATTTATTCTCAAGGTTTTTAGCACCCCAGTTTGTCTTGCGTTGTTTGGGTACCCAAAAAATTTGTGGGCACGTAGGTCGTTGAAAAAGAAGATAGGTCACAACACCTAGGGTTAAGGTTAGGGTCAACACTTAGGGTTAAGGTTAGGGTCAACACTTAGGGTTAAGTTTAGGGTCAACACTTTTTGTGCAAGTGTCCACCGCCACAACAATACGAATAGATCAAGCACCCAACAACAGAAATAAATTTCATTTTAGTCGATCTCAAACTTCATCTATTAAAACTTCAAACATTTAAAAGAAAGTTGCATTAGGTAGATCCATCAATCATTGAGCACTTTGAGTAGTTTGTAAGTTACCCCTCCCTCCACCCCAAGCCAGAGGTTTCTTCTGGGCCCTGGCATACATGCATACTACGGAATGCATGAAGCCTGGCAGGATGAGATACCATTTTCATTAGTTAGGTAGGAATGAGTTCTACCAGGAGCCAGTTCCAGACCGTAACTGGTATTCCCCAGCCCATGAGTCTCTTGATTGGTGTCATGAGTAGTAGAACCCGCAACAAAAACCAAAACTGGAACACAACAGATGATCATGTACAAACTAAGGGAAAAAAGTACCTCAATAAAACACACCAAAACCAGTTGTAATATTATATAACTTGTTACCGTAGTAGTAGTTAGTACCTTGGCCACTTTGATACGCGAGTGTCAATTAAATAATTTATTTTTGAGAATTCCATTTCCACAAATGAAGTTTTTTTTTTAAAATGATTTTTCCTTTGAAAGTTTCAACATTTCTAAAGATATTATAATTCGTGTCGAACTGGCCCAGGTAACTATGGTATTATTATAGACATGTGAACCATACGCATATAGCATCCAGAGCTTGGTTGGAAAACCTTCTTCTCACTTGCGCTGTAGTGAGCTCTTTAGTTTTGGATCATCAAGTGAGCTTGACTGGCAAACTAATCTTGTTTCCAATTGCATTAAAGCTATCCATAAAGTCACCCTGTCTTTGGTCCCTAGTTTAACCCTCTAAACCCCGTTTCATGTCAATTCGAGTGTAGCCCTAAACTGGAGTAAAATTAGGCACCGTTTCATAAAAGTGAGTATGAGTTTAGAAGGTTTACAGTGTCTTATTCTGTCAAAGGTTTCGATTATAGGAAGCTTAACTTATGAACAGCAGCTAAGCCCACAGGTAAGGTGATTCCAAAACTGAGGGTGAAATTCCTGAGAGGATGAATTTCAGTGCAAAACTAGTTTGGTCCCCATTTTTTTTTCTCTTTTTTCTTTAAATTTTTAAAATATATATTTTACTGCTTTTATCATTACTTTTCATTTAGTCCCTAGTTTTGATGAAACTGGGGTCCAGTAGCTCCAGTTTGGGGTACTTTCTGGATAACTCTATTGTACTCCCAAAAAACCTTATCACAAAGTACATACGCTTTGTACAACATGAAAGTCTGCAAAGGAAAAAAAACAAACAGCTTGGAAAGTCATGCATGTTTTGCTGACAACCAGATCAAACCTAACTGCATTCTGGTAACCCCATTTAATGGATCTTCGTGAGAAGTTAGAAGCCATCATCCATAATGCAGTTGCAATGAATAGGAGAAGACTTTTGTGCCAAGCCTCTGACTGAAGCTGTGCCAGGGCTCTCTGCAACAACACTCCAGACACACAGACAGACAGACTCTGGCTGCCAGAGGAGAGAGAGATGAGGAGGGCCAAAGTGAACCAGCACCCACCAGTACACACCATGAAGGATGATGGATTGGTAGGTAAGTGGTCTGTTTTCTGTTGGATTCCAGTTCCCTTGTTGACCACTGTGGTTAGCTTAGTTGCTTTTTTTTTCCTTTCTTTTTCTTTCCTACCTACTAATAACTCACCTGCAAGTGGGTTGTTAGTAGGTAGGTAGTAAAAACAGGCCTTGGGTTGTTGGTAGGTAGGTAGTAAAAACAGGCCTTGGGTTGTTAGTAGGTAGGTAGTAAAAACAGGCATTGGGTTGTTGGTAGGTAGGTAGTAAAAATAGCCCTTGCTTATGTACAAGTTCCATCTACTTACCTATTTTCCTACCTATATCAAAGAATGGGTTACCCAGGTGGGACCAGATATTAACTCAGTTGAGCTTCATCCACAACCGAGTCTCTCATAAGAGGCATCCAGAGGATGGTGCCACTAAGTCGGTGCTGGTTCACACTGGCAGCCCAGCCGTTTTTTTAATTGGCAAAATATTGCCAAAAAGTGACTTTTAAACATTCAAAATTCAAAAATGAAGTGATTTTGGAGGTTTTCATTTGCCAGATGTGAGAGGAAAAAAAAATTAGCAAAAATTGCCAAATTTCTATATTTGGTTTTGAGTGTGTAGCCAAAGAGATAGAAGGATGATAAAAGTTTTTGTACTTCATATTTGGTTTTATAGCCAGATTTGGCTAAATTATTCCTGAGGATGATCACCACTTTTTCTACATCTTCCTATCGATGATTTGCCACTTTGGCTACAAACAAAAATTCCTAAAAAAAAACAGTGCACAGGCCTGGGATGAGGAGGAGTGCAGGTTGTTAGTAGGTAGGTAGCAAAAACAGCCCTTTTTCCACAACTGAGTCATAACAGGCATTCAGTGGATGGTGCACTGGTGGGTGCTGGTTCACTCTGGCTCTCCGGAGCATTCAGGAGTGTATGTTAAAAGAAAGCTTTGATTGCTGTGCCCAAATGAATTCTAGACGCGGGGAGCATGATGGCAGGAGCAGACTTTTCATGCCAGATCTCTGAAGCTGCTGTTTGAGAGGAGTCCAAAGTGAGAGAGAGAGAGAGAGAGAGAGAGTGTGTGTGTGTGTAGTAGTAGGTGTGCGGCTTTCTTATGGTCATGATGGGGTGGTTGGTCACTGGGTTTCTGACATCACAGTTTTTCTAGTCACTGCAACTACTTCTGCAGCTTTGAGGCTTTTAAAGTCTGTGCAGGACTCCAGACATGGGCATCATTATACCAGGAACAAAGGAACAAACATCACTCCCAGATCTCGTGAGGGCTGTGTGTGTGTATGTGTTTTCATGTCACAAGGGGTTGGTGGTTTTTCCAAATGTTCTCATCACCCAAAAGCTGTTCTGGCTGGGAAAACTAACTTCCCAAGCCTTCTTCACCAGGCAGACATGTGTTCAGGACACAAGAACCTTCCTGCAATTTGTAGTTAACTCCACATTTCTTACCTCAAAGCTCTCAAGAACTGACTTAATTAGGCACATACTATGGTTGTGTTGTAGGACAGAATGATTTCTCCCTATCTGCTCATGTTGTGCAAGGAGTATTCAAATATAATGGTCAATAAATCTGCAATAGAGTAGAATTCAAGACCGACCACAAGCATTGCACAGTACTCAGAATCCAATGCAGAGAGAGGGACAGGGTCTCGTAAAGAAGAGCCCTTCTTCCTTCTCATTTCAGGTCTCCAAGCACAATGTTCCTAGAAAGATCCTAATTCTGACTATATTTGTATGCTCTTCACTTCCTTGCTGGGAAAATGTCCACAGGATGCAAACAAAGCCACTCTTGAGAATCATCACACATCTGAACAAGTTACTAAACTCATCAGACTCTCAAG
>Ga0209611_10006297_pt1 | contig 19527 bp, 10 predicted proteins | sample S1TSphgellanicum_3_FD_187693 | JGI IMG/M metagenome (GOLD analysis project Ga0209611, IMG submission 187693) | Host-associated microbial communities from peat moss isolated from Minnesota, USA - S1T2_Fc - Sphagnum magellanicum MG (SPAdes) (version 2) | ecosystem: Host-associated > Plants > Peat... | reverse complement strand
GGGGGGGTGGGGTTTGTTTTGAGTAATTTAAATGGCCTTGAGTACACTAGGAATGTCTTAAGATTTGAAGCTCTTTAAAAGTTGAAATGTTCGGCCATTAGCTTGTCTACCTATACTTTTCATATTTGTCCCATACCTTGGAACCATTTTTTATTATTTTATGGACAAATAGAATCAAGAAAATGAATCCAAAACATATTGCTCTTTGAATTCAAAATACATTCAGGCAAATCACTAAAAAGAAAATTAGAATAAAGCGACAGTGGAGAAAGTTGGTGAAAAATGTGTTTTTATCATACATTTGTGAAAGTTAAGCTTCAAAACAAGACAATGAAATAAATTTCCTACTAAACTCAATTGAACATTTTGGAAATGAACATTGCATTACTTTGAAACATTGGCCATGTTATGTTGATTTTAGGAAAGATTGGGGGCAAGTTTTGGAGTTCCCAACTAGGAAAATTTGTTTAGGAAACAACTTCAAAGTGGTTTGGGCTAGAGTGAAAAACATGTTTGAAAACATAACTTGTGATTTGCAAAACAAAAAACAAAGGTGATTGTTAGTTTAAGAACATGAACGAGTAAAATGAAATTATGAAATTATGCACTTGAAAGCCATTATTTTCATTTCATCTAAAGTATAGTTTTGAAAAAGTTCATGGCTAGGGTTTTAGGAAAGCAATTTAGGTGAGAAAAACATGTTAGTTTCTCATTTATTTATCTTTTTCTTGTGTGTTGTTTTCAAGACGAGTTTTCATTTTGTCCCCAATTTTGATGAAACTAGAGACCTATAGCCCCAATTTGGGGCACTTTACAAATGACTCTATAAGATATTCACATTTTGAACTTCTTGTCTTCCAAATAATTTGATAAAATATTTCCGTATCTAGTGTAGAATTCATTTAGTTACATTATCACAAATTCCATTGCCTAAAAACAATAGAATTATAGTGAGCAATTTTTTTTTGTTATCAACTTTTGGAATTGTTTTTTCCTACTGTAAATGCATTTTTACATGCATTTCTAGTGTAAATTATGCATTGTAAAGTACAAGGTCAATGTTGTCATAATCTTAAACCTATGTAGATCTTTGGGATGTAGGAGTGAGAAGGTTCTTACACCTATTCCTTAAGAGTGGGAGGAAGCTTATGCTTACAAGTGAACATAATTTCCATCCCACTCTTAAGGAGTAGGTGTAAAACACCCCCCCCCCCCCCCCCCCCCCTTTTTTTAGGAAGGATCTTCATGGACATAAGGTGCCCTTCAAATACAATAAGAATATTTTCTAGTGCTTTAGGTTATTAATAAAGACATTAGTAATTGGCTTTAAATGTTCATACACATCTTTTTTTTTCTATTCCCACAAGAAAGACCTTTCATTTTTGGAGACCAAGGGGTCAATACAATATAAATGGTTTCATGGGTCCGATATTATGGGCTTTCTAGGGTTGCAATCCTAGGATGAAAAGTTGAAAACTAAATAAAGTATTATGATAATTTAAAATGGATTGCTAAAGTTTTAGGCTAATTTTTTTTCTTTCATCGTAACCATATGAGAATATAAGTTTATCAATCCTTGTATAAATCAACATTAGTAAGCAATGAGTACTAATTGATAATATGGGTGCAAGTACGTAGATAGGAGCCAATGGGATTACTTTACAAAAGGACTATGAATCCTTTTTAGTCATTTTTCACTTTTTCATATGAAAGAATTTTTTAATGAAATCTTTTGCAACTTGTTATTAAAAATACATATAGTTGCCCCAATAAATCACATGTTTTGTGTTAATCATTGTTGAATAAATATGAATTTTTCAAAGTGTGTAAATTTTGCGTTTCATCTTGAAAATTTATAATAATTTTGAATCATAACAAAATATATTAATTACTTTAGGTTTTTGTTCTATTATCATGAACTACAACTTTATTTTTTATGTCATGCACATTACATCCCATTTACATGTGGCAAAGGATTCTTAAAAAAATTTAAATTTGAAAAATACTTGGAATTTTAGAATTTTAGAATTCCATATCTTTTAAATTGTGAATGATTTTTGAACTTGGGTAGTAGGTTACTATCATCAAAAAAAGTTTACCATCAAAATTATGTTATTACAATAGTTTTTTGCTTAGTCCTTTGTAAAATTAATCACAATTTGATGCAACACCTATTCAAGTTCAAACATCCTTTTTCAAAATCAAAACCCAAATTTAATTTAATATAATTTGAATTCCTTAACATTCATATTAGTCATTTAACACAACTTGGAATGATTAACAAAAATTTAAAATGTCAAGAGAAAAACATATGTAAAAAATTTCACAATTTTCACCACTATTTTACATGGTTTTTGGTTCTTATCTTTGTACTCGCACCCTACACAATGAACATTGTCTCTTGCAAGTCATACCCATGGTGACCATTCCCAAAGTAAAAGAAAATAGGTCCCTAGGCCATTCAAACATAAATGGGACTAGAAAAAACAAGCAATTAATCTTTAATGGTTTTACTTAATATGAAAAGTTCAAACAAAATCAAGATAAATGATGAACCATAGAATAAGGTTATGAATTTGATAAATAAAGCAACCTAGAGAAGATCTACTACCACTATGTTTCCATTGATCAACCCCACATTGGTTTCAATTCTCAAATATCAAGCCAAAAGTTTACCCCAAAGTCTCGAAAGATGCAAATGTGAATTGGTCCCACATTTTCAACAAACATTTCCCAACTTATCATAGTACCATTACCATTTTAGCATAAATTAAATTATTTTTCATTTTGTTGAACTTTTGAAATTTTATTCATTATTTGTGCTGAAATTTTAATAAATTTAAACATTCAACCATTAGGATTTGAATCACAGACCTTTCACAACAACGACTTAAAATTGAAGCAATCTAAACACATTAAACTACTCCATATTATTGACAAAACCTTGTTTATTATTTTGTATACTCATTACCCACCAAAAATTTCAAAATTAAAAAACCAAGGGCCGAAGTTAAGATTTTGAATTTAAATAATTATTCAATAGTTTGTTGTCGAAATGATAAAGGCACTACAATATTTGAACTGTTATTGGTTTGGAAGGAAAGTCCAGTTCTCTTGCTAAGATTAAGTAGTGTTCCTATTGTTATAGCAATAGGCCAAAATGATGACCAACAGTTTTGGGATTCAAAAATACATGTAGGCAATGGGTAGGTTGAAGCATGCACTCAAGGCACCTTGATTTTTTTCCTTTTAAGTTTTGGGTTGGTGGGTGGGTTGGGGGGTGGACGGGGTGGGGGATGACTTTTTTCATTTTCCTTTTGTTCCCAATGTGTTCCCCAGGTGTGTTCCCAATAGCACCTCGCTTTATCCCATATGTTTTGCCAAAAGTCCTCCCCTTCTCACCTGTATAGGTGGGGCAAAGGGGAGGCACTCAATCTTTCAATAGAATCTTTTATTTTAGGGGAGCCTCCATAATTTCAACTTTTTTTTTTGCGATGAACCAATCAAAATAACTTGTTGCAAAAAAAAAAAAAAAAAGTTGGACTTGTGAGGCACCCCCAACTAATTAATATCAATCGGGCCTATACATTTGGAAATCATCTCACTTTTAAACTTGATTTTGGATGGTCAATTTTTTAAATACTTTATCATGCCGTTTACTCCCCTACAAACTTCAGGCTCATCAATGTGAGGCCTTGCACAATTCAACTTCATGCTCTATTAGAAACAGTCCCCCATGAACACATGTTCTACTTTATTTTTTAAAATTTGACTTCTATATGTCACGCTGCCAGTGGACCTTAGAGCCATCTACTCAAACCCTTTGATGAGTAGGGGTGCACTGAGCTAGTTTGGAAATGCTTAGATCTATGGAGCAAGAGTCATTTGAATATTGAACAGTTTTGTCAAAGAAAATTTAATAAAATCAAAACTAAGTACTTTGGAGAAAGTGGGGCTTGGTCTTGGTATTATTGAAAAGAAGAGTGTGGGGGGCGCAGGGGGGCCTTTTGAGTCGGGAGTCGGGAGTTGGGCCTTTTCAATTGGGAGTTGGCCCAACTCCCCACTCACGACTCCCAAATCCTAAACTTTTTTTTCAGTTTATATACATGAGAGTTGAACTTTGAGCAAACCATATGGGATAAAATTAAGGTGTTATTGGGAATGTCTTAGGGAACAACTTGGGAACCTCAAGGGAACACAATGACAACATGTTGAGAATACATTGGAACAAGGAAGAAAAAACAAAAAATAACTCCCCGCACCTGACCCCACCCCCAAAAGGAAAAACAGGGCCCATCATGAGTGCATGCTGAGCCTTCCCATTGGCTGCATGAAATTTCTATTTCCAAAACTGTTTGTCACCATTTTTGGCCTGGGCTAATGGCAGGGGCAGAAATTTGGGGACAGTGGGGACCCATGCTATATAATTAGTTTTGAGGGATGTGCCATTAAAGCTCAAATTTTTCTTTTGCAACAAGCCTCTTTGATTGGTCCATCACAAAAGAAATTCTGAAACTTTCAAGACTCCCCTAGTGTAGAAGTATTCATACCAAACATACAAACCTATAAGTCCCAACATTCATCCACTTATATAGGTTCCAAAAGGCAATGAGACAAAGTGAGGTGCTAGAGGGAACATGTTGAGGAATATGTTAAGAACTTTGAAAACATGTTGGGAACTTGACGAGACCACATTGGGAACAACTAAACCCAAAAAATCTAACCCACAGATTCTCCCCCGGTTTAAGTGCACCCTGAGCCCTCTCATTGGTTGCATGAAATTTCTATTTCCAAACCTGTTTGTGGCCATTTTCAACCTGGGCTAATACCCCCATTATAAACTAGGGGTCTATCTCAAATCTCGAGAAAATGATGGTAGAAATATTTGATTCTACCTAAGAACAGAACACCCTACCTGTTTGCCCAAATGCACCAAAAAGCCATGCTTCAGAAGAGACAAAGAATTGAGAGTCTGAGACATCATGCAACAATGTATTTTTAAAGAATTTTTGTGGGAAGTCAAAGTGGAGATCATCCATAGGAAGATGTAAAAAAAAGTGGCTATTACATCCTTAGGAAGATTTAGCCAAATCTGATTATCAACCATGTACGAAATACAAATCTTTAAGCATCCTTCTATGTCTTTTTGGTGATACAATAAGAACCAATATATAGAAATCTGATGATATTCTTACTTTCATTTCTCAATTCTGGTGGTTGAAATCCTCCATAATCACTTCATTTTCTGAAATTTGAAATTATATTTTTGGCGAAATTTCTACAATTAAAAAAATGCTGCTATGGGACTAGCTACCTCTTACAACTTACAAGAACCAAAGGTGGAAGTATTGCTTGGCCACACATGTGCCATGTGGCTTGCTACTTACATCTTTCATGGGGGAGTCATAAAGCTGAAATGTGAAGGACCACATGGCCCAAACCACAACAACCAATTACATCATCATGGATCTATCTATCTAACCCATGGGAATCTCAATAAGTATTGGTCGTATGCAGTCTGAATTGGAAAGTTATGAGGGCCAGGGTAAACAAGCGCCCACGTTGGTACCTTCACCTTTTTTATTGAGGCCTGCCTCTTAGTGAGCATATTAAGCCCAAGAAATGTTAGATACGAACTCAGAGACTCTGATGTAGTCTATGCATGGGATGTTTGCAACATTTAGAAATAACTTAAATGAAATTTGGGATTTTTCCCATGGTGCCAACATGGGTGCGGGTGCACCCAAGGCAGTTGTAGGTACCCATTGAGCAGACAATGGTCATGTGAAAAGATAATAAATCTGGGCTCTTTGTGCTCAAGGTACCCATATCACACCTCCTCACAACCTTTCTCTCTTGCGAGTTGTATATTTTGGAGGTTTGTCTGGATGGGTTATTTATACAAGTTTGGTATGAAAATATTTGACAATCCTCTAATACCACTACGAGGCTAGTATGAAAGAAAAATTTAACTGGGATCAGGCTGATACTGTAGTACCTTTTCAGCTTCGGCACCAATTATATTATTTTTAGTTTTGCCAAAATTTTCAAAAAAACACAAATCAAAAACTTGAATATTTGGTTAAGGTAGCCAGATTCAAACCAACACTCTCCTCATTCAACTCATGTTGTCCTTCTCATTGAACACAAGTTGTATTTGATTAGTCTTACTTAAAGTACAATATTGTATTTAAATTATTATATCTCGAAATTTTCAAAATCACAAACTGTGATGTCAAAACAGAAACTTCAATATATATTAAATTATTCAGCACTACTCTGCCCAACCTGAAAAGGTACTACAGTATGTTAAAAAGTTTGATATCCCTCCACTCAACTCTGGTATGTGAAGTATGAAATGAAGTATTCACCTTTTCTGTGTTGGAATATCCACGTTTGCTAAATTTGAGAAACCCCCAACTTTTCCTTCTCCTCCTGAGTTCTTTCCTTGACTTAATCTATTTTTAACTTGGGGAAGTGCGAGCATAAAGTAAAGAAAGAAAAAAAGGGAATTTGCATAGCATCAGGAAAGTTCACTTATTACTTTCAGTATGGCAAGGTTGGGCCCCCTCCTCCCTTTTAATTGTACTACTTTTGCTACTGAAAGGAGTGGTGGGGGGCATAGATAGGTGGGGAGGGACTCAGGGTTGCGTATGAGAAGAGTCCCCAATAACAAGCAACTCTACAAGTGCTTTCTTGTATCAAGAAGCAGCTCTCAACTGGCTTTCATCCTTACATTGTGCCAAGTTTGTAAACAGGATGTACTCTATATTCCACCAAAGAGAGTACTCTATGTTCCATCAAAGAAAGAAAGAAACACCGGGGGACTTGAATCATGGTGTGGTTGTGAGAATGAGACGTATTCCAATTTGCATAGCTGCGGTAGTCCTCTCTATCTCTCTATCCTGAAAAACCATGAGGCCCACGACAATGCTTGTTTATTCGTATGCATCCTTTTCACCCTCTTAATTAGTAGACTAGCCAGTTGATTTGTGAGATTTGTTGCCCTTTGTTGAAGCATGAGCTAGACACCATAGATGATGAATATTACCCATTGCCCACAAAATGAGTCTATGAAGAAGAAGATGATGGCACCATTGGACCACCATTGGCAAAATAAGTCAGTCAAGAAGATGGTCCCATTGGACCACCTTTCTCAGGATTGCAACTCTTTTGGGTGCCCCATTCTCATGCACTTTTTCAGGCTTTTTCTTAAGTAGGACAGGTCGTCATCTGCTGGTTCCATTTTTTGGAAGACTCAGTTTCACTTGTAACGCGAATTCAGAGAGAAGAGTGTTGTGCCATCATTTTAATTTTTAAAGACCCACCGGTTCCCCCCCCCCGCCCCAAATTTCCAGGATCAGAGAACCGCTAGTTGTAGTTAATTATTAATAAATAAATTCAGAATCAAAGAGCGGCCTGTCCTGGTTATTTCAGGAAGGAACCCAATAAATAAGTACCCCCAGTTTATAATGGGGGTATTAGCCCAGGCCAAAAATGGTGACCAACAGTTTTTGAAATAGAAATTTCATGCAGCCAATGGGAAGGCCCAGCATGCACTCAAAGTGCCTTGATTTTTTTTCTTTTAAGTTTTGGGTGGGGGGGAGGATTTTTTTTTTTTTTTTCTTTGTTCCCAACGTGTACCCAATGGGTTCCCAATGGGTTCCTTATGTTCTCAATGTGTTCCCCAAATGCGTTCCCAATAGCACCTCGCTTTAATCCCATATGTTTTGCCCAAAGTCCTTCCCTTCTCACCTATATAGTTGGGCCAAAGGGGGAGGCACTCCATCTTTCCGTAGAATCTTCTATTATGGGGAGCCTCCACAGTTCCATTTTTTTTTTGGCCATGGGCCAATCAAATTGGCTCATTGCAAACAAAAAAAAGGTTGGACTTGTGAGGCACCCCCAACTAATTAATATGGAACAGAATAAGTACCCCCAGAATAGGTATAATGTGCTTTGTAGAAGGGTGCTTTGTAGAAGGGGTATTAACTGAGGCACAAAAATGGTGGCAACAATGTGTGGGAATAGAATATGCATGCAGCCAATGAGTCGACTGAACATACACCCAAGAGGGTTCATCTTTTCCCCTTTTGGAGAGTGGGCGGGGGGTGAGGCGTGAGGATGGAATTTTTTAATGCGTGTGTTCCAATCATGTTCCAATCGATGTTCCCGAAGTTCTCAATGAGTTCCTCAAGGGTGTTCCCAATAGCACCTCATTTTATCCCATTTCCTTTGCCCAAAGTTGTCCCACTGCTATTTTTTGGGGGAGCCTTCCAAGTTTCAAGTTTTTTTGGAATAAATGGAGAATAGCTATGGAACAGTAGTTTGCCCTATTGGGCTGGCCACCTTCCTAGGTGGAAGCTGCCCTACACGTATGCCCATGTTCCATAGTACATAACCAAATGGGGATACACAATTTTTCTCTTCTTGTGCATTGTCAAGGGGAAGTGTAATTTTTGCAAGTGGCTTTAAGTTCCTCATTTTTTGCCTAGCGGTCCTGCATAAAATTTGCAGCATTGTCCATCCATTTTGCAATTGTTTAAGTGGCATATTCCTTGTGTATGTGACTTGCCCTTTACCATGGCTGACAATGCAAATGGATGCCAACGGACCATGCCAAAATTCTCTCATCCTTAATAATACAAAAACAAGTTGGGTTTGATAGGTAGAGGACCCCAAAAGTGGTCATTGGTCTACCACCACTTCATGGCTTTCCTTCAACATTTGGCTCAAGGTTGTGTGACTCATGGCCAAAGGTCATCCCAACACCCAAATGGACCTAAGAAGGTTTCTTGCTTTCATTGGTAGAGACCTCCACATCACTCACTATGATTGCTGGCATGGCGTTTCAACAAGTGTCCCAAGCCTAGTCATCACTTTGGGAGCGCTTCCTACCAACATGGCAAATTATTTTTCATTTACACTTACACTGCCCTGTGCAAATGTTTTAAGATGTGTCAGCGTACATTTCACATACCCTTCGTGCTTGTATACGGATTTATAATCCTTTATAGTTGTGAATCCATCTCAAAGTTCAATATTTTATTGCAGTGGGCCACTTTGACAAGCCCTTTACAAAAAGCTCAAATTTTTTAGTGCATCCCAATAGAAGCTTTTCCATCCCACATTGTATCAATGCATGGTACCCTTGAACCCAGTTATATGCAATACAAAGCTCACACTTTTGGGCAAAGTATATGGGACAAACTATGATGCCATAGCTCACACTTTTGGGCAAAGTATACAGGCAAACTATGGTGATATTGAGGAATATTCTGAATGCATATTCTTGTGTCCATGTTGTCCCCACCTCATTATTTGAATACGATTTCCATTCTTAACTTTGTTCATCATCATTTTTGGCCTAGGCTTTTACAAGAACTTGGGTTACTTGTTACCATTCATATTAGTCAGGTTAATTAGTTGTTGTGCTTCCCAAAGCTATTTTTTTGTTTTTGCAACGGGTCATTTCAATTGGCCCATCACCCAAAACTTAGGGCTGCCCTCCCCTTGTTCTATAGAAAAGTTACATGTTTTTACATGGTCATGTAAAATTGTGTAATTGAATTTGTTATACATTTACATGATTTTATACAACATAATAAAAACTTATATAGTTTTTCATTTACACATCGTGTGTTATATACTTGCACAAATGCAGGTGGGCCTTATATATTTACATAGAATGTAAATAAATTCCATTATGTCATTTACACTTATGTGAAGTGTAAATCCTAAATCATATGCAAGCACAACACTGGTATAGAAGCAAACAAAAGAAAATTTTAGGGTGTTACATTTCTACCATTGTACATGTGTTACTATTGCCATACCTGAATTTTGCATGTGAAGCTTTTGTTAGTGGACCCAACCATGTGGAACTTTGGTGCATGAATAAGAACCCTACAATCTATGTCATTCTGTGGTCATGAATCCAATATAATGCAAAATTAAAACATGAAAACATTGTTATAATTCAAGGTTATTAGAACATTTGTGCCCTCTGCTTTGTGTTAGGAGAATTAAAAGGGGGTTGGAGGGGCTTGCTAACAAGGGAAAATTTCATTTATATGCATGCCCCATTGAAGCTTCATCAATGGTAACAGCATTTCACATGTTAATTCAATTTCAGAAAACTTTCCATTTTGTTCACTTTCCATTGAAGGCTGTCCCTCAAACCTAAGAATTAAAAAATTCTGGTATCTTGTTGAATAATTTAAACAAGGGCATGAATCTACTTACTAGTTACTATTTACTTACGCCTCTGGTAGCTGTTGTTTCACTCTAGGGCCCCTCTGAAGGAGAGAAAAGTACCAGGATAAGTTGGACTTATAGCATTATTAGGTGGTTCTCTCAAACCAATTATCAAAGTTCCCAAAATAAAAATAAAAATGACACCTAAAAAATACTATTAAGATTTTTAAATCATAAAAATAACAGTAACTAATAAAAGAAGATCAAAATGAAAAAGTTGTCTTGTTTTCATCATATTTCCACAACTTCATTTTGTTCAAAATACATTTTCAAACTCTTTTTCTAAATTTAGATCTATTTCAATCAATTGTACCAAGTTAGAAGGTGAGCAACAACTAATCCTAGGATCAATAGGCCAATCTTCGCTTACAATATTAACTTATAAAAAATTGCCCCTTTGATTGTAGGTGGCATTAAAAAATAAAATCAAGTACTCCAATAAGAGAAAAATAAAACTATTTGAATTTATAACCCCATGATAGTTTAAGATTTGGCAAATAAGAAAACTAATTGTAGAACACATTGACTCATGTTTCCCTCACCATTGTAAAGGACATTTAATGTCTTTCACATTTGATTGGTATCATCTAAAAATCAACAACTCCCTATTTGACAAACTTTTTGGTTAGTACACTTGTGTTGAAAATCATTTTGAAAATAGTTAAATTACAATCTTCATGATTTGCTTGATTTATCAAATATTCAAATTATGTCAAATGATGCAATAGGTGATAACATTTCAAGAATATAGGAAACAAAAACTTCCTATCATACTCTTCAACAATAGTAACATTTTGATCATGATCAATGAATGAAGAGGCAAAGGGCTTTAAATTTAAGGTCCAACATTAAAGAAAACATATTATGAGTGTTTTACTTTTCATAATTTGTATAAAATGAAAGGATATAATCCAAAACAACACTTTTTTTTTTAATGTTAGATGCAAATAAAGCTAACTCAATAACAAGTTTAGAATCATCTTCCATCAAATTGTTTGCAGAAGGTGTAGTTTTGACTTCTTCCTTCAGTTTGAAGCTTATGGTTAAGGTGGAATGCGATGCATCACTAAGTAACCAATGGTCACAAGATTGATTCAACACATAAACATACTTAAGAAGATAAATGCAATCCACAACGATTTTGGAAACATATTAAAGGAGGTGGCATACACCCAATAAGTTTCACTATAATTTGTTTGTTGTGGGGTAAAACAATACTTTCCCAAAATTGTAGTGTTTCCTGGAACATAATTATTTTGCTAACAAACCAACAAAACATTATAACAAAATGTTTATTAATTTTTCCACTTATAAACAAGGAAAAAAAAATTGATTTGAAAAATAGTCTTAAAGTTCTTAACATTACCTTGTCTTCACTAAAATATTTTGTTTTCTTGGGTAGAAACTAACATTAACACAATATTTAATTCCACTCTTGTTTGCTTTTGCGAAATTTCTTCAGCAAAATGTCCATTTTTTGCAAATCTTTTTATGCAAATTTTATTGAAGCATATTGGAAATTGTTGCAAAAAAATTCATTTGTGATGGCATATGGAGAAGATTTTTAAAAAGAATGCACAATATAGGTCCTTTGATAATGTTATTCCAAGCTTAAAGTTTCACAATTCACAACAAATTTCAATATAACAATCATTGCAATTAGATTTGAACTTTCATATTTCAAATATGCAATGATTGTTTTTCTCAAGTCATATTTGATTCATCGTTAATTTTTTCAAGTGATATCATGGGTAAAAACATGTCAATTCTCAAATTTGCAATGAAATATAACCTAGGACATGTTCCCTACCTCCCAACAAAAAGAGGGGTGATGGGAACTCCCATATGAAATTAGGACAAACTCACAAATGTAAATTAAAGATGAGGTCAATTTGCACAAACCAAAAGGAAGGGTGGTCATTGCAAATGGAAACCAAAATGGTGCATAAAGTAAGTTAAAGGAAACATGCATTCACATGATTCATGATGGCTTAGACTTGGGAGGAGCTCACCACTCTCTTCTTTATAGTTTATTCACTAAATGGTAGAAAGGACTACATTAAAGTTACATAAATTCTCAAGATTCCAAAATGGGAATCCCAATTTTTTTTATAATTATCAAATTATGAATCATATTACTTTGTAAGATCAAAACTCCTTCATATGGATTCCAATTCAAAAATTGACATAGGAAAAGTTGTAACCTTTAAAGAGACAAATCCAAGGTTATATTGCATGTTTTATTCAAAAGGTCATTTGAACCCTCTATTATATGTTTTAATGGTTGAAAGTTGAAATGTTGTGCATTGACTCCCAACCATTCATTGGTGACAACTTCTGTTTTAAATCTTTAAATGGGAAATGTGAATCCAATTTAAATGTTCACTTTTCAAGACCTTTTTGATGGTTTAATAAAAGTTCAATCTCACCAAGATTTGGTTTCCCAAACCTTGTTTCAAAGATTCGAAACATTGCATAACTTGAACTCCCAAAGTGAGAAATCACTTGGGAATGTGATCGAGTTCCATGATATTCTCCCAACCTAGGTTCCCCTTGTCACGCCTTAAGGTCCATTCACACTTGCAATTAATTGAATGGTAAAACAATGTTGCATAACACAATTTTATTTCATATTCACATATGCAATGTTAATTAACACAATATTTGAGGTGGCATCCTTGCTGGTTGGATGGTTAATTCATTGTTAAATGAAAAGGTTCTTAATAGCATATTTTCAAAAAATGTAAAATTTTGCCCAAAAAACCAACATTACATAAAATGGCAAAAATCAACCAAGGATGTTGGTGTTAAGTTATAGAAATGTCCTTCCATTGCTTCCCCTTTTCTCTTCCCACCTTTGAGAATGTACATGTTATAATTTTAAATAGATTAATTTTGAAGCAATGCATTTGCAAGTTCAAAGTTCCTCATTATACAAGAATTACAAAATTGTTTTAAATTATCTATGACTAGATCAAAAGAGGGCACAATAAATGCCATAAATATAACAATGAATGTAATAGCAGATGTAACAACATTCACAATTTTTGGGTGTGTTAGTTTAATTATTCAATCGAGTCTAATTAATTAAGGATAAATTGGGTTAGCTTAGTCATTTGGGTTTTATCTTGAACCAATTCAAGTGTGAATAAGGTTTAGGATATTTTTGTTGAGGGGATATAATCCCAAGTTGTGTGATCTCAAATCACTTTTGGTGATTTGAAATTCTAGAACACATAAGTTTGTGTGTTTGTGGTTTTTTGTGTTATGCAAGTTTCTTTTATAAGGTTTTTATTGGGTTTTGTTTTGTGTTTTCTAAGCTTGGATTTTTTTTGGTCATAGGTGAATTGGATTTTTTGAATCACCAAAAGTTTAGTCTAGTTTTGTGTTGTGTTACAATTATATTCAATTTTGTTTAACATTTGGTTTATTTTTGTTTTGCATGGGAGTTGGGTGCAACACATTACACCATGTTGTTTTTGTTATTTTTGCTAATTTTGGGTGTTCTTGGTTTAATTTTTAAATTAAAAAAACTCATTTAATTTTTTTTGTGATTTTGGGTTTCAATTTTACATCAAACTCCTTTAGGAGTTGAACCCAAACAAGACGTGACATGGAAAAAAAAAACTTGTGGAATTTTTTGGAAATTCACCATAGTCACACCACTCATGTGGAAAATTTCAGGTTATTTAGTGACAAAAATGTTTTAAAAGATTTTTCTAGGGCATGGGGTGGTGTGCGATCACCATTCTTGTGCCAAACTTTTGGCGAATCAACACATCCTAATGAATTTGCATTATTATACTTCATAGGTGGAAAAATGTTATGTCATTAACAAATGTAAAGGATTTGAATTATTGTCGTGATTTTTGTGTAAAGGTTGTGTTGCATGATTTATGCATCTCCATTTATGTTTGTTAGGTTGGACATGTTACATGTTAGTATGATGGTTGAATTGTCATATAATTTCATGAGGTGGGAGGATTACCAAGGAGTGTACCATTTGGTTATGACCTAGGAGAACATGCTTTTAGGTTGACATCTTGGTAGTCTCTGCTTATTATTCAATGTCAAACCCTAGGTGAAAAGTTATGTGCCTTTTCACACATGCCTTTATTGTCATAATGAGCTTAGGGTTGTGATTGTGTGGTTAATGTTTGGGCATGGGACAAAGTTAAGTTAGGGTTAAGGTTCACCACAAAAAGGGCACAAGATCCAAAAACAAGGAATAAGGTTGCCATCACTAATGGTTTTACAAAATGTAAGGTGCAATTCAAACCACTCACACCACTTTCATCATCATTTGGTGGGTGGGGGTCATCGAATTTAGAGACAAGTTCACCTCTAAAGTTTATTACTACACCATTGTTGTGGAACATAGAAGACATGTACAAAGTCACTAAAAGGCCCCACTAATATTTCAAGGCAATTAGCACCATCAAATTAGATGATTTTATCTAAGAGTTTTAACAACTAATGTGATATGCAATAGATGCATAATCCCTAACTATTCACACCATTCATGGCATGGAAGGGTTTATTCTAGCATATGAAGAAGTTGTTTATGGATGATGACCATGAGTTCAAGTGCATGCCCATGAGATTCATATTGAGGAGTGATTATTTTATTTGTCGCCCAATTGTGTGTCTATTACTAAAATACATGTGGTCCCAACACATGTTTCCATTTTAAATGTGACCACAACAACTTTTAGTAACAATTTGGCTAGTGGGGGTGGGAATACAAGTGGCAATGGAATCATCCAAAGTGGTAGTAAATTCAAAGTGGTTGTACTAATCCTTCCATTAGTACCTAGGTTTTATTATTGGCATTTAACCTAGGTGTGGAATTTTTTCGAAGGTTGTGCATAAATTAGTAAGAGATATGGATGAAAAAACCATGAAATCTACAAAAGTTCTAGTGTAAACCACATGATAGCTTACGAGAGCTCATGCATGGATGCATAAATTGATTATAATGATGTAAGGTGTTATAGAAGCCCACGTGGTCCAATTTTAGTATGGGATTTTAGACAAGAAGTTTAAGTGTTGGGTGCGGGATGCCATATTATTTGTTGACATGTGAAACCCACTTTGGTGAATGCGTTCCAATTATTGAAATGAATCAAGATGAACATGGTGGAAGAATGGGTGGTTACTTTTGGGTTCAACAAGGAATTTTTGGGCACAATCAATTCAATAACCATGGAGCCAACCCAATAAGGCCATGCCCTAGAAAAATGAAAAAGCTAAACGTGAATCAAGTGGTTCCATTTCATATTTGGTGGAACAAGGTGGAAAAGAAAAATGTTGGAAGTGGAGTAGACCTCATGAGAAAAAGTACTACACCCTAATCCATCACATGTTCAAACCATTAACCTTAACCCCAATTAGCCAAGTTCCCATTGTAATGCATATAGGCATGAGGTTGATCATTGCTTCACACTTCACCCGAAGTTACAAGAAGGCCAATCACAAAACACCAATGCTCATAAGGGCCAAGGTTCTAGGAAGGTGCAACCAATAAGGTAGGCAAACAATAGATTAATGTAAGGCCAATCCAACTCCATGGAGGTTAGGTTTGCACAATTGGAAGTTTTAGTTTTAAGCATGGCAACCCATGTGAAATCTAATGCATCTAGACTTCAAGGAAAGCAAGGGGTTAGGAAAATGGCCAATCTTCTTATTCAAATGATCTTATGTGGAGGATATTTTTATGGAATCAACTTTTCAAGATAAGTGGCCCCAAATAAAAATATATTGGATATTTCAAAAGGCCACAATGATGGAAATAATGTTGGAGTTTTTAATTTAGTCAAGATATTTTGACAATTGCACTAATGACAAGGGCTAATGCTCGAGAATTGGAAACATGAAGTGTTGATGAAAGGTTGGATATTCAATGCAATGAAGTTTAGTGTTAAATGTGGCTGCCACAATCATTCAAGTTGATAGACATTGTTCCCAATCTTATGGCCTAGGTGTCAACTTTTAATGGGGTGCCAAAGAAGGCGCACAAGTATATTTTTGGGCCCAAGGCACCCGGAAGTTTATTGGGGTGGCCAAAGTCACATATAAAGCACCATTGTTTTTTTATTAAAACATTGGTCATTCTAATCATTCAATTGGTAGTTGTGTTTTGTTTAGTGGCCACATTATGTGTGAGTGGGAGAACACAAGATGTGGGTAGGTTAAAAAACAATATTATACTTGTTATAATTCCCTTATAGGTTTTTGATGCCAACTACATAGAGGTGTGCAAGGTTCACCTTGAATTTTGGCATGTAGTTGCAACTAAACTTCATGACCTTTTATTGTGACCAACCATTGATTAGGTCATTGTTGTTCCCAATGTGGTAATGACACATAACAAGGAAGAAGTTTTTCAATTGAAGGGGGTGTCAACATGTTGGTACCTACCCATAAAATTTTATTGGATTTTGGTGTTTAACCATTAATATTGGGTGAAGTTGTTGTCAGTAATCTTGGATTGATCAATGTTGATTTTGACCCATGCCCATACCAAATTTTGACATCAATGGGTGATTTTAAAAAGGCTCAAAAATCAATTAGAGGTTACCATTGATTTTGGAAAAAAATCATATAATATCACCCATGATGACAAACAAGAGCTAATCTTAATTTGCACATGAGTTTGAATTATTAGAAAGTAACATCCATGATCAACATGAACCCCCAAACAGGGAATTGGCGATCTCAAGATCACAAGGGATTTCATTCATTCAAGTTTCTACCTTAAATCCCAACCCACCATGGGGCACATTGATCAAATTACAAGCATTGGCTACTCAATTTATTCATCAAGTTTGGCACCTTTTGCCATCACTAAACCTACAAACATTTGTGGATGTTGGTAATAGGCCTTTTGGTTTGAGTCCATTGGATACCGGGGTTATTCATTGGGAAATTCCCAAGGATGAAATATGTTTACTTGAATTTTTTGGAGGCATTAGTTTTGCATTAGTTGGAGTTCCATAGTCTAGCATTTTAATTCAAAGATATCATTATGTGGAAAAGGATTTACAAGCTAGACAAACCTTCATACAACATGTCATGATGTTGTAACAAATTTATCCCAACTTGTTGCCAACATTAGCCATACACGGTTATCAACATGCTTAACCAAACCACATTATTTTGTTTGGGGCACCAGATTTGGCCAAGGTTGGGCCAATTGATTTGCTCATTTAAAAATGGTCATGTTAGGGCCTTTCACATGTTAATTTGGCCAAGGACTTTTAGACCTGAAATCAAGACTTTTCTAGGAATTAATTCATAGTTTGTAATATTTGCAAAAGATGTTGATGCACTTGTGTGCATACATGTTGGAAAATGTCCCACCATTGGGAAATTTTCAGCCAATTGTTTTGGCAAGATGGCAATAAATCAAGGCTCAGATTGGAAGGCCAATGTAGTTGGATGTTACAATTGGTTCACATCATGCCCATTGGTTCCAGTGGTTGTAGATTAATTCAATTAACATCACCAGAGGTGATCCAATGAACATATTAATTCATCCTAGGTCACCCACATGTTTGGTGGATGACATATTGGATTTAAGGCGACATTCATGTGTGGTTCATCATCATTATGACCTTTAATTATGGTCAATAAGGTTGGACTTCCATAAACAACCTCATTGACCTTATTAAAATTTCCTAGTCCCATGCATTTCAAGATGGAGGCCTAGGGATGATTTGGGACTCCAATTCATCCAATATGGAGGAGCCCAATGTGGATGAAAAGGAACAAACCATGGGTTTTTGCATTAGCACCATAACCATGTCATGCATTTTAAAGGGAGCTTGAAGGTGAATTTTGGGGCAAGTTAGGGACATTAACTACTTCACATGACTTTTTAGTTTGCTATTTTTTGAATAAGCACATTTGGCACATTTTTCCCCACCAACCCACTTTACACATACACTTGTTGCATCATCAATTGGGATCGCCATGTTGGTGCAAATAGGGGTGATGTAATAACATGAGTTATACATCTTTAACATATGTGGGATCAAGAACACATAGAAAGATTTATTAGTGTTGGGAAGGAGGTTGGTGAAGTGGGAGTGCTAAGATAATGTAACACTTCCCAATATTCTACATAACAACCATAGGTCACATTCTCAACTTTGGGCTTAATGGGGATAATCTATCATCCTAACCCAAGACACCATTGATCATGACCACTTGGGAACTGAATATTGGCTTAGTGGTTATGAGAAATGAGATGCACACAACATGATGGTCATTACAAGATTATGGGATATTTTGCTTTCAATTTGAAATAATTAGGTTGATTGAAAAGATAAGAGGTCTAGATCATATTGGAGGATGATAATCCAATTTTCAAAATACCTCATAGGCTTAGTGAGCTGGAGAAGCTTTTCATTTAGGCTTGGACAATAGAGTTATTGGATGTGGGTTTGGTGGAACTGTCTAGGGGTTAATATGCCTTGGTAATAGTGATGATAGCTAAGAAGGATACTTTTGATAATTAAACCAAACATCACATGTGTGGGGATTACCATTCAGTTAATAAATGGATTTGCTAAAAAATGCCATGCCCATGTCAGAGGATATTTTTGATGCCCTAAGACAAGTTAAGGTTTCTAGTATTTTGGATTTACGATTTGGTTATCATGAGTTGCCATTAAGGGAGGGTGACAAGGTCAAAACAACATTTTGGTGTTGGTTTAGGGAGAGTTTAGGCCTAAATAGGGGGTAGTTTGGATATCGTGTACCATTTATGGTATTTTTATGTTATGTGTTGTATGTGTCGTGACAATGATCATTGTAAGCACTGGCATAATAGACACAACAATAAATGTAACAATGATGTGTTGATAATAAATCTCAAACAAAACAAAGAAATAATACATGCAAACAAAATAAAGGAAAGAAAACCCATGCATGATGACAACAACATTTGGATTAAACGAATAAAGAAGTTGAAAAAGGAAAGAGAGTATACTTGCAACGCTCAAAGAAAAAAGAAAGTGAACTTGCAACCCGTGGACTTTGAAGTTCAAAGAAGAAAAAAATAACAATCTTGTAATATGTTATCATGAAATTGATGCCCAACACTATTGAAATTAACATATTGTTATCATGAAAACATGTACCAATAACACAAAAAAGAACAAATGCAAAGATCAGAAAAAAAAAAAAAAAAAAAAAAAAAAAAAAAAAAAAAAAAAAAAAAAAAAAAAAAAAAAAAAAAAAAAAAAAAAAAAAAAAAAAAAAAAA
>Ga0209611_10006295_pt1 | contig 19529 bp, 21 predicted proteins | sample S1TSphgellanicum_3_FD_187693 | JGI IMG/M metagenome (GOLD analysis project Ga0209611, IMG submission 187693) | Host-associated microbial communities from peat moss isolated from Minnesota, USA - S1T2_Fc - Sphagnum magellanicum MG (SPAdes) (version 2) | ecosystem: Host-associated > Plants > Peat... | reverse complement strand
TGGAGTATCTTCCATCTACAACACTGTAATTGAAATTTTAAATGTACATCCAGTTAAATTGATTTTGAGGTTGTGTATCAACCTTACTAGTTGTACCTTCCTTTGATCTGCCATCCTTACCATAAATGGCACTAACTGAAGTTTTTTCAAGCCTAATTTCCTTTGTAAATGTTCAAAAATAATATTTATTCCAAATCCACCATCCAAGAACATCCATGATTTCACAACTTCCAATCATTACAACAAAAGGTGTCTCTATACGCCAAGTGATTTTCAATGGATTTTGAGTGAATTCATTAGTTGTAGTGTCATTAGACTAGTGAAGAAGCAGTGAATTCACTGGTTTAGTGAACGAGGACTAATGAACTACACCCACATTTTGTAATAGTGAATGGATACTTGTACAATGAACATAATTTCATCGAAATCATTTTTGTGATGTGTGCCAATTCTGCACACATCTATTATATGTTCCTTTTACATCCTTAAGAAGAATTTTGCTAATATTTTTCGTAATTGGGGATAAAATTTGATCAATTGTCCCAATTTAACTTCCATTTTCATATTAAAAATTTGATCATATAACACTCCTTTTAACTTCCCTTCAGGAATACTTACATTTTCCTTAGCACCCAATTGTTGTTCACTTTTTTTGGTTATCATTATTCATGTATCATCACATGATTCCTTCTCTTTACTTTCTTCATGGTAGGGTAGAGCTTCCCAGTTTTATTCTGGTCTATTTGTAATATCCTTTGAAATATCTGGATATAGTGGTACTTGAACATCCATCTTAGCTTATATTTGTTATATTTCACCTACTACTTTTTAATGTATTGTTTTCTCCTAATCCCACTTCATTTTTCTCCCTTTTGTGGGATTATTTTCATTAATGATATTTTCCTCTTGAGGTTCCTTCAATCATTGATTTTGAGTGGTTACAAATGCTAGTATAATGGGTATACACTATTCCACAATAACAACATTGGCCCCAACCTCGGGCTAAGAATTCTTATTCTCATGTTTTAAATGTTACTTCCATAATGGACAATCATTCCTTTGGTGTCCTTTTTTTTGACAACAAAAACACTTCATATCTCCTCCTTGTCGATTTCCACCATTTCGGTTATACCCATTTTAGTTGGATTGGCCATCTCTATCTTGTCGATGCCTTCAATTATTTTTCCATCCTTGATTCCTTCCTTGTTAGTTATCTCGCCATCCCCAACTCTTTGTTCTTTGGTTATCATAGTTTGGATTATTATCTAACTGTTCAAAGTTTTGTTCTTGTTTAACCTCTTTAGTTGGTGCCTCCAATTACACTACATTGACTGGAATGTCCTTTTGAACATAGTGTCCTCCTAACTCCTTCAACGAATAGTCATTGACTTCATGCCCTTGTCTTCAACAGACATTGCAAATGTTTTACATAAGTTTGCATTCCTTTGTCAAACAACCTTCATTATGACATTTTTGACAGAATACACCTTGTTGATATTTGTCATCTTGCTCTTTGCAATTTTTCCTTCTTTCCTTCTTTCGTACATCTTCAGTTGATCCTTCATTTGAATCATCATTGTTTGACAATGGTTGAAATCATCTACTCTTGCATGGTGTAGGCACCTCTTCTTCAATTTCTCTTGTCGAATTAATAACTTCAACAATTGTTGCATGGGCATTCCAATAATGGCTAATTTTAATTTATTTTTTAATCCTTCCCTAAAGGTCTCTCGTAGATATATGTCATTTGGTTGTTGTGGTATAATAACACATAATTGTAAAATCTATTGTAATAATTTTCTAGTGTTTCATGTTTCCAATGCTTCATCTTCCCTTAAAGCTACTATGTCTTGTCTTTCACTGCACACATCACTAAATCTTGAAATAAATGCACGTGAAACCTCTCCCTAGGTTGTAGCAAGGTTTGTTATCTCATATCAAGTAAATCAACTCGCACTTTTAATGTTGTAAGAAAATATTATAATTTATGTGCATTAATATCCTCACCATTTGTTACACATACTTTGGCTAAAGTTCCAATGTGAATTATTACATCATCACCATCCAGAAACTTGGGTAATGGTATTCATAATACATTTGCCGCCATTATTGCCATTGTTGGAGGCATAGGAATGACAATTGTTGTGAATTGAGAAAATAAATTGGTTTGTTGTGCAACAAATGTTGGTATGTCCGACTATAGCGGTTATTGTTCAATTGCTTCAAACAATGGATTTCTTATTGTATTGATTATTTTTTATGTTGCATTGTTATCTTCTTGTGAAATTGATTTTTCTTTGACTTTAATATTGAATAAGTTTGTTCGTAGATATTTAGTTAGAGTGAGGAATCCTTATGTTGGTTGCAAAGATTATACTCCTATTTTGGTAGGCTTCTGTTCAAATATGGGAATTTCTGGCCAGGATTGAGTTTCTCCTTCCTGTCATTTTGATATTTCTGCTTCATCACATTCCTCAAGTGTAGTTGATGTTGTGGATTGCGCATCAACATCATTGGTAATAGACTTCACTCTTTAACCATTTGTGCAACAAGTATAGATGTTTCTTGAGGCAATAGTTCTTGAAGCTCATCTTTTGTCTTGCTACCCAAAATGCCTAACTCTCTCCATCAATTATAAGTATCAAAATGCTTAACCCATAATTCAACATTCCTAAGATCTTCCTTCACTTCTCTTCTTAGATTCCTCTTTACATTAGCTTGATCTCGACTTTTCTTTTTGTTTGTCATGGGTTCCCATGAATGTGTACCTTCTACCCTTTCTATCCTTCATATTTTTGGTTATGGATGTATTTTTGTTAAAGGTGGAATAAGTAGAGTAGGGATTAACACAATTTGCCCATATTTTTTTAAAGAATACTTTTTATTTCCCCTTGTTTTTAAACAACATTCCCCTTCATTTCTTCCAAGTACCCATAATGCATCACATGGCATCCATTTTTCAATTAGAACATTGATGTTTACTTTGTCAAATTCCCTACAATCTAATAATTTAATAACATGATATGTTGTATAAACATTTTCAATTTCCAGTAATATGAATAAACATACTAGATAGGAAGCCATTGTCTATACTTTGTTGATTCAAATGCATATAATTAATTATTTATGTTGAATACACCATGTTTTCATATTCCCTTATAATGTTTTTATGATTGACACTTGAACATTTTGTGAAAATTCCCCAAAAAATTCCATAAGATTGATCCATGTTTCTTCTTCTAGTATTATTTGAGGTGTGTAAAGGTATTCTGCTATAGACCATCCAAAGTTACTTAATTGACACAATCTTTTTTGAGCCATGTCTATGGTAATAACCTCTTTTAATTTTCCTTCTCCCTATAGATATTATTCACCATCACCCATGCCAACCTTGATGGATATTATTATAGTAATTTACTATTAATTTTGACTTTGCCATACTTTGCTCATAATAATTGAAGAAAATAGAGTACATGATTATGTATTTTGCTTTTTCTACAATCATTTTTAAACAAGTTACCCCTTCTTTCTTAATTCAATACATTCCATAAACATCCTTAAATCCACATGGAAAAACAAATATTAAAAGATGTAAATAGCAAAACTCTAAATCAGTTTCATATACTTCTACAAACGTTTTTTTAGTCATTTATATTTTAAAAAATGGTATTTGCTTTTCTTCAATGGATTATTTTTGAAAACAATATGATTCATTTCCATAGTTATAAACTACTAAATCTTCAATCCATCTACACCATAATTGTAACAAATCAAGAGGTATCCATCATTTAATTAATGATTTAATATTTGGTTTTAAATATATTTTTTCATCTCTCATACTTACAATATGATTAGTCGTTATTACTTTGTCCACTTTTGTTAAAATAAGAACACAAATTACATACAACCATTTTCGATATTGACATACTTTTGCACTATCAATGTATAGAATATAATTTTGTAATGACCATACAATTGTTTTTCCATGTATTTTTTGTAAAATGAACTCCTAAATACCTATCTATAGTAATTTGAACCTATCAATAAATTCATTCAAATCATTTTTTTGTTGAGATGGTCTTGGGGTATATAAATATGCTTGTAATGTCCACCCATACTTACAATACTCTTCGAGCAATTGTTTTGCCTCCACTATTGGTAATGAATTTTTTTCCTAGGGAACAAGATTATGCCCTCTTATCATGTTTCTATACCATTTTTGAGTTGACAAATATATTATTCTCTTAAACATATCTCTCTTGCATGGTATTGTTTAACCTCTGAGAATAATTCAAGAAAATCTTGGACATAGTTTGTACCTTCTATCAACATATCTTTTAATATATGATTAGGTTGATTAACTTGAAAGGATTTTAAATTAGAATAATGTTTGCCTCCATATTGTAATTGTATCCATTTGCTCAAAATATACACAATATAAAATCCTACATTTATGACATATATTTTTACATGTTCCATGGTGAACTTTTGTTTCTTAAGTTAGTTATCCCCAACATGGTTGCCAAACGTTAGCAATGATTTTGAGGTGAATTGGATGTGCATCATTGTTGGGTTCTTGTTTACCAAACTACATGTGATACCATGTACCTGAATAGTAAATACATGTTATATGTTGCAACTATTGTTAATAACATTGCAAGAGATGGAACATTAATACAAAAAACACCTTCATGATCATGAGAATTCAATGTAATGTGTATTCACAAGTCTAAGTACATGAATGCCATCATCTTAAATTGTTTTTGTAAAGACTATTATTTGCCTCCCCTTATCTCTCTATTATTCCCTTCCCTTGCCTCCTCAAACCTTCATATCACTACACCTACGTTGTTCCAACAGGTCCTTGAGTTTGATAAGTAAATGTGTTGACAACCAAACCTAGTAGTTTTTATTGAATATTAACAACATGTTTTCCTTGAGTCGACTATAGCTCAGTTCGGAAAATGAACTGCATGGTTTCAACATGGTACTTACCAAGACTTCTACAACTACACTACTCCCTATTTGGTAAGCATTATATTCCTAACAATATATAGTGATAAAACCATGAAGAATGCCAAGGTTGTGCCCTTGGACACACAATGAGTGTTTGAGAGCTTCAATGTGGTGTTTAAAGCAAGATTTTCCCTCTCATGAGGACACATCTCTATCATAAATTTAGGGGTTGAGGGGTGAGGACTATGATGGAAAATGAAGATTAGAAGATGGAACTTGCACCTTTGATTATGGAATTTTTCATCACAATTGCTAGAAGTGTAGGTACTAGACTCTTTTATTAGTTGATCGTGTGAAACCAATGGCTAAATCCAATTATGAAGGAGGTGTATCAATAATTTTTTCTTCTCACTAGTGTAGCATGATGCTCATATGTTTTCTTATAGTTATATGATGATTGTGGGGAGTTTAACAATCCCTTCGTTTTGTACAGGTGTGTTTGATGGACAAGTGCTACAATAGCACAAGTTTCACTTTGACACTAACTAGCAAGTGTTATGGTGTGGGAAATGAAGTGAGAATTTTTTTTCACAACTAAAAAAAATCACTTACAAAATTATAATGACAACAATAGAGGAGGATTAATGTTCCTCATAAGCTTGTTGTGATAGAAAAATTACTTTTAGATATGGTTATTGGGCACAAGTGTTACCATGCCCAACAACAAGTGCTATTGGAGCATTCATACCAACTTCTTCTTGCTCCACATTATATTTTTTGCTACAGCTAGAAATAACATTTGGATCCACAACAAACACATCCACATCCATATGCAGTGTGGTGATGGGGCCTTACATATTGTCTTAACCAAGTTTATGTCTCTTTTCTTTCTCTAGTTCCATGTATCTTAAAGTTTGTACAATCAAGCAAAGCTTGTAATAGGTTTTCAAAATAATGAAACCAAAATCCTTTCTATTAGAAAATTGTGTGAATCCCTTGCCCAAAAAGTCCCATGTTTTTTTAGGTACAAATTGATTATGTAAGTACACATCAGAGATCCCCCTTTCCATCATCATTAGTCTATTGCCAAGTAATGTCTATGAAGGTTTACACTTTATTGAAGGTTACACTTTCTATTGCTAATTACTTAACCTAGAGACCTAAGTTTCTTTTGTTCTTATGAATGAGTTGGGGGGAATTTTTATTTCTTTAATCAATATTTCTTCTAATCTTTTTTACTTGCAAGTGTGAGTATTTAATAGGTTTTTTGAGTTTAGGAAATGCTACATGAATGACCTAGAATATTGTTAGGAATGTGGATGTGCTTATCATTGGGTTTCCATGTGAAACAGAAGCAATAGCGCCAAAGCACAAAACCAAGGGGAAGGTCAAATTAAGTAGCCAACATGACATGGCTTCTATATGAAATTGAGGTCATCAATGCACACACCATTTCAAGTTGGTCAATTACATTCTTCAATTTGACAAGAGTGAATTTTTACCATTAAAACCTCATATTTAAGTATTGACGTAGGAACATCCATAGTGGACCATTGGTAAAACTTGCATTGTTTTGACCCAACATTGTTATGAACACCTTTTTTTTAGAACATTGTCCACAAATGTCAAGTGTGATATATTATGAACTCATGTTGCAAACTTTTGACACATTTATTCAATGTTTCTAATTTTTATGTGTAACAAGAATTTGTTGTTGTTTATAATAGAATTGGGGATAAACAAACTTGTACAATTGGATAGAGGAATTTAAAAGCCTTACTGTATCACACAACCTTTAATACCTTCTTTCTTGGCCAATATATCTTCATTGAAGGAGGAAGCGCAAATACATCATTGGAGCATGCATTAAATCAATGGGTTGGAGAAAGACAAAGTTATGGTAGCATTGACGAATAAGAGAATGCATGATATATCAAGCAAGTCAGCCAATGCATTCTATAATCTTGTTTTTTGTCAAGTCCTCCAGCTTCATTATGGTCATTCTATGAAGTAGAGGGTTTTGAATCTTTTGCCCATGTAATTGAAATGTTTGTTAATTAAAGACATTGTATTTAAGCCTCCTTTATAAGACATATTTGTCCTTGCAATTGAAACATGTTCCAGTTTGTTTATTAATTGCATGGAGAACTTGCATACATTTTAATGTTGAAATTTATTTAACATGATTGTGATTATCATGTTATTCAAGATGTTGCTTGATTTTGTTTGCATTTCTTTAGGGTTGGGGTCTTTTTTTTAATTTTATGACATGTTCAAACTAAAATATCAATAACCTTTATTACTAGTTCAATTTTCAATTATATTCAATTTGATTGGGATCTCTTTGTTTTCTTATTTTCAATTTTGTCATGTATGATCAAAGTGGATTGTGTACATCCAATGTACACAACCCATGTGTACATGCATGTGTAGACCCTCAATAATTAAAGCCATGACAACCCAGTAGTACATCCAATGTGCTCTATCCATGGACCCCCCACATGTGTAGCAACCTATGATGATGGTAGTCATCAAATTGCCCTAAGTTTAAAAAGTTCCTAGACCAAAACAAAATGTGCCCTACTCTAATTTGGCAAGCCTATAGATTTTAAGTTATTTTTCCTATTGAAACATAATTTTACTTATGGTTCATGATGTGCAAATTGTTTTCCATCAACATTCATATAGTAACAAAAAAACATTACTATAAAAATGTTTTTCTAGGTTCATATTGATGAGGTATATGGTGTTTGTCACATCACCAACATTGTCCTAGCCCCATACCAACTAAACATGGCTACCAACCATTGACAACAATAATTGGATCTCAAAGACCCTTGGAAAATTTGAACAAGAGACATAAAGCTATGGTGCATGATGAATAGAGAAGAGAGGTTGAAGAAATAGGATTAGATAAAGGACCAATGTCAAGGACACATGAAGGTCTAAAACTCATGGGAGTAAAAACATGGATCATGTAAGAGGGAATTTAGGTGTTGGGTTAGATGGAGAGAGCGAATCAAAAAAGTTTGAAGAAAATATTGAAATCATGGGGGAGGCACCAAAGGAACCATCACTTGAACTAAACCATTCAATGTTTGATGAAAAATCATGAGTGTTGTTATATGAAGGAGGAGTTCTTTCAAGCTTGATTATTGCTCTTTTTATTTTGAATTTTTATTGCACTCATGGCACGAGCGACACTTTCATCAATGAAATGTTACATTTGTTGAAGATGAACATTTTTCCCCAATCCAATACCTTTCCTGAAAATGAGTACCAAACATCATCCATTTAAAAAAATATCGATTTAGCCTATGATGTTATCCATGCTTGCCCAAAGGGGCGCATGTTGTATTGTGGGCAATATGAAAATGAACAAAGTTGTCAAAAATGCAGGGCAACACAATTCAAGGTGGTGGGGAAGTCACTTGTCCCCCAAAAGGTCTTAAAGCATTTCCCCCTTATCCCAAGGCTTAAAAGGATGTACAACACACCAATGCAAACATCATTAATGACGTGGCACGTGAGTAACAAAAGTGGTGACAAGTTGGTTCAACATGCTGCAGATTCAATGCAATGGCAATTCATTGATGAAAAGTGGCCAAACTTTGCATAGGAGTCACGTAGCATACACTTGGGACTTGTAATAGACATCATTAACATGTTTGCTAAAAAATGTTCCACTTGGAACACTTGGCCTATGGTACTTTTGAATTACAACCTCCCTTTATGGTTGACCACAAAAAAACATTTTGTGATGTTATCATTAATTATACCAAATGAAAAATCAATGATGAGTGAGAACATGGACACCTTCCTAGAGCCCTTACTAGAGGAAATTAGATTACTATGGCACAATGGGGTGGAGGTTTGGGATGCTACCAACTATAATGGAAGTTCTCACTTCATGTTGAAAGCCATTTTAATGTGGTGCATTCAAGATTTTCCTGTTTGTGGCATTATGGTAGGTTGAGTCACAAAGGTTGAAGTCTTTAAATGCACATGATGGAACAAGTTATGATGAGGATGAGGTAGTATTTACCCAATACAAAACCAATTGGAAACATGGTTGGACAAATGATATATTGTAAAAGGGAATTGACAGTGGTGGATTAATGTGTGTTGGCTCCATGAACTCCCAACTAGGTACAATTTAATTGTCATGCACATTGAGCACAACATATGTGACAATTTACTCAAACACCTTTTTGGTGAAAAAGACACCTTGAACATTAGACAAAATATGGAGGAGGTCAACATTTGCCCATGGTTGTGATTACAAAGAAGGGGGTAAAACTTTGTGAAGCCCATAGCCCCGTTTGTGTTTAACTCACATGAAATACATGAAATTATAAAGGTTGTTGCTATTGGAAACAAGTTGAAAACAAGCAAGAAATAAAAGATACAATAAGGTTCATGAAATGGAACAATTATATTAACTAATAAGAATATTACAAAGGTTGTATGCTTCAAATGTTACAATCACAAAACTATGGCTTGCAACAACTAACAAAGCTTGAAGGTTTTATGTGCATTCAAAAACCATGAAAGGAGATAATGAAAGACTATTCAAAATAACTCCAATATATACTATCTCCTGTGAGCCATACTAACACAACCGTGTGCAATAATCTCAATTTTTAAGAGTTGCATCAAGGATATTCGAATGTGGTAAAGTTATTAGGGGTTTTTTGCAACTTCATGTTAGAATAAGGGATGATGAATGCGCATGGTTGCATGGGGGGGGGGGTTGTTTCCTTTTTCGAAATACGATATTAATGAATAAAATGTTGGGTTAGTTCATTTCTTTAACAAAAAGCTGATAACCATAGTTTTAGGACCTCAATTACATATTTAGGGGTGAGAGATATTTAGAGGGTTGGGGGTGGAAGCAAACACCAAAATTCGTGGTGCTCAACAAAACATTGGTCTTTTTCTAGTATTTAGTGAGTAACAAGGATGTTAAAATTCATGAAGTAGTTGAAGAGGTGTTAATGGAAGGTCCAATAAAGATAGAACAATCTTCAAGCCCATGGTTAACACTAACATTTCACCATAATATTATTAAATTAATTTTCTAGAACAATCTTTAAGCACTAATGATGTGCTTATAAGATTTCTATGATGTAGTCTTAATACACCCTTACTCAATATTCACTTCTATCAGGTCCCTAAATAGAATCAAAATCAAATTTAAATCCTAACATTTCCACTTGAGTAGCTTCAAGTGAATTACAATTTAGTAAACGATTTAGAGAGGATAAATCATAACTGCATGAAATCTATAATGCCACGAATGGTGTGAGCTAAGTATTCAGTTCGATGCTCCATGGAAAGGGGGTTGATCGAGCCTTGTAACCAATAATAATGGCCATCACTAGGAACCCAAGTTCGACAATGAAAACAAACATTGTCATCTTCACATTGACATTCTTCAAACCTTTCTGGCGTAGCTCCACGAGCGGGAACAATTTTAAATAAATTACTAAAACATGTGCGTTAAGAGATAATCGATAATCTCATGCCAAAACGTTCGACTTGAATGCGCACCACTCTTTTGAATGGTTTTTTATCGTGCGTCTTTTAGGAAACATTCACATCAAACGGTGTTTCTTCAAGCTCTTCCTCTTCTGCGAGTGCAACTAGAAGATTTGAGGGCATAATAACATCATTAGCCATGATTGAATCTTCACCTATGTCAACAAAAACCAAAAGGGTGGTTGGAATAATTTGGTATTTGCATTTAGAGGGGGTCGATGCCTTTATTTAACAAATTAAGGTAGGCGTAATGTGAAGTAGTGATAGTGGAACCTCATGAAAACCCGAACTTCTTAATTTTAATGGATTCATCAAGCCCTAATTTCGATGGTGGATCTAAAAGTACATGGGAGTTCTTGTGATGGAAATTTTAATTCCAATTTACTATGTACTACACAATTAATTAGTACCTGGTAAAAAATAACTAGGGGATATCAAAAGAATAAATGGTATGTGGGAATGTTACTACTACCATTGAGTTGATTTAGTCAAGTAAGAACTCAAGGATGTTTATTTATTATTATTAATAAATTATCATAATAGTTAGTTACTTGAAATAATTAGGATGAAGAAGTAGGATGTGAAAGTCAAACGGACAGAATAGATAAGGATCGAACTCAAGAACCTCATCAAGATGTCTAAGATAAGGAAAATGATGAATCCTTCAATTCCATTGGTCATGAGGATTATCATCCTATTTGATTGGAGGATGGAACCTTCTTAGTGTTTCATTGGGCATAAAAATTTTCATTCTAAACTCCATTGGAAAACAAATCATTTTCAATTTTCATTAGTTCTTGAAGGATGAGGAGGCCATGGATTGGAAGGAAAAAATTTCACAACTTCCATTGGACAAACAGAACAAGTTCAAAGAAAGGTCATGAAAAGCTTGGGGAAGAGAAGTTTTTGGGGGGTCTTCTTCTTGTGTTATTTTTCTTGGGAAATGGAGGAGAAGGAGGATGAATCTTAGTAGATGGTGGAAAGAGGGAGAATGGGTTGGATGTTTGGGGTACTTTGAAAGAATAGAAGTGAGTAGGATAGTGTTGGGGGATTGAAATTTTAGAAGAATTTCACAAACCCTCTTGGGTTTGGTAGCACAATTTTTTACTAGTTTAAATGTAAAGCCTATAATTTGGTACGCAGATGCGCCTTGTAGTTAGCTTTTTGATGAACTAAGGCAAACTTGGTTTAAACAACATATGCGATAAGAGTAATATTTTAAGTGACTGGTGGTCTACAACCAAGTTGAACTTTTTACCTTCGTAAAACCCTCTTGGGTTTGGTAACATAACTTCTTACTAGTTTAGGTGTAGAGCTTGTAATTAGGTAACTAGATGCACCTTGTAGTTAGCTTTCTAATGAGTTAAGGCAAGCTTGATTTGGACAACATATGCAATAAGAATAATATTTTAAATGACTAGTGGTCTATAACCAAGTTGAACTCGGTGTTGAATCCTTAAAAGTTAGTTGACAATTTAACATAAAATTCTAGGATTTAAAGTTTTCGAACTTGGAAGATATATCTATCAATTCTAAATCGTAAATCATGCATAGGAAGCAAGCTATCTAATTTCAACTACAAAGGTAATTTAACATCTAGAAATACATTTGTATTTTTTTTTCCTTCATTAGTAACGTATGTATTTTCAAGTATAGTCACCTCATAGAACCGAGAGTAGAGGGATAGAAAGTTGCCTCACATTTCCTAACCCTAAAGTAGCCGCCACCTCACCTAATCGTCACTTAACCCTAGCCACCACCAAACCTTAGTCATCGCCAAGCCTTAAGTAGTTTCCATTTCCAAACTTTAGCCACCACTATTCAACCTAACCTAACTACTATAAGGATATGAATATTATTCATCCTTTTGATGAATGTTTAACACATTCATCAACATTGGGAATTATAAACGAATAATATTTTTAACATTCCCATTCTATGAAGTTTCTAATCCGAACATGGTTATCAGTTTGTTATGTCATTCTTTTGACAATGCCTTGGTAAGCACATCCACCACCATGTCCTCCGTTCAACAATACTCAAACATAATTTTGCGATTTTCAATTCGTTTTCGAACAAAGTGATGTTGAACATTGATGTGCTTTATTCGAGCATGTTGGGTGGGATTCTTCATCAATGATATTACACCTTGGTTGTCACATCGAATCACCATCACCTTCTTCTCTTTCATATACCCTAATTCCTTCATAAGCTTTGTCATCCATATGGCTTCCTTGGTAACTTGCATACTTACCATGTATTCGGCCTTGGTCATTGATAAAGTGATTATGGGTTGTCGTTTGCTACTCCAAGAAATGGCTCCACCTCCCATCATGAATACAAACCTTGTGGTGGATTTCCTATCCTCAAGGTCACTGACCCAATCCGCATCACAATATCTGACCAAATCTTGGGGTGACAATCCTTCGAAGTGTAATTTGAATTGCAAAATGCCTTGCAAGCAAGTATTGAAAAATGCGCTTAATCGCAATCCAATGTTTTAAGCTTGGATTAGCCATGTGTTGACTCACCACACTTATTGGGTATGCCAAATCCGGCCGAGTACACAAATGGCATACATCAAAGATCCCATGGCTCGTTAATAAGGAACCTTCACCATTTCATCATCCTTTTTCACATTCTTCTTCAATTTTATTTTGGGATCAAGTGGCATTCTGATGGCTTTACAATCTTCCATGCGAAAGCATTTGAGAATCTCCTTGAAATACCCAATTTGGTTGATGTAAAAAAGACATTGTGCATGATCCCTTTCCACTTCCATGCCAAGGAAAAAATGCAAATCGTCAAGATCTTTCATTTCAAACTTTCGAAAAAGTTCTTCCTTCATTTACAAAAGTTTGTTTTTATTATTGCACACCAAGATGGGATCATCGACATAGACGACAATGAAAAATTTGACATCTCTGACTTGTGCAACGTACATGTTAAAGTCCGTATCACTCCTCACAAACTCGATGCTTTTCAAGAAAGTGTCTAACTTTTGGTTCCAAGCCCTTGGAGATTATTTCAACCTGTACAATGATTTGTGAAACTTACATACAAGATGTTCCCCTTCATGTGTGATTCCTTTGGGTTGTTCCATGTAGATCTCCTCTTCAAGGTCACCATTGAGAAATGCGATTTTAACGTCCATTTGATGAATCTCCATGTTTTCAATGGCCATTAATGCAAGTATACAACGAATTGACATAAACTTTGTGTAATGAGTGCAAAATTTTTGTTGTAATCGACTCCAAATGTTTGGATGAAACCTCTTGCCACAAGTTTGGCCTTGTAACGTTCAACTTCACCATCAACCCCATGTTTGATTTTGAACATCCATTTGTAAGAAATGGGCTTCCTACCCTTGGGGAGTGGCACCAAGGCTGTTGTTGACAACAAGAGAGTCATATTCTTCTTGCATGGCATTCTCCCACTTCTTTGCATCTTCACATTTCAACATTTCTTCTATGGTTTGAGGTTCTTTCGAAAAAGTGATGGTGGCATGTTCCACCTCTTTAATGGCAACCCACCAATCACGAGGCCACTTTTTATGTTTTCTTTGGGGCCTTTTTCTTTGTCCATCTTGTTGTGGTTCATTCAAACCCTCATCTTGCGGTGGAACAAATTTTTCTTCCGAAGAAGAATTTGATGTAGATTCATCACCTTCCATGTCTTTTGCTGGTCTTTCTTTCAAAGATATACGATTGGCATCCTTAACAAGTTCATCATCATTCATGACTTCATCCATAATGTATTCTACTTGGTTTGAAGGGGGTCTATTATCACGAACACCTTTCACTTTTTCCGTCCCTTCCAAAAACATAACATCTCAACTCTTAATGATCTTTTTGGTTTCTACACACATTAAATGATATGTTTTTTTTTTTTCACAATACCCTAAAAACACACAAGGTATGGATTTGGACTCTAATTTGCTTCTTTTTTCATTAGGAATGTGCACAAATGTTTTGCAACCAAAAACTCTCAAATGGAATACATCGGGCTTTGTACCGGTCTATGCTTCTTGTGGGGTCTTTGAATCAAGAGCTTTCGTTGGGCATCGGTTCTTGATGTAAACCGCCATGTTCACTATTTTGGCCCAAAACTCCAAGTCAAGTTCTTGTGCATGAATCATGCTTCTAGCGCATTCCATGATGGTTATATTGGCTCGTTTCGTAACTCCATTTTGTTGTGGTGTGTAAGGTGCACTTGTTTGTCGTTGGATTCCACATTCATGCAAAAAGTCATCAAACTTTTTGGACACAAATTCTCCTCCATTGTTAAATCGCAAGGTTTTGATCCTCATGCCGGTTTGATTATCCACCAAGGCTTTGTATGCCTTGAATTTGTCAAACACCTCTCCTTTCATTTTCAAAAGGTAAACATGAGTTTTTTTTCGAAAAGTCATCGATGAAGGTGACAAAGTATCATGCTCCACCACGAGATGTGGTTTTCATTGGTCCGCACACATCATTATGCACAAGTTCCAAAAGCTTGGAAGCCCTAATTGCTTCGTATTTAGGAAAAGATGTCCTTTGATGTTTACCTTCAATGCAAGCTTCACACACATGGTGCAGTGGCACTTTTTTCAAATTCATGCCATTGACCATTTTTTCCAACTTCTTAAGACTTGCCATGTTGAAGTGGCCGAATCGTTGATGCCAAAGTGTAGCTCCTTCATTTAAAGATTTTGCCACATTTGCATTTTCCTTTCGAACATTGATGTTGAGAAGATACAAGTTTTTCTCCATGCATGCTTCCACCACAACGATTCCATCGACATTATTCACTTTACAACCATCCTTGTCAAACTCCACTTTCAAGCCCTCCGAAATGAATTTGTTAATAGAAATGAGACTATTTTCATTTTGGGAGCATGAAGAACTTGAATATGGTTGTAAGCAACATTTTACCTCCAACTTGCATTGTGGCCTTGATGTTCCCTTTGCCAATGGCCTCCAAAATGGTGTCATCTCCCATGTACACCTTCCATGGAACAATGGATTCGTAAGTGGTGAACCACTTTCATTCAAATGTCATGTGTTATGTTGTGTTAGAATCAATGATCCAATCGTACGTCATATGATCATTAACACCCAAGGTGGCAATAAACATTTATTCTTGATCTTCACAAGCTTGGTTTACCTTTTCTTTCTCATCACTCTTTATTTCCAAACAATTCCTCACAAAGTATCCGGGTTTTTTACAATAAAAACAAAGCTTTTCATTTGCCTTATGAATTTTGTTAAGCAATGTGGCATTTTCCATACTTTCACTTTCATTTCTTTTAGAAACCTCATGAAGCAATCGAGCGACAAAAGATTAAAAGTCAACATCCTTGGTGGACATGGAGTCCAAACTCGTGACCAAGTTATCAAAAGATGGGGGAAGGTTCATGAAAAGTACCATGTACACGTCTTCATCTTCAATATTCACTTCAATGGAACGTAATTGATTCACAAACGCCTTCACCATGTTGATGTGCATAAACAAGTCTTCCCCTTTATACATTTTGATGGTGAAGAACCTCCTTCGAAGAAACAACTTGTTTCCAATAGTCTTAGCTTCATGGACATTGCAAAGTGTCTCCCAAGCACTTTTGACATTTTCGCAATATTGAATGTGTGCAAGTTGTGCATCCGTGAGATGTTCACAAAGTAATGTAAATGCCTTGGTCGCCTTTTTGTTATAATCCATGATTTGATCTTCATCATTAGGAATTGTTGCACTCCCATCAATAAACTTCCAAAGCCCATGCTTGGAAAGCATCATGTGCATCTTGAACTTCCAAAGGTGAAAGTTGCCACCATCAAACTTTTCCATGATTTTCAAAGACTCCATTTGGAAGGATGACATTTTGTTGAACACAAATGTTAAAACAAACAGTCTATGTCTTTCTATTCAAATGAATTGCAAGTGGGAAAATTTCAAGCTAAAAAACTTGTTAATTTTCTAAAACCTCTCTTGAAATCTCTCCCACTCAATTGTTATATGTCACGAAACAAAACCTTTACAAGAAACTCTCAAACACTTGAAAAACTTTCTTGCAAAAATCTAAAATTTGACTTGAAACTTGTAACATTGGCAAAGAACTTTTTTTGATGCACTTGAAATTCGAAGCTTTCAACAATTTGAAAAACCTCTCTGCACACACGTCAAACTTGAAGGTTGAAATTCTCAACAACTTGAAGAACTTTCTTCCACACATTTTTTCAAACTTTAACGTTGAAACCCTCAACAACTTGAAGAACTCTCTTCCACACACTTTGAAGTTAAAACTTGAAAGTTAAAGACTTGAAGAACACTCTTTCACACTTGAGAACTTACAACACTTTGAAGAATCTCTTCCACACCTCCCACTCACTTGAAAAAGTTGCAAGCTCCTTGTATGTCACGACTTGGAAATGAACCCCCACTCATTTTGCAAACTAAAAAACCTTCCCTCAAAAAGATTCTATCTTTTTTTCTATGCAATACAAGCTTAAAACCTTTCACTACTTGTTCTAACACAATGTCTTTTTTCTTGCTTGGTGTGGGCACATAACCTATTGGAAACAACTTGAAAACAAGCAAGAAATGAAAGATATAAGGTTCATGAAATGGAACAATTGTATTAATTAACAAGAAGATTACAAAGGTTGTATGCTTCAAATGCTACAATCACAAAACTATGGCTTGTAACAACTAACAAAGTTTGAAGGTTCTATGTGCACTCAAAAACCATGAAAAGAGATAATGAAAGACTATTCAAAGCCACTCCAATATATACTATCTCCTAACCCTAAAGTAACTACCACCTCATCTAGCCATCATTACCTAACTTTAGCCGCCACTTAACCCTAGCCGCCACCAAACCCTACCCCTAGCTGCCGCCAAGCTCTAGTTGTCGCCTAACCCTAACCACCACCAAACCCTACCCCTAGCCATCGCCAAGCCCTAAGTAGCCTCCACTTCCAAACCCTAGCCACCACTATTCAACCTAACCTAACTACTATAAGGATGTGAATACTATTCATCCTTTTGATGAATGTTTAACACATTCATCAACATTGGGAATTAGAAACAAATAGTATTTCTAACAGTTGCATCCATCAAAGCCCCAACTAGGTATGCTGCAACACTTTAAAAACATATTACAAAGTGGAAATTGTCTATCATAAAGAGTCATGACCACCACATCATGATACTTGTGTGAGAAATATGTTATTGCCTAATATGTGTCAAACAATTATAAGGTTGAGTAAATGTTTCCAAAAAATATGCATGAAAGTCGTTGATCCACATGACATACTTTCTTTCAAGGTATATGGTGTGAAAACATTATCTATGCTTGAAATATATTTCCTTCTTGGATCTTTTGATATATCAACACACTTATTCATCCACCTAATAGATGATTTGGAAATAGTTAGGGCTTGATGGTGTTACCCCATTGAAAGATATTTGGCCGTGGTAAAGCACTATGTGCATAATAAAGCTAAACATGAAGGCTACATGGCCAAGCCATATGTATGATGAGGCCTTTGGATTCTGTACCAAATACCTTTCATTATATGAACACATAAGGAAGATGTGGGACCCAGACAAATAATTAGCAAATGTAGATGAAGTTTTTGAAAGGAAGTCAAAACCAAGAACATTGAATGACATGGAATTACGTATGGTCCATGAATATGTGTTCATGAATTATGTGGCAACCCAAGACCTAATTCAGTGAGCCCCAACACCCATATGTTGTCAAAGTTGTAAATTCAAGTGTTTTAAAGGATATGTAAATGTGGACATTAAGGCAGTAATGGAACATGGGTGCAAAACACTATCATTCCAAGGTTGACCAAGTTATGAACTACTTATTTTTAGCTTATTTCCAAGTTACAATGTAGGCATGTTAAAGGAACCTAATGTGAACTAACCCATGTCTTAAAGACAAGGATTTTCATGAATTGGATGATTGCATGGCAATGTTTGTTGGGTTTTCAAACTATTGTAATGCCATGGTACATTGAAATTAAGAACCGAATTAAATAATTGTGCTAGGTTTGTTGTAATAAAATCTATATATTCCATCAATATTCTAATGCTACAGTGAACCCTGATACCTTAATAGCTTTGGCACTAATTATTTTATTTTTGGAAGTGTTGAATTATTTTTCAAAAGAATATTTGAAATATATATCTTTTGTGATGGAACATAAAAGTTCTTTCAAAATATTCAAGGATACTTTAATTTTTTTAATGGAATTTTTAAAATAATTAACTATTTGGTAGATATTTGTTAAAGATGTCAAGGTAATACTATATTTTGTTGATATAGTCTATTGCATTCACATTTTATTTATTGTTACAAAACAATATGTGTGTGTGTATATATATATATATTCACACATGCATAGTTTCATAATATAATGATCATTGGATTTTTGGGTACATTTTGACATAACCATCAAAATGGGGCCAAGAAAAGCTAGGAAATTAAAAATGCAACACAAAAGGTGGCTAGATTTTATTTTTGGTGGGTCCATTCTTCAGTGACTAGTTATTTGAAATGACAACTAAAGATTTTGGTTAGGCATTAATTTGTCACTATTTTTTTATCCTAGAGAACATGAGGCATGCCGAATTCATTTAGAAGAAGCCATAAGACAATATTGCAATCAAGGAAAGGTGGTAGAAGAGGTAGAATAGCTTGCACATTTCCACCACACTTGGACATGGAGGTTCCTCCATTTAGTCAATGGTTGTAGGAGTATGTCCAAAGGGCCCTAAATTGCAATGAGGCCATTGATGAAAACATCATATGTTTGTCGCAACCTCCATCTAAAATTGCTTTGTCATATGCGTCAATATGGGTGTATGGTAATCATTATCACGTGGACGATGAGATAGGTGATTGCCACACAACCTATCATAGTGGGTTTGCTTATATTTTCATCCAAGGGAATTGCTCCTTTGCACGAAATCATAATGTAGCTATGGCCACCTTGAGATATGTGGGAGTCTTGAAGGAGATTTTGGTTGTTTCCTATGCC
>Ga0209611_10006293_pt1 | contig 19530 bp, 10 predicted proteins | sample S1TSphgellanicum_3_FD_187693 | JGI IMG/M metagenome (GOLD analysis project Ga0209611, IMG submission 187693) | Host-associated microbial communities from peat moss isolated from Minnesota, USA - S1T2_Fc - Sphagnum magellanicum MG (SPAdes) (version 2) | ecosystem: Host-associated > Plants > Peat... | reverse complement strand
ATTGTAATGCATAAGGTAAACTATGTCATAAGCCCAAAAATACTCATTATGAAGGGTGTGCTAACCCTAACCCCCTTACCCCCAAGGGGGACAACCGAACGGACAGACACCTAAAATATTATATTTAAGGATTGGCCTCATTATGTGGCACATGACATTGGCAATGGTGACTTCTTGCAACAACTTTCCATTAGTTATATAGTCAACTTTTATTTCTATTTTTGTTATGAAACTTGTTGCAACTATTATCCTTAATGTGGGCCATCTAATTGCACATTGCACATCAAATTGCTTGAAAATCATTTTTTTCCCCACATTTTTTTTATTAAATTTTTTTTATAATTTGTAAGAGATTGGTAATGGTTCATGTTTCGATGGCTTTTTCTTTTTCTTGTTACATTTCTTGTGCCTTGCAAAAAAACCACAAGAAAACACATAATGCAAATACCAATGTTCACAACATCATTACCATTGGAGCAAAATCTTCTAAGTAAAATCAAACAAACCAATCAAAACACAACCTCACAATATAAAAACAACCAAATTAGTTTGGTTGCTTCCAAAACATTACAAACAATTGGATACAAATGTTGGTTTGAACCTAAAATGATAACTTCTACCATCTATTGCTTACAATTCCTATTTCTTTTTGTTGTCATGAGGAATGAAGTAAAAAATTGTCTCATCAATTTTAGTTTCTTTCCAAGAAGCACATTTCATCTTTGAGATCAAAGATGAAGTAAAGCCAAATACTTAATTTGGTGGTAGTTCACCTCTTCTTACAAAATTGGCATCTCCATTGATATCAACTCCTAAAAATCTTCTAGGAACATATCTACACCTGTTAATAGGGAAACACCATGGTGTTCATTTACTTTTTCTGTACCCACCACAAGTAAATTTAATCCTACATAAGTAACATCCTAATTACTAATTGTACTACCACTAACAATATGTAAATTATAATCCATGTTAGGATCAAAGGATGCCATTATCACATTGTATGTGTATTTAAGAATAACAAATATGGATGAAGATAATTACTTCATCTTTTGAAGGTCAAACCATGCTATTAAGAGCCACCTTGAGCATAATTAGTCCTTTTTTAACATGATTACAAGAGTCATAAACTAAGATAATGTTAAAATCATGTGTTGTATTTGTATGTTCTTTTGTTTAACATATCAATCTAACAATAAAATAAGTTTGAAAATGGTCCAATAAATATATAATATCTTTCAACAAAATTTTAAGCTCATAATTAGTGTTTTTCATGCTCACAAAGCACAATGAAATAGTCTAAATAAAATGATTACTTAAGCACAATTTTTTTACATTGTCACAATGTGATTTAAGAGACATTGGTGAATCCTATTAGAATGGTTTGAGCCTTCATAAATTCATGACTTCTAAACAATGACAATATGCATAGACTTGTTGGGGAATTTAATCAAGCTAGCATGGGAAAAAATAACAATGTTCAAAGAAAAAATTATTATGAAATTCAACACAATAGGCTTAAAGATAAATCAAATGATACATAAAAATGACAAAATAAAATATAACATGTGTCCCAACATAGAGTAATTTTTTATTTTGTAAATAAATGTATTATAGCATGGAACAACATGAATATAGATTTGTATGGAAACAAGGTTGAAAAAGGTTATAGTTCAAAGCTCATACTTCATACTAATGTTGATAAACTAAAAGCAATTGGTTGTGTTATGGCTATTTAATGATTATTTTCAAAGCAAGATCTTAAAAAATTCCATATAAGTTTTCATATGTGACCCATCTTCCAAGCAACCTAAATAGACATGGAATTTATCTTTATTCTATATTAATTATATTTCTTTTCAAAATTAAATAGGATCTATTATAGATTTAATTACATAATAATTTTATGCAATACCCAATATGTGAAAGCTTAAGTTTTTACTCATTTCATTTTTCAATTCCCCCAAAAATGTTATTTTTTAGATTTATACCCATTATGGATTGAAAGACACCAATACAAAAAAAGGTTTTGAAGTAGCATTGCGACTAAATTTCAATTCTAAAGCTAAGGCTACTAGTTTGAAATGATAAACTATGTTCATTTTAAGTCACATCAAAATTTAGCATGTCTACAATAACAAGATACTTAATTTTTTCTATTTTATTATGTAACCTATAACCAAATTTGACTAAGTTCTCTTATGGATGATTGACAAACCACCTGCATCAAAAAAATTGGAAAAAGTAAGAGTAGAATTACGAAATTAAAGACATGTGAGTTTAAATTATCTAATTTTAGAAGTGAACTCATTTCATTGTGATTTTTTTAATTCAATAAAAATATTATAGTTGAATTTAAGGCCCAAATCAAAAACTTAAATTATTTTAATTTTTCAACACCTGAAATTAAATCATTTTAAATTTTAAATTAGACTCATAATTGAAATAAATGGGACATCACTAAAATAAATTATATTTGGACTTATACTCTATTTTTTTAAAATGCATATGAATTTTTCAAGTAAATACGTTTTTAAATTAAAAATGGATTGAATAAAATAAATTTTTATTAAAAACATGATGAGTATAATCAATTTCATTATGAAACTACATAATTATGTAATAAGGTTATAATGAAAAAATGTGTGTGTGTGTGTGTTTATATGTTTTATGACACTTTCTTATTCTATCACATGAAGTGATGGTTAGATGGTAAAGGCTTTGGATTGTGATAAAAAGTTGAAGGTTCAAATTTCACTTTGCATGTATTATGATTATAATCAACATGACTAAAAACAATAATGATGATGAAACAAGAAGTTGTAATATTAATAAAATACAAATACATGAATCACAATTTCATTGATCCATTAGAGGAAAATTAATGGTTTATAATTTGTCAATATTCAGCTTGAATGTTTTTATTTGTGGGACATTGGAATTGTGGGTCCAAAATGACAATATTTTCAACTTGTCCATGTAATTCGATTGAAAAAAAAAGAAAAAAGAAATAAATATTTTGAATTTTAAAAATAGTCCCATGACATTAATTAATAACTTAGTTATCATAGTCATTTCAAACTTAGTCAACTTAGTCATTTCAATTAACATGGACATAGTTAAATTTGTGGCATGAATGATTGGTCCATTATGAATAAAGCCATTTTTAAAAAATGTCCATTATGATTAAAATTTTGAAAATATGATTACAAATAAATAAAAGAAAAACTAGTGTATAACCTTGATTTGTAATAGTGAGTGGCATTCATACAAATGAAGATCATTCATGGGTGATCAATAAACTAGATGGAATATAAATTAACGAATGTTAATTTATTTCTCAACAATGATGAAAATATGTTTTATAAATCAATAAATTAAGGTCACATCAATGGTTCATATATTATATTTCAATATGATATGGTTTTATCATCTAAATGTTAATAGTCCAAAGTCAAAACATCGAAGACACTTGCCCCCCAATCGAAATGGGTTCTATAGTTTTTTGAGAAACCCAAAAAATCTGAAAATTCTCAACAACTCAATGCCTTGGGGGATTAGAGCCTGTATTGTACCTTTCACTTAATTATGTGAACAATCAATGACATCAATGTCCGTATTAGCAAGCCCAACAAAAAGTCTGATTGTGCAATAATACCAACAAACTTAGTTAAAGAAAATAAATTATCTTCAAAGCTTGCTCATGGCTTGTGATTTAGAAAAAGATTGACAACCTCTAATCAATGACATCAACGTCCATATTAGCAAGCCTAACAAAAAGCTTGATTGTGCAATAAACCAACAAACTTACTTTTAAGAATTTAATCATCTTCAAAGCTTGCACATGGCTTGTGATTTAGAAAAAGATTGACAACCTTTAGTCAATGACATCAATGTCCATATTAGCAAGCCTAACAAAAGTTTGATTGTGCAATAATATCAACAAACTTAGTTAAAGAAAATTATTTTCAAAGCTTGCACATGGCTCGTGATTTAGAAAAAGATTGATAACCTCTAATCATGGGTTTACATGTGTATCCCACAATTGGTTCGTCATTTGATCCTCATATTTACAAATCATACTAGGTCAAAATTCTTGTAATAATTTATAAACTTATAAGGTGCATTTTTTGCATGCTCATCTAGAAGTATCATGATGCAAAAACAATGCAGCTTCTAAGTTGAAACTTGAAAGAACTTTTGACAACATCTTGAACATTTATAGATGGTTAACAGACAAAGACATCAGAAATGTTAAAATAGTTGTAGAAAATTGTAAAGCCTGACCTTCACAATGGATTATTTAGAGACTGAACACTCCTCATCAATAAATGATGCTCCTTGGATAATCATGGTTCTACCAGACTAACCTTATGGACAACAGGCAAACTAGTCATTCAAGAATGCAAAAAACAATAATCCTCCACATATTTCCAACACAAAAGGATAGAGCTTGGATTTTGATTCAAATGAGTTTTCTATTTATGAAAGAGCTATTCAAATAAAAAGCCAACTAACTATTGCAATCCTAGTACATTGTAAATCTAGGGTTGTCATGCATGGGCTTAAACAAATGTAAAAAAATTGAACAACCCAACCAACACCATTGCATCATGCATGAACATGATAGATGTTTTTAGATTAAGATCGAGCAGAACTTCCTAAGGATGGCAATGTCTTGAACAGAGGAGAAGGGAGTAGGATCTTGCAAAGATATGCAGCAAACATGATAAGAGCATCTGCACGGGCAGCAGTAACATTGGGTGTATGTGCATAATACTTTGGATGAAATACAACCTTTAAATAGTGTAACATCCAGTTTGGACCTGTACATATACACAAGACACTATGACTTTTTAAATGCCAATAAAATAAAATGATTATATTATATGGGTTTGGGTAGTGGCATTTAAATAATCTCTTGCTATATACTGTCCCAGTTTTCATTATTATGGGTGGGGATGGGGAAAATTTTAACAATCTATGTTGGGTGTGGTGAGCATTGGTAGAGGCCCAAATAGGGCATGTGGGCGGAGATGCTCTGAACCCATTAAACGACAAATAGAACCAAAAAGGAGATTAATGAAAAGAACACACTTAGAATATTACTTGAAAATACAAAACTACCACTCAAGGTGCAATGGGTATCCCTATGCTTCACTCGCCACGATTCGATTTTGTGAGAAACTGGGAGATTTCTAATTAGGTGGCTTAGATATAATTGTGTATCTAAGGCTCGCTTTACACTAGGTGTCAGGGCCAATGTTCAACCCAATCCAGCATTCCTATTGGTGCAAAAGTTGAAATTGGCCCCAAGGACTTTACACTAGGAGTCAAGGCTGAAATAGAAAAAAACTTTTCAATCTGCCCCAAGTACTAATAAATGCTGAACTTTAAGGCCTCGTATTGGGCCCAAGGCTGGAAAAAGGATAGCATCAAATTTGGGAGGCCAATTTGCAACCCTTGGGGCCAATGTTCCAGCATATATTAATATCCTGATGTCAGTGTCCTAGCATTTATTAGTAACTTGGGGCCAATTTGCAAGCCAAAAATGCTCAAAGTTGGGCCCAAGGTTTCCTGGCTGTGACCCCTAGTGTAAAGTGGGCTTAATTGAGTGGGAAAGGGCAAGCTTAGGTGGTGAGTTACCCTCAAAGCCCTGTCAAATTGGGGAAGTGGGAAGTATATTGGCCCATTTTTCCATAGTTGGTTTTCTTGACTAAATGATTTCAGGGACTTGTTTTCAGTTCAGAGATTAATAACGGGGCTGGCATTACACACAACCAATCTTCTCGAACCATGAGAAAAGAGAAAAGAGAAGTGCAAGGGGCTAATGTCTGTATGGATGATTTCACAAATTGTTGTTCAATCTGTTTCCAAGAACACTTCCTGCACAAAAAGAAACGATGTTTTTGCACCTAAGGGTCTGGGAGCCTCACCCCCATGGTCAAGAAGAGGAAACTGCAAAACAACCAACAACAAGTGCAATGCAGTTTACACACATGTAATAATGCCTTGGTGTAGTGATGAAGGAAATCACTAAATGGCCTTCGCAATGCAGAGAGTTAGGGCCTGTACTTGTACTCAGCTGAAAGCCTCTGTTTGTTGTTGACTTAGTTTCTGTACCAGTGATTTTCTAAATTTGTTCTTTTGTGCTGAATGTTTTTGAAAAAAAAAGTGAGAAATGAAGTTTCTTGGGATTTCTGATAGCCAAACTTCAGGGTGATATCTAGTTTTTAAAAAAGCCACCAGATTCTACATGGGGTTTTCAGTAAATAGCCAACAATAGACAAGAATGCTGAAATGTTTTTATTTTCATTTTTTTTTATAGCCGAATTTGACGAAATCATCATGTGAATGATCACCAGTGCCACTGGGGAAATATGACAAAATTGTAAGTTTAAGAAAAAACAAGAGAAAACAAACAACAACAACAGTGGCAGCACTACTGTTCAAATCTGAACAACTTCAATTACTATGCAGGAAAAGAAAGCGAATCTGTAGAAACTTAAATCCCCAAAATTCTTTTAATATAGCAAAGAGACAATATGAAGTCCACCAGAAAACAGAAAAAAATATTAAAAAAAGGAAAACCCTCGAGTATTTGCACAGCAGACAGACAAACTTCTATACATACAAAGACAACAATATGACTATTATTATTAGCTTGCCATCTGATGCCTGGAAGAACAATAATAATTAAGTTCATCTTGTACCCACCACTACTTAACAAGCAATCTGACAAATCATAGAAAGCCCTAGAAACCATGCAAACTATTTTTCAAAACACATGTCTAAAACTCAGCAAACCTTGTACTTTTTATTCTTAGAAGAGTACACAAATTATTTCCAAGTATGTGTAAACTGTCACAAGAAAAGCATCAAAGTTTATGAAACTTGTCAAACCTGCTACTCATTATTGTTTGAGCACACCAATGAATTGCAAAATAGTAATCTTGTCTCACCTACCTCTTACACAAGGAAATAGTTATTAAGCCTTAAATGTGTTATGTAGAAATGCAATGCATTAGAAGACTAATTTTGTGAAATATAGAAACACTAATGCCTAAATTTAGGTTTTAATAATTGGGCAAAAGTTGTGTGGTTTGTATGTATGAATCAATGAGAGAGTGGCATGTGGAAACTAAAAAAATGTAGCCCACTAGATGTGTAAGAATGTTTGATGGACCTATACAATATGTGTGTTTGTCCTTTGAAGTTATTTAAAAAGAAAATCTAAAAGTAGCATGCATTGTGCAAGGCATTTTGGGATCCACCTTATGCATAGCTTAATGATACAAAGTAAAATCTCCATTTGTAATAGGATGGAACGATTGTTAACAATTTTTGAAATGTAAGCAATTGGGTATTGCATTAAAGACAAATATAAATATACATGGTCAAGCATTATGATTAGGGTGATTTATTTTTCAGATTTCTCACCTTCGTTGAGTAGGGAGGATACCCAAAAATATCTAGCAATAAATGGAAAAACTTTGTTGGGGATAATGGATTTTTTTTCAAGAACCTTTTTACAACAAACAACCTAGCTATTACCTGAGTCTGGATATGGTGATTTTGATTACTTTTTTTTTCAAGAAAATGATGAAAAAAATAACTTCAAAACCATGAATGTTTTATGTTTTCTATTTCTTTTCTATTACAAAACTCATCAACTTACCAAAATTCACCCCAAAAAACATTGATTAAGATGTTCATTATATATTAAAAAACAAATTGTGAAATTGCAAAGGTTTCTTAGTATAATCATGTTTCCTTCTTGTGGGATGTCAAAATGTGTAGTTACCAATGGCGAAAAGGAAAGCCAAAGTAGCAGAATGTATCGAAAAAAATGGTTTTCCCAAAGTGAATAGCAATCTACCATGGATAGAAACAAATATGTATCAAATGTGAACTAGATCATGCGCAAGGTGCTCATGGAGCTCTTTGCTATTCTACATTAACTGTTTTTTAGGGGAATTTGAAATTTCGAAGAGGTGATTATTATCAAGGCACCTTTGGTGCTCTTTTGGTCACATTGCAAATTTCTAAAACATAAAGCCTCTGATTAACCACAAATCAAATGAGTTAAAATTTGGTTATGTGTAACAAATAAATTTCATTAAAAGCTAGAAAAATTCACATAATGAAAAATCAAAGTATGGCAACATCACTTATATACTTAAGATTTTTTAATATAATGACATTATCATGTAATCTTAGAAGTTAGTAAGGGTATGCCACTGAGGGCACTAAGCCTCTAGTGCTCTTCAATATTTGTTGTAAATACTTTCCCTCAGCGTCAATGTGAGACACAAATTGAAGGATAGTATTTGCAATGTCATTAGAAGTGTACCAAAGATGGCTTGATAGTAGCCACCTTTTAAAATTTCCAAACTTTCCCAAAACAAAGGTTACTTGGTACTAGGCTATTACCACTACTACACCAATTACAAGATGTTGGAGATGTAAAAAGTCTGTCACACCTATCCTCCTACCATGGGTTTTCATTTACACCCAAGTGCTTCACATGTTCAATGGTAACTCAATTTCACTCCCCCCTCCTTAAAACTTGCAATATTTCTAACAATTTGAATCTTGAAACAAATGGACTTTATGAGGAGAGAAGGCATTATGAAGAGAAATACATAGTGGTGGCACGAATCCTAGGTCTAGATGTCACAATAGTGATGGACTCAAAGTTTTTGAAGCAAGTAGCTGGTCAAATTAATTAAGGCCTTATGAATTTTGGATGATGTATTGGTTATTTATAGTTTGCAACTGGATGAAACCTTGTGACTCATTTAATTTTAGGCATTTTTGTTAATGAAGTTTTGCATGGCCTTAATTCATTTCACTTTTAGGCTACATTTCACTAGTAAAAAAAGGTTGCTCCATGTTGGTTAATGCATCTATCTATACTAGTAATTGGGACACTAAAAAGGAGGACTCCAAAAACATAATACATGTGCTTCAAGGCACATTGAAGGCACATATTTGCCCTCATGCCAATGTTGTGAACGAGCATGAAGCTGAATTAAAGGTAGTCACATGATGGGTAAACATCACATGTCACAATACATTGAAGATTTGTGCATTCACAATATTGAAGTTATTGAAGTTCCAAAACAATTTGTGCCAATGAAAGGAGGAAAATTTGTACAATGCCCTTAAATGCAGATTGACATGTATCAAACAACTTTCACCTTGCATTAATGATGATTGTTAATTGTTGGATGGTGAGAGGGGAGGTGGTAGCAATAGAGGATCCTTATATTAAAGGAATGTCATTAAATAAAAGTTTGATATGAATGTCTTGTTCAATTTTCACAAAGTGAAACCCAACGTCTTCAAGGATAATCAATTTCAAGGATAATCAATCTCAATTAGTGTCAACATAGAGCTCAATTGGACATGTGAAAGTATATAGCATTGACCTTGTGGTGGTAGCCCATGCATTTATATGTTTCATCATAATTTTTTGATTTTTCATTCTTTATTTATTATTATTCCCTTCCTTGTACATTGTCATGTCATTTTGGAATTTTCATGCATATTTTCCCCAAAAGTTTCCCTTTGGGCATAGTAAAAACATGCCAATTTGTTGTAGGATGTCCATTAGTTTCTTGTAGTTTGTTATACATGATTAGAACCCAACTTAATGTGAATGAGGTTTTAGTTTTATAATGTTTGCGAGGTCTATCCCCATGGTGTGGCCTTGCAGTTCCACTTATCAGGTTTCAAGAAAATTCATATGCAAATTGTAAGAATCCAAGTTCAAAACACATAAAACAATCACATGTTTATCTTATGTGCATATTTTCATGTCTATAATTTTGTTAGTTTTGATTATATTGGGCAATGATATTATAATACATGACAAATAAATTTAAAGATGGTTGAACAACATGTTAGTTCTTTAGGGAAGTGGATAATTAGAAAAAAAAATTGTTATCAACCCAAAATGTTTGTTCCACAATTGTAGGCACCTTAGAGAAGATTCAATGTTAATAGTTAATTATGAATAGACATCCAACATTGTGTTCATATATTGACAACTTTTGAAATGTGTTAAACTTTTAGGTCCATCTTTTATTAAGTAGTTCGATTTTACATTAGGTCTCAAAAGGCCCAATTGGTTTTACACAAAAAACTTATTTGTGTTTTACATCTTAGAGGCCAAAATGATCAATGAAAAAGATGAAATTTGTCCCAAATTTGATATTTTAAAATTTGAATACATGCACAAACACAATAATTTTTTTATGACAAGTTCAAAAACTCAAATTAATTATTATCATCTATCAATGGAAAAAATCAACACCTACAAATATAATATTATACCTCCAAGACTAGTTTGGCATTAATCTATCACCAAGTTTTAAAAAAAACTTCTTTCTTCAACTTCCCCTTTCAACTACACACACCATGAGCAACATAAGAACTTGGATAAACAAAAACAACAGTTAGGATTAATGAAATGCACAAGGTACAAAATACATAGTACATATCATCAAGATTTACAAGACTTTAATTGGGCTCATTCATGGTTGGGGTTCCAAAAAAAAGAAAAAGGATTTAAGGACTTTTTTAGGGACAATTTTTTCCAAATGACATTTACATGGAACAAATTTAAGGAAAAAATTGGAATAATCCAAGATAAGATAATTTGTGTGTTGGTGATTTTTCACATGCATACATAATTGTGCATCAATATTTTGATTTACAAAAAAAATTGTAAAAAATGGCAAAATGAATTTCTAATATCAACTAAACATGATTTTCCATGTGTTTATTTCTTGCACATGTGACTTGCATCCAAAGCTAGGAATTTGGAACTTATTGAATATAAACAACTAGCCAAATGGTTAAAGAAAGGAATCATTTCTTTTGTAGCCCTTTGTTTCAAAATTTAAAACTTTGAAAAATTTTATATGATTTATTTTTTCATCAAATTGACCTAATGAATCTATGGTGTCATAAAGGGGAACACATTTTTCTTGTATAATGTTTTTGAAATCAATTGCATTACTTTATGCATTCCTTATAGAAAACTATAATATGGACAAAGTAATTTAAATTAGTCAAGGATTCAAAAGGACTATTAAACAACACCCAATAATTATTATTTTTTCTTTGAACCTTGTTTTTCTTAATGCTCTAAGTGTAGGAACATATAATTATAACATAGTTGTAATATATTAAACATTATAAAAATCTAAAATTACCTTTTGCAATCCTTTCTAAATAAGTCATTCTTTTTTTAAACCCTAATTATGAATGAGCCCAACTATTGTGAATCTTTGAAGTTATTACAATACTTATGCTGAGAAATTTGGGAGGTCATTACTTTCAAGACTAGGTCAACAATAACCAAAGATGCAAAAATAAAAAGGGGAAGCATCAATCATATGTATATTGCTATTTCAACAAAGACTAAAAATGGATTTCCAAGTTCAATGTTATATGTGCATAGTTGGTGGGTTTGTGCATAACATATTTCAATCATTGCCTTGCATTTTAAATTGGAATTTTTCTTTGCATGTGTTATGCATAGATGTTATCTTTACCTCAATTTAGTGTTCAAAAGCATAGGAGAGATGTTTGGCAACTAAGTATTGCTACAATGTTTTAGACATTCACCTCTTCTCCAAACATTGGAAAAGGTTATATTTAACAACCAATTGTTAAACTAGTTCTAAGTCATCTAGCTCCAAAGGAGGTGAAGGAATTTGTTAATGCAAAAAACATTAGAAAAAAAAGTACATGATAAATCTCAAGTAGTTGTGTACCAATTGTTATGTATTTAAATAAAATGTCTAACATTTGAGATAATATCATTAATTATCAAATGCAAATCTAATGCTAAATGTTTAGCCTTCCTTCACCAGTGAATAACAAATATGGATACTTATTCTTTAAAATATCTATATTTTTGTCAATGTGGAAACTAACATTAGGTAACAATAGTATACATTGAGGGTGCATATAAATACCAATTACTATGGTCTCCAATCAATATTAATTGATGCCAGGTGGTCAACTAACCAAAAACAATATTTTTCCTTTTCAATGTTTTTGGACACACCCAAGGTATTTGTAAGTGAATTTATTGTCCAACTAAGCCCATTTTGAAACCTTTGTGACAATGACTTCATCCAAAATTTGTGGTATAGACCATTTTACTCCAACTATTGGAACTACTCTTACATGCATCATAATTGCTCCCCAACATCCACTCATGCTACATCACAAAATTGGGGGGCTTGGGCGGGAGGGGGAAGAGAGAGAGAGAGAGACACACACACACACACATGGGTTTGAAAGAAAACTCAACAAAATTGGACTTGAGTGCAATCCCACGTTTTTGGAGCCAAAGTCTCATCAGATGATCAATAAGGATTTGACATGATGAGGTTTGATGGACCTGAGAAAATTATAAGCCACTGCAAGGAGGTTCAGATTCCAAAAGGAAGGACGTCCTTTCGTCAGGTGTCCTGATGATGGGTGGGGAACTTGGGCAGTGGGATTCAAGATTCTATTTTCTTTGCTGCTCACATGAAAAACGGGTCATCATCAGTCTCAAGTGCTTACTTCCATAAGCTTTTCATCATGATTGTCGAAAGCGTATTAATTTGCTTCTAATTTAGGCAATGGCAGAATTTTATTTGGTCAATCTTTTGATGTACCCCGAATTTGGGACTATCCGTAAGAAGATTTAGCCCAAAATGATGACCTATCCAAATCTGGCTATAACTGAGATGTCAAAGTAAAAAAACTTTAAGCACACTATATACTACATATTTTTGGCTACAATCTGGTATATATAAATTCCTTTATTAACGACCCCCAAAATCACTTCAGTTTGACATTTTCAATTTTCAGTATCTCTTTTTGGCGAAATTCAGTCAGTGAAGGAAGGACAGGCTGGGTCATGGCTTGCAGTGAGCACTCATGTAGCTGAAATACATAGTAGGGTAATGCTTCCAAAATTCAGTGATTTCTCCTCACGCACTCTCCAACCACAATTAATATGGTCAAATGATGGCAAAAGGATTTCTATAGTCGCTGAGTCACCAAGGGATATCACTATTTCGCAACCCACTTTGAAAGACCACCCACACATGGCAGTTGTATAGAGTTAATGCGAGGAGGACCAAGTCAGAAAATTGACTGGAATAGTGGGCCAGTGTCTCTCCACATTTTACACCAAAACCCTCAACTATTTGAGTGAGGTAGCGTACAAATAATGGGTGAGTGCAAAATCTACACTGCCTGACTCTTACTTACTTACAATTTAGCGTCATTAAGTGGGCTTAACAGCACCCGGGCCAGAACCCAATTGACGTTAAGTCTGATGAAGCAATTCAGATCTAACCGTCTGACACTGCACTAAGAATCTAGCAAGGATGCCTTGCTGCTGACAGCTCAGCAATTCAGCCAAAGGTACCTTTTTTACTGTTCCACCTGGATGAGTATTTGACTTTTACTTCAAATGTGGATAAATGTTTTCAGGCAGGTAAAAACTAAAACAAAGGTAGATGCAACTTGCAAGTATCAGATCAGTCTGCTTTTTTTCCTTTTTTCTTTTTTTTTTGGGGGTGAAAAATTGCCAAAAGGTGACACTTGTAAGGGTCCAGAAATAGCCCCATTGTAAAACTAGGCCCCAAATTTGGGCCATATTGCTTAATCTGCTTGGTGACAAGTGGCATAATCGCCATTGTGTAGAAACCTTGATCTTGCCACTATCTCTATCCTTCCCACCTCCTACTCACCATGATCATGAGCATCATGTAGAATCTCTTCACCATCATGCATTGCATTGTTCAAGCACATTCACTAGCATCTATGACATGAGAAACCTAGCATTCGCATGTTCGTTGTGACATCAACATAATTAAAAATTTGCCAGCAAGTTTAGTACATTGGGATTACGTAAGATCTATTGTACATAACATAATGTTGCAAAATGCACTGTGATAGTAGTTAAGTTTTAACTTTGTCAAAGCTAGTTATTGCAAATTACAACTTATCATTTATGTTTGTGTTTTTGTTTCATGTGATTTCATGAATTTTGAGAGCTTGTGGTTGGATTGGCTTTGGGGGAGATTTTGCATTGGTGTATGAGATGTGAGCAATTTGGAGTAGTGTCAAGGACATTTGATTGTTGAGAATTTTCAATCTCATGATTTTGGTAATGGTCATTTCATTAGAATTGGATCGAATGAAAAGGTTGGAAAGTATTTTGTAAGGATTATATGTTTACTTTGTGTGAAATTCAAAGACATTTTTATAATTCTGAAAGCTTACTAACTTAATCAACATTAAAGGTACAAAATTGTTCTAGAATGTCAAAACCTACCAGATATTTATGCATTCTCCAAAGCACATAAATGTGGAAAATTACCTTTTAATTATGAGAATGCATGTAATTAGTTCCAAGAATGACGTTTGTTTTGAAAAACCTCAATGCTTTATGTGATGTCAAATTCATTCTTAGGTTCCCCTACATTTTTCTTGTACTTGAATGTGTGTGTGCATGCATTGATCAAAATTACACAAAACAAGGATGTGTTTGTGTGATTTTGTGGAGCCCATTAAGTTGACCCAACAAGAGTTATACCAATTCTATTGCGATCTTTTTACCAAATATGAAGATGAAACTTTTGATGATTTCAATTTAATTGAAGCTTTTAACCAATAATAACCTTCCCTTGAACTAGTTTTCTAATCTAAATAGTGGAGAGAATGTTGTCCATCTCACATTCTCATTTATGCACCGTAAATACCTTATCTACTACGAGTCCCATGTTGATGGTTTTGAAAAAAACCATGTCACCAAGGATGCTTTTAGTTAGGTCATCATTAAAAAATACTATCTACAAAATATAATCAACAATGTATCCAATTAGGCCACACAAAGTGAAAGAGAATGTGAAAATACAACTCAAGACCTTATTGAAAACTTGTTTCATTGCTTCTTAAGACATGAAATAATGGTAGCCTTGCGTGTGGTGTATCCATAGTTCTAGGTTATAAATGGAAAAAAGGTAGAAATTTCTTTTGACTAACCTAAATTTGTTGAAGGCCACATTTTGTGTGCCTTGCAAGGCAACTAATGAAAGTGAAAAAAAATTTGCTACCTTATTTTTGAATCAAACCTTTGATTTGCAAGCTTTGTTTTCAAGATGACCATGTTATATAATGTGGAGGCAATTATGTGAAAAGACAACCAAATCAATCAAATCACAAGGCTTTGGCAAAAAATTGCCAGATTTGACATCTTCAAGCATAAACTTTTAAAATACATTAAGTTGCTCGAGATCATTACGTTCTAGGTGCTTGATATTGTTGAGGATGAATGAATGTTCAACACCATCAATTTCATGAAAAATAGGTTGCGAAACAAGTTCAACAAACACTTGGATATGCATTAGATTCTATAATCAACATTTCTTTCTATGCATATTTTTTCATATGAGCAACCATTGTCAAGTGGCTTACCAAAGTTTGATATTGTGTTGATGCATATGTAGTGACATGCATGATCTTGGTGGTTTGCAAAGTGCAAACTTGATGGCAAATTAGATTTGGAGGCCATAATTTTGATATCCTCATTCTTAATATAAAATTCAATTTAATTTGTTGCTTCCAAACTTGGAATTTTTTGCTTATGGTTGGTCAAGTAAGCAAAATTGTTTGTTTTGGCAACCTACATGTTCATAATTCGTGTAATTTTGGAGAATATCAAGTCATTTGATGTTATTGGTTCATCACCAAATTTTTGGGTCATAGTTGTTATTTTCAAGGTTCATGTGAAGTTACAACATACATGCTTGAAGGTTTGAATTATTTTAATCTTTAAACTTGAGGGGGTGCAAGCATGGTCAAGTAGACAAAAAAAATAGTCTGCCCAAAATGCAATTTAAAAATTACAGAATTTTTTATATAAACACATGAAAGTAGATTAAAAACTTGTGAAAGTAAAAGTATGAAAGAACATGGCCCTCCATTTAGTTTATGGTAAGTTGAATACAAAATTTGAAAAACTTTGGTATCACAAACTAAGTGAGAAGTAGATTTGAAACCTAATAGGGTTAATGTTGGTGTTCAAACCTACTTTTACACTAGAAGTTTTATGTATTATGCTTGAAACATGCATAATTTAATAATACACAAGTATTTTTTAAAGCTCCATTAACTTGAAAGTAGAAAAAGTTCAATATTTCATCTTCTTTCAACCCATTTTGTAATATCAAACACTTCTTGCAAATAGATGCAATTTTGTAAAATTTGCTTAAATCTACATGAAGATGTTCATTTTTCAATATTATAATATTAATGTGAAAGATTATCTTCATACTAATCATGGAACAAAATAATATTTATACTTTCAATGCATAAAAAATCTTTCGTGTCTACTTGTAATTTTTTGTGACAAGGTACTTTTTTTGTTTACTTGACCATGCTTTCACATGGGAATATTTGTTTTCATCTAAGCAAGACTTGGACTTGGACATCTTTTATCATGTAAACTCAAGGTTTTGAGTGTTTGATTTTTTTAAAAAAATTTAGCCAATGCAGGCTTCAAATCAATGAATTTTCATTCCTATACATGGCCAAGTGACCAGTCTTTTGTTCATGACTCTTTAAACCACGTCGTGGGAATATGTTTGTTAGTTGGTTAATCCACACAAATCACATGATTTGATGTTTGATTTGAAACATAACCCCTATTTAATAATTACCAGTATTACATAATGCTTTAAAGATGAATTGAGTTTGTTGCATTTTTTCCCAAAATGTTCATGTTTCCTTTAAATGAATTTTTTGGCAAGTGCTTTGAATTTGTATTCTAATTGAATTTTGGGTGTAGGAAGGGTTTAAGCTGCAATAGGGAACACCTTTGGGTTGGGGTTCATATCCCCTTCAAGCTTCAAACTACTTAGGATTTAATTTGGGTGGATTGATATAACTTCCATTGCTTTGTTAGATCATTTGATGATCAATTTGTTGTTGCTTAAATATAACATATCCTTTGAAATATACATGAATCAAGAATCAAGATATGTATTATGGAATCATTTGAACTAGGCTTTCAAATTTAAATCTAATTGATGAACATGTCATTTGAAGTTTGAAGGTATGGCAATATCATTTTCAAGTTTCAAGAATCTCTCGTTTATGGTCTGAACTTCTAAGTCACTTATCACATTTTTTTTGAAAGTTAGGGAGAGGTTAAAACTATCTAAGAACATTAGATGTATGAAGTGTGTTAACCTCTTGTTGGAACTTGGTGCCTTTATGTATCCAATCTACCCCCTTTGCAAATAACCCAATTGCCAAATGTATTCCCTTTGTAAAAAGCCCATAGCCAAAGCACATGTCATTAGTGTGTTCAATCACCCTTACTATCATTATAGCCATCCTACAAACATGTGAAAATGAATAATAGCCATCATAGCCACTCTTTTATAAAAAAATCGCTAAGTCAACTCCACCTCACACAAATGCTCAACAATCTATGTTAGTATGTGAAAGCTTAAACATATAGCTTCAAATAACAATTAGTTATAGTTTAAATGAATCTATATGCATTCCCACATTATGCATGTGAGAATTACATGTTGTGAAATAAAAATTATAAAAGTTGATAGAAATTTCACTTCTACCCAAAATTTTATGCACTTTAGAAAAATCCTAATCCTTGAAAAGTTTCTTGAAAAAATTTAAGCAATTTGGAATTTTGATTCTACTTGCTACTTTTGGGCATACAAGAAAGGTTTAAAAGTTTTCATTTCTTTGCCCAAATTTTTTGGGTACTTTGAAAAATTCCTAATGATATTAAAAAAATTTGTGCAGTTTGGGAATTTTTAACTTTGTCCAATAATTTTGGGCAACTATAGTAGTTGGAAAAAAATCATTACTACCAAAAATCTCAAGCAAAAAGGAAAAATATTTCAGAAGATTTCTAGGTTAGCAAAAAATTTGAGGCAATTTGCAAAAAACATGAAAAAATGTTTTGAAGATGCTTGAAACTTTCAAGTAGATTGGGAAAGTTTATTCAGGTTGCCCAACAAATTTCTAGTCATCTCACACCATTTAAATGCTCTCTCACATGAAAGAAACACTAGTAGAAAATGGCCATTTTACAACTGGTCCATGCAACTAAGTTTTAGTTGCAAGCAACATTTGCAACTAAAATCTTAATAGTCGCATTGGACAAGTTGCATAGGACACTAATCGCAAACAACAACGAATTTTGGATGAAGGAAAAAGTCAACAAAATACGCCTTCATCCTTTGACTTGTCATATACGTATTGTCATTTACAACTACGATGCGACTTTTTTGGTGAACAATGGGAACAATTTATGTGTTGCCACGTGTGCCAACTTTTAATAATTAAATTTTTTTTATTTTTTTGAAATAATCCAAGATTTTTAATTTTTATGTTTAGATGGTTTAAATTGTGACACGTGGAATATTAATTGAATTTGTCCAAATTCAATTTAAATCAATATTTAGGTATGTAGGTTGAACTACGTACCTACCTACCTATATACCTACCTACCCATATAGGCTAAACACCTATCTAGATAGGACCTATTTACCTACCTAGGCCAAATACCTACTTAAGTAGGTATGTAGGTAGAAAAGTAGGTAGGTAAGTTAGGGAAATATGTAGTTAAATGTAAATACAAGAATATTTATATTTTATTTTGGGTTAAGTCTTTTTCATTGGCTCATCCCATATGTCCATATTTTAAATATGAAAATATAAAGACAAAACACCTTGTTTATATACTTTTCAAGATGAGGATGAAAGCCAAAACATATGGGATAAACATTTTAGTTGTAAGTCATTTGCAACTTAAACATTTTTAGTCGCAAATGACTTGCAACTAAAAAGTTTATCCCATATGTTTTGGCTTTCATCCTCATCTTGAAAAGTATATAATTAAGTGGTAAGTGACAACTAATTAGCTAACTAATTAGCTAATTATTTAATGAATAAAAATAGAAAAATAAATTAATAAGCTAGTTAATTAATTATTTAACAACTAAATTAGATATTAACTAATTCAGTTTATAAATTATCCAACTAACTAATTATTTATAATAATCATCATCAATATATTATGATTACTGCATTAATTATTTAATTGTTTATTACTAAATATTACTTAATTTATTAGCTATATAAACAATAATAATATTTAATTTTCATTATATATGAACTATAATGATCTATCAACCAATTTCATGAACTAATAATTGGTTAATATTCAAATAATTAGCTAATTATTAATAATTAATCATTTATTATTTCATAACCAAATACATTAACATAATAACTGAAATATTCATTAATTAATAATTAATGATTATATAAATTAAGTAATAGTTTTTTAATCTAATAATATAATTAAAACCTAGCCTAGGCTAACTATTTTATTACAATTATTCCCATTATTATTTTCATTTTTATTATTCATATTATTACTTTATTCATTATAGATATTTATGAATT
>Ga0209611_10006292_pt1 | contig 19530 bp, 15 predicted proteins | sample S1TSphgellanicum_3_FD_187693 | JGI IMG/M metagenome (GOLD analysis project Ga0209611, IMG submission 187693) | Host-associated microbial communities from peat moss isolated from Minnesota, USA - S1T2_Fc - Sphagnum magellanicum MG (SPAdes) (version 2) | ecosystem: Host-associated > Plants > Peat... | reverse complement strand
TTAGATACCCAAGGGTTGCAAACCCTTTTACATTGTAAATTTTGAAATTTTGATATAGATTTTTTTTTTTGCGGCCCAAAGTGACTCCAAATGAATATAAACCTTGCTTCCAAAATAAGAATATAGTGCCATGTTCTTGCGATACACAGTGGATCTCAAAACCATTTGCGAGTCATAATTTTTCGCAACACTAAAAAAGCCAAAAGACCAATAAAACCATGTCACAGACATTGCTACACTCTTACGGGTAAAATCATTCCAGAACGGGTTTGCAAAATCTATGATTTCGCAAACTTTTAGCGGCATTCTGAGAATCCCAAAAAATTTGCGTTAAATCTTAAAAGCCTATCGGTTTTCAATATAAGATCTAACGCAAACTTGTTGCGATTCTCAAAATGCCAATAAAGGTTTGTGATAGATCTTATATCGGAAACTGATAGACTTTTGAGTCGATTCGCTAAGTCGTTGCGGTGATGGGTTTGTTGCAAATAGTTTTCGACGTAATGTTGATCGCACACAGTATATATAAGCAGTTATGATCGGAAAAGTTTTGCGATTGTGTCAAGTTTGGGAGTTGTGAAGGACTTGCGATTGTACGGGTACGAATGTTTTGGTATCGCAAAAGCTTAAGATTTTGCGAGGAATTATGGTTCGCAAAGGCAGGCTTTCGGAAACTTCTTTCTTTGTTGTTTGCGATGATATGTGGATCACAAAATAGCCCCGTGTTGTTGTAGTGTAAAACCAAGGCTCTTAAGCCACTCGGGAGACATATTTGTCTTACAATGAAGATTTGCACATTTGTTCTTCTATTTGAAGTGTATCAAAGCACACCATGGGTGATATAGATGTTTGCAAATAGAAACTACAGCATCATTATGTGGGAATCCACACAAATAAACAACACATGGGGCAATTTTCAAAAAATTAAGTGGAATGTTAGATTTCACCTCCAAGTTGCATAATGGATGGGGATGCATTGTTGATCCGTTACCTTTCTTTATGTGAAATAACATGCTACTCTCTTAAAGAAGTGTATTACAATTCACAAAAACTCATTTTCCATTCTAATTATTTGAACTCAAGTTCCTTTAGGTCTAATCTATTTGCAACTTTTCAAATTGGGCTTCATGTTTGACAATTAGATTTTGTAAGCGCTTTTCTTGCATCCTTTGAGTTATCAAAGCATCATATTCCAATTTCAACTTTTCAACTTTTGTTTTGGGCAACAATATTCTTACCAGCATGGTATCACCAACGAAATCAATGAGAAGCTCTTGGGGGTTAGAAAAGACCTCAACAACAGTGATGGATGTAAGGGTTGGTTCACGTCTTGTTTCTTTAGCTTCAAGAAGTCATGTTTTTCCCTTCTCTTCCAACACAGATGCCTGCACAAATTCCATGATCATTTACGTAGTTCGCAATTGATCAACCAACTTTTGTTTCTCCTTACAAATTTGTTCAAAATGGCTCTTCAAAGCCTTGAGCTTCATGGAAGCAAGTTGAAGCAATTGGGCTACCTCACTTTGGGGCTTTAATGTCCATGATTTTGAAACAGTGTGTGGTTTTTCAAGTACATGTGATGCCACCATAATTTCTGACTTTGTTTTTTTAACCATGGTCGACTCCTCTTCAACAAACAATATGCATTTTGGTTATAAACCTAATTTTTTTTTTGTCAACTTTGCCTTCTGAACTTCCATCCTTGCCATTCACTTGAAAAACTTGTTGTGTTGATTAATGTAAATCCTTTCAACAAATGCCACCCAACTAACAACCTTGTTGAGCTTTTCAGCGATAATCCCCAAAGCAAATTCTTGCAATTAACTTGGAACACGACATTTTTGCCTTGCCATAACATAAAGGCCAAATTGTTTTGACCTTGGTTTTCATTTTTGGGGTCCCAACATTCTGTATAACAAAAACCCAAACGTGGAATTATTTTTTCGAAGGTCTCCATTAGTTTTTCATGTGCCACATCTTGACCTACTTTCAACCGATGAGGATTTATCCTTGATCCACTCAACCCAATTTGCATGAAGTACGCAAAGACCCTTTCTAAAAGGGGTTTTTTCAACCTCTCCATTCTAGCCTTTATATCTGCAAGTGGGTCCTTCGACTTGCTTATTCAGTCTAACTGTTTAGTGTCCAAGGTATCTTCACTTTCATAGCCTTCCTCACAATCATCAATAGTCACTAACTTCATAATGCCTAAACTTGAGTCACAAACCCCACACCCCCACACAAAGACCAAACACAAAAACTACACGCACCACCTACCCAAACATAGCAAAAGTTTCACAAAGTGTTTGGCTACAGGAAAGCTCACAAACCAACAAATGTAAGTCTAACTACTAAACATGGGTGCAAATGAAACTCTGTCAAACTTGGTGGTGGGGAGAGTTTGAATAAATAAAACCTATTTCATAGGAGCCTAAAACCCTACACAGCAAATGTACCAAAAAAGTAAAGCTACCACATGCAACATTTGTTTTTAGGCATGACCCTCATTTTTCATGTCTAAAAACAAATGTGGTCCAATAATGTGTTGGCACTCAAACGAGAAATCACTCTAAGAGTAATCCTAGGATTATCTTTATCATTAGCGACTTTTAGCAGTTGTTAAGGCTAGAATCATATACCAATTATTCAACCTTGAGGGAAAATGCCATTATGAAACATATGTGCTTTCATGTGCCCCCTTGGTTCGAATTAAATAAAATTTTTAAGATAATAAGGACAACTAACTATCCTTGGATCTTCATTCACAAATCACAATACTCTAGCCAAAAGTCAAATGTATACAAAACTTTATGCAAGTTGTATACTTTAAACACCCACTATTGTGGGAAAATTTGTCTACATCATACTGTGCAAACACCCCACACATTGTTTTGCCTAAATTGGTGGAAAAAACTAACATATGTTTTGCATTTGTTAAATGATGTTATTGTGTTATTGCTAGTTTTGATTTGTGGATGTCCAAGGGTGCACATGATGTGTTTACCTTGGTCATAATTTTTTGGGGATTTGATTGGAAACCAAAATAAGTAATTATTGGTTTGTTTGAAGTTATTAAAATTATAGGACAAGTGTTAGTTAGAAATCTCATTGATCTTTTGGATGCATATGGTTTGAGAAATAAATTAATAGCATATGTGAAAGATGAGGGTTCAAATTTAAATACATTGACCAATGCTTTGAAATTTGTTGTTAAATGTGAAACTTTAGGTTTGGAGGAAAGTTTTTAGGAAACCTATTTTGGTCATGTTATTTTTGAAGTGTGCCAATATGCAACAACTAATGAAAAAGTTGCATATTGGCATATTGGTTTGTACAAGCTTGAAATATAGGTCTGTTAAATCTATTTAAACAAATTTGCAAAAATGCATCACTTGGTCAAAGAAATTTGGTAAAGGTTGTCAAGAATGGAACAAAACTTGCATTGAAGCCAATTTGAGGCCCAAAAAACTAAACACTCTAATGAAAACTAGGTTAGTTATGTTTTTAGTCATTTTACATTTTGTTCCATTTTTGCAAGTCTTTTGTTTATGGTTATTATAAATTGTAAGTTGTTTTGTTGATCCATGTCGACAAATTGTAGTGAGAATTACTAGCCGTGTCCCTCCACCTTTAATTTGGCACATATTTCAAACCATTGTTGATGTTTTGTCTTTAGTTGTAAGTGCTTATGTGTTGAACTAATCCCGTAGGCATTGGTTACTTTCTAATGCTTTGAATGCAACAATCACTATGAGCTTAAAACTTTTTTAAAAATAGAATTTCATCTAATTGGAGGATTTAATTAATGATGATCTTGTTGTAAGTTTGGAGTTGTCATTGCTTACATTTAACATTAAGAGGGAAGTATGTGGGGTTTTAGATGGTTTTCTTTTATTCTTCAAAAAATATGAAGAAAATAAAACACATAACATGTCCTTTACATTAGATCCTAGATTTAAAAATCTAGGGTTGGTTTCATTTCTTATTGGTCAAAAACATGTTGTTTCCATTATGGAGGAGTATGATCAAAGTCCTTAATTCCTATGCTTTTAAAATGCTACCACACCCTCCACCTTATGGTAGAATTTGGACTTGTGGTAAATATGCAAATTGATGAAGAAAGTAGTTTCAACATTTTTGAAATGTCTGCTAGAATTAATGAACCAACAAAGGAGGTGGTGAATGAGTTACATATGTTTAAGAAATTTCAAGTGGATGTCAAGGACATTAAACATCCTTTAGAGTGGTGGGCGAAACATGAATCTTTGTTTCTAACTATGGTATTTCATGCATGTCAAATTCTTGGCATTATTGGTTCTCAAATATAAACTAAGATAATTTCTTCATTGGCTAGAATATTTACAAATTTGAGGAGATGTTGCTTGCAATCAAATAATTTAGATAAGCTAATTTTTGTTAGTAAAAATTAGCTCAATGATCTTAGGGTGGGTTGTAGTTCACCTTCTAGTTTGATATAGTTGATTAAAGCTAATGCTGCCTTAGAGGAAGAACTAGAGCAATATGAAAGTGAATTTGAGTGAGATGAACTTTTGAACTTGTAACTTTATTTGGATATGTTTTCGAAGAAATTTTTTGTTCTACTTTGTTATCCATAATGCTAGGATATCCGATGGATATTATGTTGGCAGATATCTGCTCATATTGAAATCCGGCATTAGATTAATTATATTTTTTGATATCCTTACAGGATATTACAAGTGAATTTCTTCAAGAAAATAATCATAACCAAAACCAATGGATAAAATATAGGTGAATAACTGAAATCAAAGAATATCGAAAAAATCTTATATCCGCCCAACACTGGACAAGATGCTGCTGTGGACTTTGTGAAGGATTGTGGGAGCAATAAAAAGAAGCTGCGGAATTTGTAAAGGATTTGCAGTAGAAAGAAGAGGGGGTTGGCGATTCTTGTTTTTGTTGTCTATTGCAGATTTTGTAAAATGGAACTTCTGTTCACTCAATTGCATTGGAACGACAAACCATTGTTTTCCAAGGATTTTTATTGTGATGTACCTCAGAGTATGGTGTGACTGTGAGCATCAGCGTTGCTAACCTTGGTTTCCTTCCTGGTATCTTCAAAACAGTTTTGAAGGGAAAAATCGAGGTTGGGTCTCAGAATGCAAGTTAGAGAGGGTTGGGTCCAGAGCTTCTCATCAGGAGTGAATTTCACATCCAGTTCAGGTGTGCACATGACGTTGATATGGGAACTGATGAAGTTAGACTGGTGGTGAATGTGGATACTGCCCCTAATGGGAAGAAAAATCCTTCAAATGTTGGAGTTCTCATGGTGTAAGTTCTTTGGCATTCTTCTGTATTTGATGGCTGGTCTCCAAGCACTGCTGAGGAAATTTTACGTTGGCAATCTGCAATCCACCATTGTTAGCAACAACATTGATTTGTCTGCATAGTGGAGTAGTGTAACTTGAGTATAGTACAGCACCATGCAGTCAATGTCTGCTTTGGACTTGTTGGACCTTGGATTTTGAAAAGGGGATGGGTGGCAGATGTTTCCTTCAAACCTTGAATTTTTTAGGTGCTAGAAAAGCTGGTAAGTAGCACCTAGTTGTTGCTCCTTGTGCACTTTTTCTTCTTGCAGATTTGATCAAACACGATTATGTATAGGAGAAAACCCAGCAGCAGGGCATTACATTTTCTGTAATGAGGAGCAGGGAGGTCCAGAAGTAAGGGCTTGCCTGAGGCAGAGCCAAGGGGTGCTTACTTCTGGAACTCAATTGATTTGATTTGAGGGCTTTACCAAGCTTAAATATTGATGCAATTTTTCTTTTCTTTTTTCCTGTGATACCTGGCAGGTATGATGGGGGAAAAAAAACAGAATGCCTGTGCCTGCAGTTTCATTTTCTGAAATGCCCAGCCAGATTAAACACTCTGTAAGTGTACCTTCAAATACACTAAGGAAAACCTTGGAGGTTTTTAGAATTGGTGGCAATTCAGGATTCTGATCAAGTATCTCTTTGAGGAGTAGCGAAATTGGGAGGAGATTGACCCATACAAACTTGTCATGGATGTGCATGTAATTTCAGCTATGGCTTGATGAATTACAAGCAAAACCAATGTGCCCTCCAGCTCGTCCAAATTTCCAGAGTAGGTTAAATTACAAGACTTGCTATATATTAGGAAAGAATTTGGATCAGAGCACTCTTTTCCCTGGTGATGGAAGACGTAGAGACTTAGTAGTGCTATGCTGCTACAAAATATGAATTTGCATTAATATTCTGGACATTGAGTCACTGTCCCTTGATCAAAACAAAAATACACCTACACATAAACTCTTACACTCATTGAGAACTTTTGCTTAATCCCTCAGTCTCAGTGGGATGGGAACTACAAAATGTACATGAATATGATGGCTCTTACACCGAATTCCTCATACGGCAATTTTGTATGGATGATGTCTTGGGTCTCAGATAAGACAGCCTGGTGAGATATATGAGGAATGCACAGCACAATCAGCTTGATTTGGAAGACATTGGGTCAGAGCTCAGCTCTGCTCAGCTATAAGGTGATTGTGCTGGAGTGCAAGATATTTGGAGAAGTGAAATAGGGGATGTGGAGAGGGCAATGGAACCATTTTATCAAATGCAATGGGGAAGGTGTGGTGGTGATTACAGAGAACAATTCATTATTATTGGTAGTCTGAGAGACCACCAGGGATATTTGGCACTACACAAGGAACATGGCTGAACAGAAAGGAGCCTGGAGGTTCAAGATATTGACAACTTTGTGAGGCACCAAGTTTCCAAATTCCCAAGACAAAGCTCAAGACATAGCACAACAGTAGGTGGAGGCATTATTTTGCAAATTTGAAAATCCAACAAATAAAGCACGCATCAATGAAGTCCTCTATGTACCCATTACATTTAAATAATCTCCTCTCCAATGGTGCTATTGCAGATGTCATAGAATTCATGGAATGTAAGTGTCAACATTCTTGTGTGTATGAGAGTAGTGAATGAAAATGAAAATATGCTTGTGTGAGCATTTTTGTGACTGAAAGAAGGAAGGAAGGTGATAGACAAGGAAGATATCTATCTAATGCTGAGATCTCCCAAACCACGGGCATTTCATGCCACACCATTTCATACCACACTCTTGGTATCTTTGGAAAGCTCTAAATGAATGAGTAGGGACGGGTGCACTGACTTGGTTTGAAACTGTATGTAGCTATGGTGGGAAAGCTATTGATTCTTGAACCATTTTCTCAATGAAAACTAAATAAAATCAAAACTGAAAACTGTATACGAATTTGGGGGCGTTCTTGGTGTTATTGGAAAGCCCCCGACAAGTCAGATTTTAAAAAGTTTATTCCACAATTTTTAGAGCTAAGCTGTGGAAGATATTGATATTTTAGTGGATTTTGTTGCTGGAAATTCAAACAAATTGCAAAAATTGGGTTTGGAAGGAAAAATCAGTTGAGCCCTCTCAATGTGTTCACATTGCTGAATTTAAAAAATTTCAATTCTGAAAATGTGAAAATAAAGAATGCGTTCACACCTGGGCTGATGGCACAGGCTACACTAGTACAAGTTAAAGGAACAAAGCATGACCACAGATTGGCAAAACTGTATGTAGGCTTTTATGGCAATTAAGGATAATATTATTATTCGGACCTGTTGAACATTCCCATGTGAGCGACTAAACCCCGTAACGAGCTCTGTCTGGCGCCTTTTATGAGCCTGACTGTGCAGCGCTGTGGAGAACTGCGATGTTTTGCTACAAGGTTTTAAATTTTTTTCCCTTTTTGATTTTGTATCTGCAATAAATCTAAAAAATAAACCCCTCTTTTGAGTGCCTGATGCTATGCCAATGGTTAGTGCCACATTTCCTGCAAGGGAGGTTCTAGAATCAAAACCTCTGTCTTGATGCAAAACATTTGCGCGGAACTGAAAAAACATTGTTTTGCACAAGTTTTGATCCCAGAGCCTCTCCACAGGAAACATGGTACAAACCACTAGCCCACCATGGAGCATTTAAGAGAAGTGTTTATTTTTTGGGTTTATTGCAGACACAAAGTCAAAAAGGACATTTTTTAAAAACCTTGCAGCAGAACAACACAGTTCTCCACAGGGCTACACTGTCAGGCCCATGAAAAGTGCTGAACAGAGCTCGTTAGGAGGTGTTTCGCACCCCGCCATTCCCATGTTCAATTATGATTAGATTTAGGCCCACTTTAATTGGGGATCCATGGACTAAATTCTTAGGAACTAATTCAAATGAGTTGAGCCCTGCCGTGGACCCTAAGCTTGCATCTTGGTTCTTCAATTCATGAGCTCTCCTTTTTCAAAACCAGTTGATTTTCCCTCTGAAATGGTGCTCTTTAGGTTTAGCCTCGATTTGCCACTTTTTGGTCTTGGACCCTCATCTAAAGGCCTTGGGTCCAATTTGTGGCTCTCATCCAATAAGATTTCCCTTTTTCATTGGACCTTGAACACTCATAGAAAGTGGCCCTAAGACAAAAATTTGCATCATGGACCACATTTGTGTAGCTGACCTCGTGACCATAACCACTGTGGTTAGCTTAGATATGTTTACTAGTTACCTACTAACCACACTAGCCCTTACCTATTTCATAACAGGCATCTACTGACCTATTGGCCACCTATTGTTCTACCTAGTTACAAGACATATCTTCTAATGTGGGGCAGGTATTAGTAATTGCCAGCCAGGTATCAGAGTTGATAATCACAACCATCAAATAATCAAATACTCAGTTCTGCTATAGAGTTGTGATTATCAAAAAATCAAATATCCAGTTCTTACATGTCATCACGGTTATCAAAAAAATCGACAACCTACCCAGTTCTGAAATATAATTGTGGTCATCTTAAAATCAAATGCCTGATTCTTATACATAACCATGGTTCTCAATGTTTTTGAAAAATGCCAAATAACCACCACCTAGAAAACTGTCAGTCCTTTCATGAAACCCATCAGTTGCGGAGGGGTTTGAAATATCTGGAACCACTGGTCTTCGGGCTCCTGATTTTCCACATTCCTGAAAATGACGGGTATTAAAAATTTCAAAAGCCCACCCCCCACACTGATATTCTCAACAAGACAGGTTACCAAGGTGAAACCCAACATCAACTGAGATGGGGTTCATTCGCATCTGAGTGATAAGCTTGTGTCCATTGGATGGTGCTCCGGTGGATGTTTGCACACTTGGCCAATTGATTCTCACATAGTATGGATTTTAGGTGATGTTTAGAGTTAGACTGTGTTAGAGGCTAGAGCTATAAGAAATTCTCTCAGCCCTCATGTGAGCTCTTGACACATTTGAGTTATCCGAAAGTTCCCCCAAACTGGGGGTATCCATCATCAGTTTTTCCAGAACTGGGGGTGAACTGAGAAGTCAGGATGAAAACATTACTTGGGGTGAAAAAAACAGGGGATCAAATTGGGTGATAGAGCTCACATCAAAAACCTCCTTCAAGATTGATTCATAGTTTGTTATCATTGTCATTTTAAGGAAGGAGCACTGCAAATCCAAAAGATGACCATCAATTAAGAAGGCTTCACCCACACCCCATCACGTCCCACCTTGCAAAGGTTGCAATTGGTAGCCTTGATAACAATCAAGCATTGATGGAAATCATCCCTAACATCATCAAGGTTTTAGCCCAAAAATTTAGATGGATCACACCCAATGCCAACATCAATTCATGGTTTGGGAATTTATCTTATAGCTTTGGGGGAATTTTCTTCTTTCAATTTTCAAAATAGTTGAGTAAAAATATAAGGTCTCACATATTGGTTGTTGGGTAAAAATTATAATTTAATTAATTGTATGATAAGATTATGTTTATTTTGAAAACCAAAATATAATTAATATAGGATATGCATTACTCCTTTATATTTTAAAAAATAATTAAAAAATATATATGTAATAAAAATTGTAAGTGTTAGTTGTTAATATGTTCACTTAGTATGTTAATAAGTGAACTAGTACTAAAAAATGAACATGGAGGAACATGAAATGAATGTCAAGGAATGTGAATTGAAGGATCCCTCCACACCATTGATAGTTGAATCATTTTGAAAATTCTTACACTTTAAATGGGTATATTTTGTTCTACCACCTCCCAATTACTTCATTGGATGATATGATAAGTATATGGTTCTTGAAAAAATAATAATCTTATCACATGGTCTTACCATATTTAGTTGTATCTTAATCATTCCTTATAATTCCAAGTACTACAACTAAATATTAAATACATATAGGGCCAAGTATCAAAATTTAACACAAACCAAAAATTATAATCAAATTTAAAACACAACTTAAATATGTGCATATTAAGTAGTAATAAGGTGGGACTAAAAATGAAGGTTGCTTCACATAATACCACCCAAACAATACCTTGTTTAACACAAATAATGTAAAATTTTAACACTTAATGTTCCCCATAGGCTTATAGTTCATCCACTCAAGCCTTGACAAATTTTTCAAAACTCAATTTCACATGAGCCATACCCAAGCAAAAATTTGGCCTCAACACAAGTTTCAAGGAACCTATTACAAAACAAAATTGGTTAATAAAAGATTTTGCACCAACAATGTTGGAGAACATGCTTATAACTTTGGATTATGAAACATTAGAGTATCATAACTTTTAAGATGAAAAATCAAGTAAGAAAATGTCCCCTCTTTCTTTTAAGATTTAAAATAAAAATATGATAATCATTGAATTTTATAAAGTCCATTTTGATATCTAAATTCACTTTTTAAAGACCAATATTTAGGAGATGTGTTTTAGAAGGTCTAATTTAGGGTGGTATGAACTTTAGCATAAAAGAAAGTGTTAACTTCAACATCATTAAATGGTTTTATTTGAGGTTCAATTTCATTGGGCTGAAAATACATTACACATGGACTCTCAATTGTCGTTTTAACTTGGATAATTCTTGTGTGCCATTTGCATGGGTTCAATTGAATCCAAATTAATTGGAAGAAAATTCATTTTAGCACAAATGGAATGAGATGTTGAAAGTTGATTTTTAAATGATTTGATTATTGACAAGCCTTCCATATAATTATTACCTTATTTGAAAGAAAGCTTGGAAAAGTTTCCAAACCAATATTTTTCATTGAAATGTCATCAATTTGATTTCACCCCTATTACAATATGTGATCATTACCTTTGTGTTTCATTAGATTTTTTTATTGAACTTGGATAAATTTACCATGGTGAAATTGGTCAACCCCCTAATAAACAAGGACCAATGGTTGCAAACATAATGAATTCACTAATAATTCATAAAACTAACTCCTTAATTCTTAGCCTACCTAGCCACTTTTTAATTCGTAGCCTATGCTAGGGGGCCTTTAGTTGAGCAATTAGGCCACTTAAGATAAAAACATGGGCCTTAGATGGCCTAACTTAGTCACTTAGACTAGGTTGTTATAAGAGTTAGGATTTGATCCCCACATCTCTATTTTGAAGGACAAACTCCTTACCATTGCACTGTGTTTTTTAATGGGAAATAATTTGTCATCACATTTAAATAGACATTTTTTTTATCCTACCTAAACAACCTACTCAACCTACCTTAGTTAACCTACCTTAGTTAACCTACCCTATCTTAAATAAGTCTAGGTAAGCTAAGTTTGCCTAAGGCCTATTTAAACATATTTAGGGCAAACACAAGTTTATCTAGGTTTATCTAAAAGCCTACTTGGGGACTACCTAGGGGCTCCCTAAGCTATTATAAGGTTTACAAAAGGCTACCTAGCCCTACTTAAAGGGTTATTAAAGGTTACCCTAAGGGTTATGTATGCTACCCTAAAGTCTATTTAAATCTATCTAAAGGCTATGATGTAGGCCTACCTAGAGATTATGTAGGCTATTTAAATGTTATGCAGGCCCACCAAAAACTACCATAAGCTATCCTAAGGGTTGTATTGGTTACCTAAAGGTTATGTAAGCCTACCTACGGGTTTGTGATTTACTTAAGGATGACTATAAGCTACCTTTAAAATTATGTTGCTTACCTAACGGTCACCATATGCTACCTTAAGGGTTATGTAAGCTACTTAAGGGCTATCATAAGCTAACTATATGCTACCTTAAAGGCTATGTAGGCTACCTTAAGCCTACTTAAGGCCTACATAGGCTACTTAGGGACCTACCTAAAGGCTAACTATGACACTTAGTTTTTACCTACAAAGAACATAGGGTTACATAAGCTATTTAGGGCCTACCTAGGGAGAACATAAATTTATTTAAGGCCTATGAAGACATAGGCTATTGTCATTAGGAGAAAAACCCATTTCTTACCAATGACTGTATGCTTTTGATTATATTTTGACTACATAATTATATTAATTTCAAGAAATTCCATGTCAATGGCTATACCTACCAAATAAATCAAGATAATGATTAAATTGGTAAGTGTATAGTGTTGAAAATTAATTAGGGTTGGCTTATTATATTTTTTAATACAAAAAATAACTCAATACTTAAATTATAGTTGAAACATCAATTATGTGATGACATCATGCCATGTCACCTCACCCTCCTTATTCTTCATTAGCAATATGCGATGACACTGTTAAATCACAAGTCGCCCATTTGACTATTTTGGCAAACCATTTGTGAAGATGGATGAAATTGTGAAAGATCAACAAATGAATGGATGAAATGTTGGGTATGTTTGAAACCTTATTCTAACTTTATTGTGACTTTTTTTTCCAATTATGTTATAACTTTGTTTCAACTTTATCAAACATTTACGTTCAAGGTTGGTAATAGGTAGGTAGTTATGTTGGTATGGTATGTTCATATTAACAAGAACCATAACAAATATAACTAGCATTTGGTTTTTCATGTTTTAAAGTGGTAATTTAAATTAATGTTGAAATTGTTGGATTTACTGATATAACAACATTGGGCAAACCCATCCTAAGGTGGTACCACTAAAAACCACCTCACTAAAATTAAAGGAAAAGTGGACCCAATTTAATTAAATTAATTAAATTAATATTTTTAAATTGTTATTTTTATTATTGATTTGCACCACATGGGCTTTATGTTCCCCACCTATGTTACATTATGAAAAATTTGTAAACACCTACATAGGCTACACAAATAAAAGATGTATGTTCTTAAAATGTTCTTAACATGTGTTCCTAAGATTCTTAAACCCTTATCATTAAGTGTCAAGTTGCACCATTTAAAAAAATTTGTGACTATTTGATAAACCAAACAAAAAGTTTGTTGATTGAAACCAAAAAAAAAAAATTACTATAGATTTGTAAACATGAATACATTGGCCCTTTGAGACCTCCTAGTCCTAACCTTCAAAAATTGTTCAAAAAATCATGGTTGCTTCGATCCATTATCTATTAAACAAATTAAAAAAAAGATTATTTGAAACCTTCCTAGTTATTAAAAGCATTGAAAAAAGTGAGAAAACATGTTCCTTTATGTTCATGAACAAAGGAATCTCAAGTGTTACTTTTTCCTTGACCACTCATTTGGGTTTAAATGAATTCAAATGAGCCAAAAGCTTTGTCAACAAGTTGGGTTTAGGGTTTCTATAATTTGTTTTTACATGTGTGTATGTGATGCCACTTTAATGGCATGTTAATAATGGCAAGTTGTGTTTGATCACTAGTATGGATGTTATGAAATCTAAATTGGATCATTACATGTTCCAATTTGAATTTTGGTTTGAACAAAGGACATTTAACAACTTCATTCAACAGCAAATTTACATTCATAAAATGCCTCTTAATTTTCATAATACAAACTCTTTTATTGTCAAAAAAATTCAACAATGGGGGACTATTATAATCATCTTTTAAAAATTCAAAAATTCAAAATAATTCAATTTTAAAAATTAAAAATTCAAGTTTTATTTTAAAATTAATGTTTATGAGTCCTTTAAAAAAATGTGGTGCAATGTATATGTTTTTAAAACAAAGTTATAGTTTGTAATACAAGAAACTAAAGCTTAAAATGTCAAAATCTTTGGGTGTGATTTGAAATTTTTATCATGTTTTAAGATAGAATGCAAAATCTAGCAAAATTAGTGCATTTTTAAATATTCATATTTATTAAAAAATGATTAACACAAAACATGTGGCATATTGGGGCAATTGTAAATATGATAAATAAGAATTCTCATAAGATTTCATTAAAAGTTTCCTTTTTATAACAAAGGCTTTTTTTGGCAAAAGACTTCAAAAGGACAATAATCTTTAATTTCAAGTAAACACATTGACTTATTAAATCTTATTTAGACCCATTTGGAATGTTAAAATTAATTTTCTTGTAAATCCAATTGAAGGTTCAAATTATACATGACTTGAGTAATGTTTTGATATTAAAATGATAATAATCCCTTAAATGAATCCTATGTTGTTCTAATGTTGGTGGGTCTCAAAATTTTGAAATGTAATTTTCCTAATGGTACCACCCAAGGATGGGTTTGCCTCATTCATAATATATTATGAGAACATGTGAACAAATTTGAAATCAATCTGATGAATTAAAAAATGAAAAAAAAATTGAAAATTGTAGTCAATGTTTTTAAACAAAAAAAAATCATTTAATGACTTAAAAAGATTTGAAAATGAATTTTTTTGACAATCTTTTGAACAAACCTTAATAGAATATAATAAAATTTTCTAGAATGATTATAAAGATTTTTTAAAGATTTTTTTCAGAATATTTTGAGAATATTCCAACATAAGGAATAAAAAAAATGGTTAGGGTGGTCCTTATTAAAATGTGAACTCGCTTAATAGGTAATATGTTTAAATAAAATGTAATTCGATAGGAATGTAGGTAAGTAAGTAGCTTTAACATGTAAGTTATAGGGTGTGGGTGGAGTCACAATAATAGGAGCCAAAATAATTACATGTAACCAATGTTTAATTTTTCATGTTTTAGTGTCAAAATTTGTACTAATGTTATAAATCATTTAAAAACATTGTAAGCAATGTTTTAAAAAACATTGTAAGGACTTTAATTTTGGGGATATTCTTGAAAAATGACATATTTTGGGGGAAATTCTTTAAACATATCTATTGTAAGTCAAATGATTTGTTTGATGATTTTTTTCAACTTACAAATGAAGATATTTTAGGAAAACATTCACCCACGGGTGTAGGGTTGACTTGTGTTCATGTGAAGACATCCATGTTGGTAACAATAGGTAGGGAAATTAGTTATATCCTACTTACATATTATATACCCACATGCCTACCTATTATCAACCTTGAACCTATGTCACTAAAAGAAATCTTGTCCATTCCAACCATATGGTTATGACTATAACTACAACTAATGTTAAAATCAATTACTTTTATTACTACAATTATGTTAATCTTACATGTCATTTTAATTGTGAACGTGTGTAGTCATATAAACAACTATTGTAGTCACATATGCAACTACAATGTTGATATGACCAAATGAAGTTTCAAATGCAACTATAATTTGTGTTTATTACATGTTTGGATGGACAAAAACTTAGTTGTTTTTGTAACTAGTCATAATGTTTTGGCAACTGGGGCCCAATAATTTTTCCATTTACAATACCTTAATGATTAAAACATATATGGCATCTTTGGAATTATAATATTTTTTTGATAATCAACTTGTGTTTAATTTTTAATTGGTATTTTGTATGGTTTATTGACATTAACAATACAAATTATTACATTTCTATTAAATATATTTGAGTTATGATCTATTTCTAAATATTATATAAGATGATTATTTAATTATAAATTATACATCTAAGTTAAATTTTATCGGTAAAATTACAACATATTGTAATCATAATCAAATATGAATTTTTTTTTAATCAAATAGAGGTTTAAGATGTTTAAGAAATATACCATTTATTTGATCATAAGATTTTTATCATAATTCTAGGTGAAATTTATATTTTTTTAAATATAAAAATTAAAATTCCATCAAATTCACTAATTATCTAAAGTTACTAAGTATGTTTTATATTAAAATTTAAAATATAAAAATATATTATTCATCATAAATAATATAATTCATTTTTATTTTTTTTGAAATGTGACTAATATATTAACCATTTATAAAAATTATATTCTAATTAGTTAAAATTATGATATATTCTGATCACATTGCATAATTTCTTTTAATGAAATGAGGGATTAAAATGCAAGAGATTATTTATTTATTTATTTATTATAAAAAAATTAGATTTTTTTTTTCCTTTTATAAATCATGTGCTTGAATTTATTTTTCCAATAAATTGTCATCAAAATGTAATTCAATTTATTGAAATTCAGGGGAGGGGGGATTGAATTAATGTAGATTTTTGGAAGAAAAATATATTTAATCATGTACATCTTTGAAAGTATTTTAGGAACAAACTTTTAATTTTTCCATTTTGACAAATATCAATAAGATATTTCATATCAAAATTGATGTTTATGTAATGTTTAAAATCAAATATGGGTTAAATAAAATTCATCCTATTATATTTTCACATCAAGCTGGGTGGTTTGACAGCAGAGGAGTTGATATCCATGCTTGTGGTCTAAGGATCAAACTTCACAAGTGATATGGTTGTGGTCAACAATGGTATGTTGACCGTATATACTTTACATAACTAGGCTACTTAACCTAGGTGCCTACCTAGGCCCACCTAGGTACCTAAACTAGGTGGCATACCTAGCTACCTACATTAATTTTTTTGCCTAGCCTAAATAATGATGCATATCAACAACCCATAGGATGAAAAATTATGAAATTACTAATAATATGAACTTTCTCAATGCAAGCGGCATGGTTTATTTCCTTACTATCTGTTAGTGGCTGTGAGTAGGAAGCTTTGTTGTTTGTGCGTTATGTGAAACAGGTTGGCAACGGAAGGAATGGGTGGCCAAGGGTGTTTCAAGGATGCAAAGGAGAGGAGAAGGAAATGCAGTTGGACAAGGATAAGAAGGGGGTTTCGAAGAAGAAGAGGTAGGTCTGTGGTTTTAGGAGTGATCTGTGGAAAATAGTGTAGAATGAAAAGCTTGCAGAAGTGAGTAATTGTTGTTTTGATTTTTGTTGCGCTAGTAACTACACCATGGCATGTGTTGTGTTTTTCCTAGTATTACACTCTAATTGGGATTGATGCTAAGGGCTAATGATGCACAAAGGATGGTCTGAGTTGTAGATTTTGGACATGTAGGGGGATTACACTTGTATGGGACCTTAATGGAACCATTGTTGAAGTGACACACATGTGATGAGCCAAAGCCATAAACCTTAAGGGGTATCCTTGGTTTGGATAAAATATGGGTACAGAATGGGAAAAATTACAGAAATACCCGTAGATCCATATTATAAACACAACTTTGTTTTTCCCAAGTTGTTGCAAGTCAACATGGCATATGTTGCTCATCCCTAGTTTAGAATTAGAAGGCATTTTTTTTGGAGAACTAAGACAAGCGTCTTCCTACCTTATATCATAGCATAAGGGGGATGGTTTAGTGGCTCATAACGGACCAAGTGAACACGGAGGGCTCTGTTTTCAAGCCAAATCCCATTAATTCATGTACTAACAATACCATAAATTGTTCTTGGAAGTAATTAGACATATACTACATAGAGATCCAGAAGGTTTTGATAGGTAGGTGGTACCTAGAGTTTCATTTGGGGTGCAAAAATTTATGCTATGGTGGATAGTTGCACCCATATGCTATAACAGTGCCGAAATGGCAGAATATATGTTGTAAAAGTTGAAGGTGTAGAGTCTAGAATTGTGGTGAAGAAAGGTTCTTCATACCCCTTTCTTTTGGTTACATTACAACTAGTCAATGGATGAAAACTCCCAACAATCACAAGTGATATGTGAGTTTTTTTCGCTAATACCAAGTTTTTTACAACCATTTGTCCAATGTGATTACAAAGTTTGTACTCACATGTGTGTGTTATTTTATTTTATTTTTGCAACTATATTTTTATTTGTTTATTTCCAAATTTCTTCTAGTCCATTTTTAACCTACCTATTTTTTTATTTATTATTATTTAGACCTTACCCCCACTCTACTTACATATCACTTATTTAATAACCTACAACCTATTACCTACTTGCCTTCCTTCCTTAGTAACTAATTGCAACCTACCTACTTAACCCACAACCTTACTATCTAGGCATGTAAGTTATTTAGGTACGACCAAAGGCTAGGTAGTTGGCAAGGTTAGACCTAGGTAATGTAATAAACAAGCTATTATTACCTCTATATTGTTTACACATGCAATAATTAAACAAGTAGGTAGGTAGGTTGAACTAGATTAAATATTATAAGTAATTAAATAGGTAGGTGGGCTAGGCTAGGTTAAGTAATAGGTACGTAGTTAATAGATAACTAGCTAGTAGTTTGGTTAAACTAAGTAGGTAGTTAAGCTAAGTAAGGTAGGTATTTATAATAGTTTAGTAGTAATTTTCATTCATTTTTTATGACTACCGAATCAAATGAAAGAAGTAAATGAAGCAATGTGTTGCCAATAAATTCAAATTTTGAGTTATAAATGAAACTAATCATGGTTATTTCAGCTTGCACAGTCAAAAATTAGTCAACATCTCAATTTGGGCAAGTGACCTTGAACAAGTGTTGCAAGCACATCTCAAAACTACAAAATTTTGCTGAAATTCTGTTTTTTTTTGGCTCACTTGAACTTTCTATTTGCTCAAATTTCATTTTCCTTTTTACCTTTCCATAGTCCTCTTCTAGCCATTCCCAAGGTTTCTTATTACTCATTGACATGGTATTTTCATTTGGAAAGGAGTCTATTCATCAAAACTCTTTGGCATTGTTATTCTACACTTTTATTTTTGGCATATGCAAGTGATCAAAAGTGATGAGGAGAGGAGAAAAAACATCCAACTTCACCACATTGTTGTTATCATACACACACCATTCAATTATTAACCTTTAATTTTCCTTTTTACTATCTTTTAAACATTGGGTAATGATTTGTACCATGGTACCTTGATTTAGAAGGGAGATTGTTCATTGGAGCTCATTGGCATTGTTTTTTCACATGTGTTTATTTTTGGAATTTATGTAAGTCATCACAAATGATCAAGAGAAAAAAGGAAAAGAAGCATCCAACTTCATGACATTTCATGTAAACAATTTTTTATTATAGGTGATCCATTCATTTATTAGCCTTTGATATTATTTTGCTCTCTCTTTGGTGTTAAATAATGATTCGTACCATGGTACATTTGGAAGGTAGTCTAATCACTAGAGTTCAATTGCATTGCTTTCCCTACACTCGTATTTTTCTGAAAGTCATCACAAGTGATTAGGAGAGGGGAAGAAGCATTCAACTTCATCACATTTAATGCAAAAAAAATATTATCATAGGCAATGGGGTTTGTTGCAATTGTATGCTAATTGTCGCAACCCCACTTTGGCCAAGTGTGGGGGTGAAGCCCAACACTTGGAAAAGTGGGAGGTTGGGAGTCTTCCGGGACTCCCGAATGTTCAGAGCTCGACAGCAA
>Ga0209611_10006290_pt1 | contig 19532 bp, 27 predicted proteins | sample S1TSphgellanicum_3_FD_187693 | JGI IMG/M metagenome (GOLD analysis project Ga0209611, IMG submission 187693) | Host-associated microbial communities from peat moss isolated from Minnesota, USA - S1T2_Fc - Sphagnum magellanicum MG (SPAdes) (version 2) | ecosystem: Host-associated > Plants > Peat... | reverse complement strand
GCAGCTGAAAGCAGCAAGGCAGCTGAAGGAGATCACAGAGCAGCTAGCCAAGGCCAAGAAGGCAAGAGAGTTTGGGAGGTCTGACCGTGACCTGAAGGCACTGGAGCTGAAGCTTGCTGAATGCCAATTAGTGGTGGACAAGGTTGGTGATCCACCATTGAAGTTCCTCAAGGCAGCAGAGCGAGTGAAAATGGTTCCAAACACCACCCACAAGTTAGGGCAAGGTGGCATTCTCGGCCTCAAAGCAGCATTTGTAAGTACCCTAAACCTTCTCCTCCATTTCTTTCCTGCAAAAACTCACATGCTTACGAGTTTCTGTCCAGTCAAACTGAACTTTTTGCGATACTTTTGCGATGCGATACCTTTGCGATACCTTTGAGATGCGAATTGCATCGCAAAGACAGGTATATGGAGTTTTGGCCTTTTGGGTTGCGATAGTAGATGCGATGCGATTTGTTTCACAATCTGCTTCGCAAGTGTTAGTATGCGAAGGTCTACGCTTCACAAAAGTGGTCGGAGATTTGAATAGATTCTTTATGCGTTTTTTTTACCTGTTGTATTATGGGGACAATACAAGAGGTACAAAAGGAAGATCATAGCTGCAGAAATGAATATGGGCTAAGAGCATGGCAAGGAACATCTTTTTCAACATGTTGATGCACTATTGGTGAGTGGGTTTGGTTGGGATTCAATTTTTGTTTGTGTAGAAATTGTTTTCATTTGAATCAAAATTTTCATTTATGGTGTTGACTAAGCTTTGCATGTTGAAATGCAGGCATCTGAGGGTGAAAGTGAGAGCTCCGAGGGTAGCAGTGATGAGGAGGAGAGAGATGAGGAGGAGAAAGCAGGTAGCACTGCTCCCAGTGTGCTACCTGCTCCGAGTGCTACCACTAGTAGTAGACCCAGTTCATTTGCTAGTCGAAATGAAGGTTTTGCAGGGGGCAAAGATAAAGAGAATAGGGAGGAGGAGGAGGAGGAAGAGGAGGAGGGGCAGGGGGATGATGAAGAGAGGGAGGAGGATGAGCATTCTCCCCCTCCACTAGAGAACACTAGGAAGAAAGATTCAAGGAAGAAATCCAAGAGGGGAAGGAAGTCTAGATAGACAGCTAGTGTGTTAGATACCCAAGGGTTGCAAACCCTTTTACATTGTAAATTTTGAAATTTTGATATAGATTTTCTTTTTTGCGGCCCAAAGTGACCCAAATAAACCCTGCTTCCAAAATAAGAATACAGTGCCATGCTCTTGCGATACATAGCGCATCTCAAAACAATTTGCGAGACATAATTCTTTGCAACACTGCAAAAGCCAAAAGACCAATAATACCATGTCACAGACATCACTACACTCTTGGGGGTAAAATCATTCCAGAACACGTTTGCGAAATCATAGATTTCGCAAACTTTTAGCGGCATTCTGAGAATCCCAAAAAATTTCCGTGAGATCTTAAAAGCCTATCGATTTCCGATATAAGATCTAATGCAAACGTGTTGGGATTCTCAAAATGCCGCTAAGGATTTGCGATAGACCTTTTTTCGGAAACCGATAGACTTTTGAGTCGATTCGCTAAGTCTTTGCGGCGATGGTTTGTTGCAAATAGTTTCTGATGTAATGTTAATTGCAAACGGTATATAGAAGCAGTTATAATCGTAAAGGTTTTGCGATTGTATCAAGTCCGGGAGTTGTGAAGGACTTGTGATTGTACGGGTGCGAATGTTATGGTATCACAAAGGCTTAACAGTTTGCGAGGAGTTATGGTTCGCAAATGCGGGTTTTTGGAAACTTCTTTCTTTGTTGTTTGCAATGATATGTGGATCGCAAAATAACCCCTTGTTGTTGTAGTGAATGATACTATTCAACAACTAGAAGAAAGATATCACCTTCAGTGCACTCATCATTGTATGGTGTATTTAATGCCAAAATCAACGCACATTTCTGATGTAGAGAGCTACAAGTAACTTAATATCTAAGCCTTTATGTTTCAACAAATTCACAAGCACTATACATCAAGACCACCTCTTCAATGTAATTACAATGTTATGATGGAAATAGTTGCATGCAAACTTATTATTTGCATCTACCTTAAAGCTGATTTGCTTGGCCCATCATTAAAAAAATCTTTATAAAATGGTGACCAAGTAATGAAAAATTAGCCCAAAAGCATGACAACTTCCAAAAACACGTCTATTTGATCTATCTACAAAACCACACCAACATTAGAGCCCAAAACAATTTCAAAATATATTTTATAAAACATCATACACCCAACAACTACAAAGTGAAATCCACAACAAAAAGGGAATAATCACTTGAAGTTATTATGTGAGGTTGGGAATGACTACCAAGAAAAAATAATTTGACCAAAAAAAAAACGCAACAACTAGAAGAAGAATATCCTCCACCTTCAAGCATTCATCACTATATGGTGCATTTGGTAATGAAATTTTCAATTTAACTAATGCAAAGAGTGGAAAATAGCTTAACATCTTTGATTTTATGTCAACACAAAACACCAATGGTTTAGAGCACTTATACATGTTTTGTCATTTGTAGCTCCTTGACCTTTGAGATGATTATGGATATCTCTAATTTTGAGTCTTCAATGTTCAACTTGATTTTTGTCTAATGCTTCTACTCAAGGCAATAACTTTTCAACTCTTGTACAAAAGAAGCCCAACTAAATTATCTCATGCAAGCTCAATAAAACAAGCTATAGTTTTAGTTGTATGTACTTCACACATCATTTTAACCTAGAATGCAATCTATAGAATGAACTCTAATTTTGATAGAGGTAGGTTTTTTAACTTGGTGAAAACATTGTTTTCTTGTTATGACTACTAGTAGTAGAAACCTTAAGAAGCATTTCCTTCTTTTCCTCCAAGGAAAAAGGCTAGCCTTGTAATAAAAAAAGGTGTCTTCCTTTTCTTTTGGGACTGAAAGTGTGCAACAATCATAGGAGGCCTAAACACTAAACACAATAAACCATGTGCATATATTGCACATGTTGTAAAATTGTAGACATAGTACTTGAAAAACATGTTGGAGTATTTGTGCACATTTTGTAAGTATTTGCCATTATGAATAAACCATACAATGGAAAACCCATGGAAAGAAAAGCTAGTTGTACAAGAATTCATTCAACAGTTCCAATCAATCCTCAACTAACAACAATTAAAAATCATGAAACATAAGAAACTCCATAGTATGCTAGTTAAAAAAAACCAAATAGCCATTGCCTAATTTAAGAAGAGGTTTGAATGTCAATAGCAGTTCATCACATTCCAACAAACCTTCCACATCAACATGCTAGGCAGTGTGGCCCTACCATAACAACTCTACATAGGACTTCAATAGTTCCTAGCAAAAGGTCTAGGTCAATGGTTACTAGAAACATAATTTGTTTTGTGCAAAATTTGAAATCACACAACAACTTAGTGATAGTGTGGATTGGTTCAAGCAAAACCTAGTAGAAAAAATAATTATGCACCTCAAGAAGTATGGGCAATTGAGAAATGGGGAAACATTAGTGTGTATGAAAAGCTACCAAAAATCAACACATGGTCTTTAATGTCATGATTGTTTCTCCATCAATAACGGGGTATTCCACAAGATATAGGTCTTATTTGGGGTTGGTGGGACACATGCTTCATCCAATGTGGTTATTTTAGTGGGTTTCTCAACCTTATCATTGAAAAGGACCATTGTGTCCTTTTGAATGACCTTAACCACCATGACCATTTGTTGGCTAGTGCCACATAGACTTGCCAAATGTGCTATTGCAAAACCTCGCGATCCCTTGTGGGGCCTAACTATGCCTTCAACCACCACCTCATTGTTGTGCCTGGGATGCAATATCCATATTACAATTCCAATTCGAAGGGTTATTTGTTCTCCCACCAAAAATGGTCCCAACCCACCATAACCACACATTATTACCATAAGTTAAAAACTTGTTTTGCAATTATTGATGGAGTCTATATCAGTTAGGTATACTTGAATTTTTGTTAGGCCCACCTAGTGAATTCCTGGGTGTTTCTAGGTACTTGATTGAAAATCAATACAAATTTGAACATTTCAAATTTGTTAGTGTTTAATGACAAATAGTCACTTTAAAACATGTGGAAAAATGTTAAGCAAATAACCTACCACTTATCTTAAAGAAAACAAGTAAATAACAATAAATAATTTTGTAGCATCTCCAAAGCGCAAAACAAGTGGGAAAAACAACTTCAACACACTTTGCAAAGCCAAAATTTGAGTAAAAACATAACTATCACAACTTTAACCTTGGGCTCGCGACCAAGGCAAAGGCTTGCAAGGTTGCGAGCCAAGAGGGAAGCCTGGGGGTCACATCTCATGCTCTCGAAAGTGCAAAAGAGTGTGAGGGAATGAACCCTCACACTCCCAAGTGAACTCCCATTTTGGGAAATGAAGTCCCAATGGACTCCCGAATCTTTAGAGGGCGATTGCAGGGGTCAAAACCCATTGAATTGAAGAGTTATTTATATCATTGGAAAGCTATTGAAACTTAGATGTCTAAAATGGGTTCGCATCACCCATTTGGACATCTGAAACACAAGTTATGGCCAAAAGAAAGGCCGAGAGTCAAATTGGTAATTTGATTCCCGACCACTAAAAGTCAATAATCGACTCAATTTCCTTGCGTGCAGGTGGCATGCAACATATCGTTGGAAAGTTCTTGATGAAGGCTACAACTTTGCTTTAGAACTCATTTCAAATCAAAAGTCTGCACATAAAGTTATGGGGCCCCAAAATCGTGGGAGTCCCAACTTTGGGAATTTTGGGACTCCCATTTGGGAATCCCAGGACAAAATGACATTTGGATGTGGGCCTCGTGGAGAGGCACAAAGTATACTATAAAGGGGAAGGTGGTGGCTTTCCCCAAGTCCGGGCTGTGGTGAATCTTGTGAATCCGAGTTTGCCCATGGCTCGTCCTAACACCAAAAGTGTTCCAGTTATACATTAATTAACTTGTTGTTTAATTTGTGCAGGTCCGTGTGAGTGATTGAAGTGCTTGTCTTCCTAGTCCCGTCCCGGAGCTTCAACACACCCCTCTACCTTCGAAGTGTTGCAAGCCAGGGAGCATGCCCCAACTTCCTACTTTTCCACTGTTTTCATCTTAGACTCACATTTGAGTCTCTTGAGGAGGTTGGGAGTGCTTCAATAACTCATTTCATGCAAAAAACTCTAAAGTGCCAAAATACATTATAGTCATATCAACAACAAAGATTAGAAAGAAAAAACGTTTCAAGCTTCCCCAAGAAAAGACTTCAAGTTTGTCAGAAAACGGTTGGGATCCTAAAAAAATGAAAGCCAAAATAAATTTTAGCCCTAAACACTGTTGTTGTGGTGTGTCCACACCTTGTCCACTTGACCCCACTTTTAAAGAAGGGGGGGTGGGCTTAATAGTTTCAACCCTAAGGACTAGTATGGCTGCCATCTCCTTTAGGGTTCTTCCTTCTGCAAGTGGTGTGGCCATGTTTTGGGGCACATCACTTGGTGGTGGGTCCTTAGGGGCTACCAATTTGCATCCCCTACCTTTGTTCCTCTTTTGCATTAAAAGGTCTTTGATAATAGATATAGATTTTGACATGGCAGCCACCTTGGACTCCACAGAATCCATTTTGGCACCCATTGTTGCAACCTTATCCTCCATTGATGCCTTCCACTGAGATTCAACAATTGACAGCATGGTAGCCTTCTTTTTCATGATATGAACCATGCAAAAAGTCCACCCATGAATTTGCATAACCCACTTGCCATAACCCTTTAAAAAACCACCGGCATTGATAAACCACTAGCATTTAGCTACCACCAACCCCACTCACTAAGAAAGCACTTGCAATTAATGACCACCACCCACCCACTAAGAAACCACTAGTGGGTTAGGACTACCACTAATCCCTCCCACTAAGCAACCACCAAAATAAAGTAACACCACCTACACCCCACCAAGCAAGCACCAACATCCAACAATACCACCAATAGCTGACCCATTGACTTTCCAAATCGAGACAAACAAATTTCACATAAGCATATAACCCACTTACCTATGAGGTTCTGGACTTGTGTATGTCATTGATAGACATGTTTGCATCCACTTCAACCTCATCATCATCAATTGGGCTGGCCCCATCTGCCACCTACATGCATCCCATGGGCTAATCACACATGTGAGTAGGTCAATCAAAACGCACAACTTCCAAGTCAAGCAAGCAACATGGTTACCCTAGTGATGTGGCTCTTAAAGTAATTTCATGTTCTACCTGAGTGTGAACTTTTGCCATGCATGAACATTCCACAGCAATAGTAGGTGTCTCCCAATAGGCAACTAATGATTTCAAGCATTCTTTTGGACAGGTGTTGGGGCGTGTAGTTTCACCATTGGCCAACCAATGTGACTTCCATGTGCTTCTCATGGATTTGAAGTGCGTTCTCAAGTATTGTTCCATAGACTTTGGTTTCAAGGGCCAGTTAGTAAAATTTGCGATCAAGCTCTGAATAAATTGCCTCCCATTACCTTTGTGTATGGTACTTGATGTGTCATACAATTACATATAGGTGTCGATACGCAAAGTCTTTGATTGCTTGTTACCACATTCCTTTTAGTTGAATGATCTCACATGTCTTGCCTATGGGGATATGAACCCTTGGGGGCCTCCTTGTGATAAGCTACCACTAGATTTTGGCTTTCTTTCTTCTTCTCTGGACGTGATGTAACCTCTACAATTGGATGGGATTGTGACAGTACAAACCTTCCCCACCTAAAGTTGGCCCATTGTTACCAATCAATACATTATTACCCACAAATGCATGCGGGCATGAAACTGTCCATCCCATAGGCCCCTGTGCAAGTGTAGCACCACCCTACATTTCAAGTAGCACTCCCATATGGCCATCATGCCTTGTTAAAATTAACACTCTACACCCCAACAACTAATTGGTGCAACCCACTCTAACATTAGATGGGGATCTACTTAGACTAGTGTCTATAATCAAAGTTTCAACCTAAAATTTTGGTTACCTGGTTGTGGGGGGAGGCAAATAGAAAGAATGAACAGACAATTGGGATTCCAAGAAACAAAACACCCTTTGAGTATATCCAATCATATAACAATATTCAAGTAGATTTGCTTCACTCTGATCCCACAAAAATCCCAACTCAGAGGTTAGATTATATCCCAATTGCTAGGGTTGACAATCAATCCTTTTAGTTGTATGACCTTAATTAACACCATTCATTTTGATCTTTCAAAATCTAACATGATACAATATACATAGTTGCGTACTATGGTGGAATTTTGACAGTCCCAGGAAATTGATAAATGACATCACTAAAATATTGTCAAACTGAAAAAAATAAAACTAAAATACAACAAATATGGTTGTTGGCTACATGCCAAAAGCCAGAAGCATGATGCCAAGCATGCCAAGAATGCCTAGAATGTCAGTTGGGTTAGCAGTAGGTACCTATGGCACCTCTGATGGGGGGGTTATATGGCAAGGTTGGAGGCTAATGGATGGGAGACAATAGGTGTAGGGTGTAAGATGAAGCAAGAAACCATGGGAGTGCTTCCAGTGCCAATGACAATGACAATGCTAGGGATGGGGACTATTGCTCCTACTAGAGGTATGGATTGCCTGTAGAGAGAAAATAGATGCATGGTGGAGTAAATAATTTGGGCTCCTAAGCCTCCTAGGTTGGGCTTTTCAACTTCAAAACTCAAAAACCTCTAAAAGCCAGATGAATTAAATGAATTAAGTTTAAATGGATAGCCATGACCACCTACCACCCAGTCCTAGCTATCACTTCTCCCAATAGTGGACAATGTAAGTACTTTATATACATCATTCTACCCTAAGCTTCAACCATTAAGTTTACTCAAGCCCTAATTCAATGCTGCAAAATTCGAGCATAATTCAAAGGAGCAAAATTGGTTACAAACTTGCCACCAAACCAAAAATGCACTCCTTGACTACAATTCCCTTAAGGTAAGGAAATTTACCTACATCTTGCCAGCACTAGAGGGTGTATGCATCGAATTAGTAGTCATCAATTTGTTTACAACCACCTTCATCCTTTTAGGTGGGCGTGGTGTGATGTTCAATACAAATGCACCACAAGACTTGCTCTTAGATGAAGGGCTGTTGGGTGGGGGGGGAATAGGAATGCTAATACTTAGACTCCTCTCCGTCACCAGACATAGAACTTGCATGGGCAACATGATTATCCTCACTGTCAATATGAAAAAATAGTAAACCACGTTTGACTTCAACATCGCGCTACTACAATGCATTACAAATAATTACACTCAAAAGAAATATTTCCTACAAGAGGAGGAAGATGGCAAGCTCAAAAAATGGCGACAAATAATTATGAAGGGGTACTACCTTGATGCTCGGCTGGGAGCAAATCCACAGAAGTTGTAGAAATGGTGTTGCGTGGATTTTAAACCTTGTATGCCTTCACCTTGAACACCTAGCACAGTGCAAGCTCTCTAATGTGCACCTCTAGTTTCTTAAGCATGATGTGAGATTATAGCCAAAGGAGGATCAAGTGTAACAACTAGTTCATCATGGAACTACTAGTTTTAATCTGAATGATAATAGCTTGTATTTGGAACTCTTAGAATTTGAGCGGATGAGAATGTTCATGGAGGCTATGAGGTTGGGAATTCCACCAGAACATAATGTGCATGCAACTACACTAAAGGTATAGTCAAGTACATGTGTATTCCTTGCCTACTTAAAGACCACCTACTAAGTAGGGCTGTTGGATTTTCAAAAAGTGAACACTAATTTTGTCCATGTAATCCCATTTGGGTACAACCTAATTTGATTTGACCATTTTCATAATTACACATGGGCCCAATATATTGCATATTGCAATATGTACTATTGCAATATTGGTTTTTGGTCATTTCAATCCCAAATACTACACTAATTTAGGGTCTATTTCTATTTTTAGTGTTGGATTTACAGGCATGTCTAATGCAACTAGTGTATGCAATCTAGTATGTGATGTTTTGTTTAACTTTAGAGGTGTGAATTGACCACAACCAAAGCACCTACCATGTTGATCCACTTGGACAAACGGGTTGAAATTATTAGATTGTGTAATATTTCACTTTATATTGTTTATTTTCACAACATGATAAGATTTTTTTCCTAGACGTAGTTCATTGACCCTTGGTTTTGATGGTTGATTTGCATTGGAATATGCAAGCATATGTATGAAATCTAGCTGAGCAAATGTTTATAATTACCTAGTTGGTGTACATGTTGGTCAACAATGTTAGATTGGTAAGTGTTGCTCCATCTTATATGATTGCTTAAGGCATGCCAGCTAGAGAATATCAGTGTTTAGTCATGTTGGCTCACAACTTGACTTATTTAAGTGTATGTTGTGGTAGGTAGGTCAAGAAATGTTTGAGTTCTAAATAGCAATGCAATCTCTTTTGGTGGATTATCATATGATATGGTGGCATTTGTTTAAGTGGTTCATTGATTGTCCAGGTGGCATTTTTTCATGAATTCACATAGGGAACAACACCAAGCCAAGAGATGTTCCATTCCCCAAACATGTAGTGCATGGTAGGTATAACATGGGGTATACATGCTAGGTTAATAGAAAGGCATATCTAATCACTTTCTTGAATGATGTGGGATATTGATGTATAAAGTGAAGGTTTGTAGACTATCCACGGATGTCAAAGTTGGGACAAGTTGGAGACACATGCATGCACATGGCAAGGAGGTCGTTATAGTACTCCTAAATTGGCTAAATTCCAAATTAGATTTGAAGAGATTACTTGGAGATGACTATATCTCTTTTTATACGTTGGTTGTGTGCAACCAAGAATTACATGCATTGAGCCATAGTAACAAAAATTACCATCAGATTTTCTTAATGGGATCAGACCAATATGAGACATTGTTCTTCTTTTGTGAGGATTAGCCTAAGTAATTGGAATCCCTGCTATTGTGGCATTACAATTTTGGTGGTATATCAAAATTTACCCTCCATTTCATATTATGAAGGGTGCAAATTAAAAATTGGTGTTCTTTTACCTACATTGGATGTTTATAATAAATAGAACATGTAGCCCCAATTTGTTTTTGATATTAATTTGCCCCTTTTTGCATTGGAAGGTTTCATTGTATTGGCAAACATACCAAGTTGAATTTCACTTAGAGTGGTTATTTTGAATGGGAGTCTAGGGGGGTCAAAGTGGGAGTTTGGTGGGGCCAAAGTGGGGCCTAGGATAATGCATATAGGGTCAGACCAATATGAAACATTATTCTTCTTTTGTGAAAATTAGTACATGTAATTAAAACATGTTTAGTACATTTTGGATTGCAACATTCTACAAATGTAAACACTAAGTGTTTTTTTGTAATTCATACACATGTTGGTGCATAAGTTGTGTAACATTCAACATGACTTAGTGAATTGATTTTAGTGTAATGTATAGGTACACCAATTATAGATTGAAATTCTTACTATTTGAAAACATTAGATGTTTCTAATAAATATATTTTGTAACCCAAGTTTTTTGGTTCTTTTTGTATAATCATCATTTTTTTCTAGTGGTATTTTGAGTGGGAGTGTAGTGGGGGTCTAGTGGGGCCAAGGTGGGAGTCAAGTGGGGCCAAAGTGGGAGTCTAGTGGGGCCAAAGTGGGAGTCTAGGATGATATATTAGCAAATGGAAGGATATTACATATTTTTAGCCAATTTGGGGAAGTTGTAATCCTGGGTGAATATGGTGCATAAATTCACTTTGGTCCAGGTCTTATGCCATGAAGTTAATATTAAAGAGTGTGATTTTCATGTATATATGAAAACCCTGATTGCCATGATAGTGTATTTGATTGTCATGGCAAGGGTGGACCTTGTGCATGAGAGTATTATCTTTAGCTTTATGTGCTAATTGGCTTTACTTGAATGACTGTTTAGATCCTGGAAATATATGCAAATGTAGGGAGATGATTGCTTTTGATCAATACCTAAATGCTTGTGTGTTAAACAAGGTTGCAAACACCATATATTATATATATGTTTGGTCAGGAATCAAACTCGAAGGAGCTTTCTAGTCAAGATACCACTAATATTGTGCTTGTGTTGTCTACATCAATTAAAAAGGATGTAGGTGACAAGGGTGTGTTGTGAGTAGCATGAAATTGGTTAAATTTCAAAAGTTGCATTTTGCCAATCAAGTTCTGCATGGCGGTGCATGGTGGTCAATTCTCATACATTTGGAGGAATTGTGCAAAGTTAGATGTTTCCAATGGTGGAAAATGGTTTATAAAAAATCACCTTTTAATGTTCAAAATTTCAAAACAATTCTTGATGCAATGTTTTTTATTGAAACTTGTATGTTTTGCTTTCGACGTAGGATGCAGGAGGTGATTACTTTTTGATGGTGGATTTGAAGAATTTGCCCCAAATAATTCAATTAGAAAACCATGTTGCTAATGGTGTGTCCTAGTTATTGCCTTGAAAGACTTCCATCAGGACTTGACCAGCCTATATGATGAGGTGGTGGTTTTTCCTGACTTTTCTTATTTTAGTGCTCAACATCAATGTCATATTTTTTAGTTGTAATTCATATGGGTTGAATGTTGTATGTTGTGAGCTAATGAAGTCATCACAACTTGTCAAATTGCTAAGATTTGTGAGTCAGCTAATTGGTCTGCCTCTTTGGGTTTAAATAAATGTAATCATAACCATGTTAGCTTAAAAGTGTTGTTGTGGATATTGGTGTAATTCTCGACTAGATATGCACATCTAGTCAATAAATTGTGAATTAGACATAGGTATTTTGTAGATTATGTTTTTAGAGCATGTTTATATGCATAGCATGGCCTTTGAATCAAAGCAATTGCAAGAATTTTGATGGGAGTGTATGAATTGATAAAGTGAGCAAGTGAGCCACATTCATGGCCCATCTACATTGTATGCTTCCTCAATTCTTAATTGTTGGGAATGGGGGATTAATGCAATAACTGGAACACATCATAATTGTTTGTTTATGGTGGATGTTTTTATCCTTCACAAATATATATAGTTGTGATCTGTACTGATCAGATTCTATAACATTGTTAATATATTAGACATATGTCTAATGTGAAATTTGTGTGGTTTGTGAGGGATGGGCATAAATGGTCTCTTTTCTCAACTTAAGTGTGAAATTTATTGTCTAACTTGCAATATATTTCTTCGTTGTTTTGTTGCAACCCCTTAACAAAATAGACAAAACCCTAAACCAATATCTGGTGGACAAAGAGGTTTGAGTCAAATGCTACAACAGATAAGAATTCCCATAGTTTATAACGGGAGTCTAATGGAAAAGAAGTGGGGGTGTAGTGGGCATGCAGTGGTAGTTTAGTAGGCCTCTAGTAAGAGTTTAATGGGCATGTAGTGGTAGCTTAGTGGGCCATAGGTAAGAATCTAATGGCCATGTAGTGGTAGTTTAGTGGGTTATGTAATAGATTTGAGTATCAATATTATAGTGGGATTCCTCAGAAGGACCTTAAACCAAGCTAGTTGTAACCTGATATAACCTACAATAGCAATTATTGAACTGGAAAACAAGGGGCACCCAAAACAATCAGCAACTTCCTTTGGTAGATCTAAGGCGTGTGAAGGCTCGAGACTTGAAACTGTAGAAGTGTGATGAAACTTGTGTAAATTCTGGTCAATCATTGTGGTACTTGTGTCCGTATCGCACATGCCCAGGTGCTCGATTACACGGCCAACAATTCAGAAACATTTCCAAGATTTTGTACAACACCCTCATAACTGAGGTTGGACAGAGGTATAACCTATGCAATAGCCTATATTTATTGTATTATATACAACATGTATGTTTATGAGCCACTTAGGTCAGCCATTCATAGTGAAGCATAAATTGACCCCAATGGGGTTAGGTGATGATGTAAATAAAATCAAAATTGGTGGTATATGATATAATGAGTGAGATATGTTTACACATCAAGTGGTGGCTATGTAGTGTAAGGACCAACATGATATTTGTTTATTGCACCTTGAATTGTAGGGTGATCCATATGATTCGTTTGATGAAGAATGGGCAACACATATGAACTAGGGGCCATTTCGTTATCTAGACCTTTAAATCCCACCTCAACAAATGGAGGTGGAAGTTGAGCATAGGGGAATACAAAGGCAACTTGACGATTATGAATCACCATGGTCCTCCCAATGGAGGGGAGGAAGTAGATGGTAGGGGTAGGGATGTGGTAGAACCCTAGGAATTAGAAGAAGACATAATAGTAATGGCTAATAATGATGGGTCAAATGCAAACATGAACTTTGGACATGAAAGGTTTGAGGATGGTGCAAGGGTTCCACTGTTTGAAGGCTCCACATTGTCTAGCTTGTCTGCAATTATTTTAATATAAAATTGTTGTCGGGCTCATGTTGTATCTAACGCATTCATAGCAAAATTATTGGCATTTTTGAAAAAGAACATCCTACCTCAACCAAATGGACTGCCAAGGTTAGAATATGAGGCTTCAAGCACACTTAAGAAACTTGGCTAGCTTACAAGGTCATTAATGCTTGTGTGAATGGTTATATGTTATTCCAAGGTGCTCATGCTAATGTAGATCAATGCCCAAAGTGTGGGGAGCTTAGGTACAATCAAGTGGGGAGGTCAAATGTGCCTTGGAAGGTGTTAAGACACTTTTCCCTCACATTTCAATTGGAACGCATGTATAGCATTCGAACACAAGTGGAGTTCATGATTTGGCATGCAAACAATCAAAGTCGAGATGGGCTGGTGTGTCAAGCAGCAAACTCCAAGCAATGGGAGGTCATAGATAAAAAATGGCCATCATTTGGGAATGAGCCAAGAAATGTGTGGTTGGGGTTGTTCATTGATGTGTTAAATCCATTTGGGGAAAAATGCTCAACATGGTTTTTGTGGCCAGTGTTATTGGTGAACTATATCATCCCGCTTTGGTTAACAACTAAAAGACACTTCATGATGTTATCTTTGATCATACCCAAACCAACCATTGTCACATGTGATCAATTTGACATATTTATTGAACCATTAGTGGAAGAATTGAAGATGTTGTGGGATGTTGGGCTCAATGTGTGAGATGCCGATCAATTTAATGTCATGGGGAAATTCAATATGAGAGTTGTAGTGATGTGGACCATGCATGACCTACTAGCGTATGACATAGTAGCTAGGTTAATCACAAGGGCTATTGGGAATGCCCATGATGTGGTGCAAACATAGTATTTAAAAGGTCACATGTGCTTCACAAAAACATGTATTGTTCACAACATAGAAGGTGGTTGCCAATGGATCACCCTTTTCGGGATAATGCAACATTTGATGGTGAACATGAACAAAGGAATCCACCTGCTAAAATGTTAGTTGATGACATTTACACAACAACAATGGCAAGGACAACTTGGCTTGAACATGGAAGCAAACCTACCAATTCTGACCCAACAAAAACATTTGGGGTCAAAAAATTGAACATCTTGTTTCAATTAGAATATTGGAAGGTAGGTCAATACAATCATGACCCAAATCATAAATTATTTAAAATCTAGGACCAAATGCTCTACATAAAGGCATAGATATATGTATCAAGTGCTAGGAGATATCCTTTTAGCACGAGTATGAACTAGGTTATTAATGGACCCTTAGTGGTTTTGTACAAGCCTTGGTGGTCCTTTAGTCCAAACCACCTGGTGGTCCTTCCAAATGGTTTGTTAATCATGGTATTTAGTGGAATGAAAAAGGGGTTGGTGAAGGTTGGCATGTATAATGAGGATGTTGGTGTCAAACTGAATAGTGGTTGTAGCATGGGTATAAATCATTTAATTAGTGGACCTTTAGTGGTTTTATAGTAGCCCTAATGGTCATTTTGTTCCAATTCACTCGAATGGTGGTCCTTGGGTGGTTTGGTTATAATGGTAGGGTTGCCAAATGAAATGTGGTGTTTTGGGTCTTGCACATTAGTATATGACCTTGTCCTAAATAAATGGGGAGGATTATATTTATATTTGACCTTTAATGCACATGTGTATTAGGGTTGGTATGGTGGGTGTGACTAATGAAACAATTATGGTGAGTTTTATTCTTTTTGGTATAATGTATTGACATATGTATTTGACCAATGTAGGAACTCCTTATCTGTAACACTTTGGATGTGATGCACATTGAGCGCAGTGTGTTTAATAATATCTTGAAACATTTGTTTGGTGAACGGGACACAATGGAAGTGCACAAGGACATGGAGGAGATAGGAGTGAAACAACACTTAATGGCTCTAACAACATGTCGAGGGTGAACACTATATGAAACCTCATCCCCATATGTGTTCACCCCACATGAAAGACAACAATTTTTGGATTTTATTTCAAAAGTGTGTGCTCTAATATGATATGCAATTGCCTTCAAAAAAACATGTAGGCCCAAATAGGCTTTTCAACTTGAAAAGTCATGATCATCATGTTATGATACAATAGGTGCTACCTAGTGGCATTAGGAGCCTACTACAACTTAGACTTAGAACTGCAATTATTCGATTTAGGAAGATGTTCGAATGAATATGCACAAAAGTAGTGGTTCCGAATGAAATAGGACCCTGAAAAACTTATGTCATGGAAGCATTATGCATGCTTGAGATTTGGTTTTCACCAGGCTTCTTTAACAAAATGACACATCTCTTAGTTCATATTGTAGATGAATTGGAGATTTGCAAGCTTGTGGCATCTAGGTGGTGTTATCCCATGGAACGTTATTTAACTGTTTTGAATAATTATGTGTGAAACAAGGTTAAGCTCGAAGGATGCATGGCATCAAGCTACATGTATGATGAAGCATTAAGATTTTGCACATAGTACTTTGCATTATATCCACATACAGAATGTTGTATTTGGGACCTTAATGAAGAGGAATGCGATGCTACAAAGGTGCTTCATGGGGTGGGCAAACCAAAAAGACAATCTACACAATAAATGGAGGTCGTACAAGAGCATGTCATAACAAATTCTACACCCATAGAAGCATTATACAGGTATTTTTTCTTGGTACCACATTCTGTTCATAATGTTTTACATAGTGGTTTCTAAGTGGTTTTCATGGTGGATTTGAAGTGGTGGTGGTATGGTTTGTGTAATGAAACACAAGTGGTTCACTAGTGGTTTGCACAATGTTTCCAATACACACATGTGTGCCTGGTATAAGCCTTATGATCAATACATTTTTTTGGGGTGTCCATAATTGACCTGGTATGTAGGGAATATTAGAAGGACAAAATCGCCATGAAATAAAATGAATGGAGCACCATGCACATGGAAGGGGTCAAGGTCACCCATGGGGATGAGGGAACGATGTGTTACCTCTTCATTTACAACATCCCATGCCTACATTTACTATGTGGTTAAAAGCTCGAGTGAAGGATCTTGTAGCTGCAAGTGCTACAATAGATGAGGAGCTTCTACAATTATCATGCCCTCCTAGTTGAATTGCTTACACATATTTTGGCACGTGGGCATATGGAAACCACTTATGAATGGACCTTGAAACTACAAGGCCTACACACTTGACATACAATGTTGGAGTTGCATGCATATTTAATCAAGCAAGTCAAAGCTCAATGCGAAATCAAAATAGAATAGTTGCAAATTTGAATTATGTGGGGGTCCTAAAGGAAATCCTCTTGTGGATTATTCTAGGCTTCGTTTGGTTTTGTTCAAGTGTTCATGGATCCCACCCAACCTTCATGGCAATGCAATGACCATATGTCAAGACGAGCATGGGTTTTGGCAAGTGAACTTTTGACATCAACTCCCACCAACAATGGAGCCATATGTGTTCCTAATAACTGTTTTTCAGGTATTGACCTTTACATCTAGAGTTCCATTAGAAAACCACACCTATAAAACACAAAACATTAAGTGATCGATTAATGTAATTTGGTTTGTCAATGGTTCTAGTGGTTTGGGTGGTTTGCTAGTGGATTGGGTCGAGTGGTTTATCAATGATTTCACAAATTCTAACATATGTGGTAATACAAAAGGGGTAGTGGACAATGGCAACTATGTTGTTGTAAAAAGTTAATATGGGATGTTCTTCTTTTTGAATGCAGATGTTCTTTGTGCCAAACACAATTGCTGGTGGTGAGTGGAAAGTTGTGTTGCAAAAGGAGGCACGATCAAAATGTGTAGTGGCTGAAGTTGTTGAACCTTCATTAAGAGCACATAATGTTGTTAAGGAAGAAAATTTAGTTAGGGAAGGCTTAAGGGCTCTCCATGATGGCAATGTTTTATCAAGAGAGCTCGGCGAAGAGGTGCCTACTAGTGAGGTTCAATAAGTAAATGCAAGTCTACTTCAACCTCAAGATAATGATTAAGAATCAAAAGAGGAGGATTAGTAGTTGGCATGCACACTAGGGGTATTCTCTAGTCTGATATGTTTTCATTAGTTAATTTTGTGAATTCTTGTATGCAATTTGGATTTTAATTGCAAGAAATTGCAAGAACAATTTTAATAACAAGTAATGATGTTAGCTAGCTAGTTATGCAAAACCCCCACTACCTTCCCATGTAACACCTTATAAAAGGGTTACCATAAAATGACCATTAGGAAAAACCACCCAAGTGGTTTGAGAAGGTGGAACGAGAAATTTTCAACCTTGCTGATCAGAAGCATTTCAGGTTAAATGTTTTAAAAAATTTCAATAAATTCCTAAACCATTGTTGCCTCCCACTACATTACCACTTCAATGGGATTCTAATGGAATCTGTCCACTCAACAAATGCGTGAGTGGTTTATCCCATATGAAAACCACCCAAAGCCAACTTGGGTGGTTTTGTATGGTGGTTTGTCCACATGGTTTCTAGTAGTGGAGAGGACAATGCCATTTATGCACATATGTGCCTCATAATGATTCTTGTTAATCTATTTATAACACATCAATACAAGAAAATAATAATATTGAATCATAACTATGATTTGTAGCATGCACCTTTGATCAACTTTTAGATTGGGCAAGATGAGATGATGGCGTATACATGTTCTCTAACATTGCCAAAATCATGGAAATTAAAAGTATAATGGAAATAAAACTTGCTAGATTCACATCCAGTCTTTAAAAATCTATATCATGCAGCTATAAGGGCGTGTTAATTGTATAATCATAAATCCATGACAATAGCACAACTTGCCCAAATTCACATCCAATCTTAAAGAATTCATATCATGTAGCTACAAGGACTTCAATGCACACACATAAATCCATGACAACGGTTCATAGTAGATCATGTAACAAGAAGTCTACATGAGATTAATGTGAGATGAAATTAAAAAAAAGAATGTGGCTATGTACATTTAGTGTACACCAAATTTCAAAAATTCATATGATCATTAGCTGGCCAACTACATTCAAGGGAAAAATTAAACTATGCAGTATGTTTTGTAGAATACATGTATTGCTAAGGCAAGTTTGACAAAAAGGAAATCTTAAGTATGATTAGACCATGTCTTACAATCACATGCTTAAATGCACAAACTATAACTTGTATGCATGGCAAGGTAGACTCCCTAATGAATATTGAGTAGTCGAATTGAAAGCTTTGAGGTTTTTTGGTCTAGATTATGTGATGCACCTTAGAAGCATTGAGCATGAGATTTGAAATGCTTTCAAAATATATGTTAACTACAAATGCCATACATTACAAATGGCAAAGTGTAAGACCTACATGCTTAGTAAAAAAAAATCAAGTGAATAAAACTGTGTAAGCAAGATCTACAAGTTGTTAAAGTATCCTTATGTAATTCTAGACCAGAAAGGAATAAACCCTAAATAAATTCAAGCTTGAAAGGTAACAACAATTAAGGTTCATGTTCACAATATATATCTTAAAGCCTAAATTGTGATTCAATGTATTCAAAATTGAATGTGACCAAAATTGAACATCCATTTTGAGGTGGGATGTGCATTCATTCAATTCATAATTGACATGTATCATGTACATTTGCTTGTAATAGAATTGAGCAAAAGTGATATCAATCACATGTTTAATCATTCTAATCATCCATGAATTACACAAGTTGCTACAAGTTTACTAATGAGGATATTGCTAATCATGCACATTATGTGCCACCATAATCAACATTTGTTTAATGGAATCACAATGGAAAACATCATTGAAGAGATCAATTAGGATTTTTTTTGTAATCCTCCTAAACTCTATAGAAGCATATGCACATGAAAACATACATGATGCGCCCCCAAACTATTAAGAGACCCAAATGTGGGTCCCAAACCAAAACAACAGAAAAATAAGAAAGTTAGGGCACACTCCTTAACTTGTAGCACTTTCGGGGTAGGAGGGGGTGCTAGAGCTCTGGGATGGGACTAGAACAAACTCACAAGTGAAAGTTCAAGATGAGGTCAACCTGCACAACCAAGAAAAGAAGGCAATTAGTGCAAGTTGAATGGAAATGGTGCGACGGACTT
>Ga0209611_10006289_pt1 | contig 19533 bp, 6 predicted proteins | sample S1TSphgellanicum_3_FD_187693 | JGI IMG/M metagenome (GOLD analysis project Ga0209611, IMG submission 187693) | Host-associated microbial communities from peat moss isolated from Minnesota, USA - S1T2_Fc - Sphagnum magellanicum MG (SPAdes) (version 2) | ecosystem: Host-associated > Plants > Peat... | reverse complement strand
TGGCTTCCCCCAAGTCCGGGCCGTGGTGAGTCTTGTGTGTCCGTGTTGCCCGTGGCTCGTCCCAGCACCAAGGGTGCTCCAACTTTGCACTAACCACTTTGTGTGGGTTGTGTGCAGGCCCGTGTGAGTGACTAAAGCTTGTCAACTCTTCTTAGTCCCATCCCGGAGCTCCAACCCGCCCCTCTACCCCTCAAAGGGTTGTGAGCTAGGGAGCGTGCTCCGACTCCTCCTTATCCGCTGCTTTCTACCTGGGCTCACATTTGAGCCCTTTAAGGAGTTGGGAGTGCGTCAAAGACTTTACATATTGCAATGCTTATCTTCAAGGGTTTGACTCCATTGGATGTGGTGGGCCCTTATGAGGTGCTAAACTACTTACCAAATGTCAAGATCGTGTTTGTGAGCCATAGTCCTGGACTATGCACTACATCGGCACACACACCTGGGATAGATACATTGTGGAGTATCAATACCATTAGTGCATTTAAGAAGTTTAACCCTAACAATATCATGAAACCAATATATTATTTTTGTTGTATTGACAATACCTTACACAAGGTTTTGTGCAAATTTGTCCTTGCCTTAATGTCCCTGCTAAAAGGATGACCAATAAAACTCATATTTTTTGTGGGACATTGTGTTGAAGTTGCATCATGATACGTGGAATCAAACTTGTAGTTCTGATATCTGTCATGGAATAATTATTAGTAATGATGAATAGGGGTATTGGTTGGACCATGCAATTGGGGGAGTTTGCCACACTTTTTCAACAAATCATTTCACTATTGGATGTGGAGATGATGTAAATGATTGGGAATGGCTCCCCCATAAAATGGGATCCAAGTTTGTTAACATCGAAATGCAAGCATGCTCTTATGTGAGGGATGTTTGTGGACTTCTTTCTATGCCATAGTGTCCATTTAACAAAAAACATGAACATCTATTGACAATAAAACTTGAAGTTCAATGGCATAGCTCTCTGTAATAGAACGCAATAGATGAGAGTTATAAAACTATTAAAATATCTTCCGTTTTGGTCATGCTATTTGCATTGGAAATCATTGTTGTTTCAACATTTTTGTGATTGAAATTGACCTCAACTTTTTGCCCATTGGTGAGGTATGTTGTCTTTAATCTATGGCACATTGGAGCTTTCTGGCTATAGGTTTTTAGAAGTAGCCTACTCAAAGGTTACAATACTAGTGGAAGTAAGTGGTACCTATAGCTACATTCTACCCCGAGGAAGTTAGACATTATCATGGAAGCTGTAACTGGCAAAAGTCCAACTAGTGTCAAGGGAGAAACACATGCCCACCGCAACATTTACTTTAGAACATACTAAGCCTATTGTGTTTCACTTGTCCACAAATGATGGTTAACATTTAGACTTTCAACAATACCTCAATTGAATACCCATGTTGAACCTACTATTTATGTAGGCAAAAAAAAACATGTAGTGATTTTGGTTATGACCTTAGTTAGTCCACATTCACACATGTATTTGGAGCATCATGAAAAGTTCAATGTGGACCTAGCATATGTTGGACATCTGACAACTTAAGGATTTTAAAACTTCATATTTTATTGTGTCCCACATGGCAATGAGTGGTTTTGTTTTCTGCATGTTACCTCAATATCATGGACAAGAAAGTCAAGCCATTATTTTTCCACCACATCCATAATTTTTCCCTCCCCCAAAAGCAAGAATAAAAATGTAGATGGAAATAATCATCAAACACACTTCAAATAGATCAATGCTTGAAATGGGAACATATAGATAAAATATGTCACATTTAACTAATTAATTTATTATTGCCTTGAACCCAATTAATTAGAGATTTTTCAATAATTATTTTAATAATGTTAAAAAACAAACCTAGTAACAAACTTCGCCCTTAGTGAACATTTACACCATATAGTGAACCATTTTCACCAATGAAGGTAAGGGTAATGAAATTATAATGAACTTAATTCACTTTTATGGTTGCACAATGAAATAGCCTAGTGAACTACACCACATATTCCTAGTAGTGAGGTAATTGGTTGTGATAATATATATTTGTAGGTTTGCTCACAACACAAGATCATGATCCAATGGACAAGTTTGTGAATACATGATCTTCCCCAAAACATATAAGACTTTTGTTCAATCTTCCACACAATCTTGCAATTATTTTTACAACATTTTATGCCCATGCTTTATGCACATGCCACAAACATAAAAATACTTTGGGCCCTAACCAAACATTGCTACATGAAAACACCTCAACTATAAAAATTAGTTTTTGCAACAATTTAATAAAGTGTCTATGAATGTTAATATGGCATGAAATAAACCATGCTATGATGGAAACTTATGTTTTGCAAAAGAATAATTATTTGTGACAAAGCATGTTGTGCAGCAAAATATGATCTGCCACACATTATTGTTCTACAACTGAGTATGTTAAGTAATGAGTACTGATTTGCAAAAATTTGTTGATCTACATGTGTGAAATTAAGCAAATGTGGATGCATTATAATACATAATGATTATATATGGAAATGTAAGTAAATTTTATGAAATCAAACCTCACCACATTGATTTTAGCTTCAACAATATCAACAAGGATAAGATTAAGCATCCAATTACTTGGCATACATTTTGATAATGTTCAAAGAATTGGGTCAAGGTCACTTTTTCGACTTTCTCCATTGAGAATGAATGCAACCAATAACCCATTTTGCCATTTGTTGAACACCATCATTACAAGAAAATATGGCTTTTCAGAAGGCCAATGTGACCGAAGTGTCCACATTGACCAAAGGGTATGTCCATTTCGATTAAAAGTTTGGGGCATGAAAAACACATGTCACATTTGACTAAAATACCTTTTTGACCAAATGTCAAGTCAAAGATCTGATCAAAATGAACAAATTCCATCAAAATGGCCATGACTTAGTCAAATTAACTATATTGAATGAATAGGGTTTAATCAAATTGACCATCCTGATTTGACATTTAGTTAAATGAACCATATTCATTTGATGAGTTAGCCTACTTGTTAAACCTATGTTACCTACCTAATCTAACATAATTAGTGGGTTAGGGTAAGCTTAGATTGCCTATCTAGCCTAGCAAAAATTAATAGGTTATTAGGCTATTTGTTTGTAAATAATAACCTAATAGCCTAGCCTAAACCTATTTAGTAGGTTACCTAAAATGTAGCCTAAAACTAGGTATTGTAAACTTTCTAGGTAAGTATCCTAGGTCACATAGGCTTATTAGGTAGACCTATTAACCATGTAGGTAGCCTATTAACCTAGGCCTACTAAGTAAATAACATAAGCCACCTAAGCTTACTAGGTATAAAGTACTTTAACCTAGGTTATCGAGATCTACTTGGTAGCTATGTACATAACATAAGCCACTTAAGCCTACAAGGTAAATAATTTAACCTAAGCCATTTAGGCTTACTAAATACGTATGTAGCTTAGCTTAGGCCACCTAAGTCTACAAGGTACATAACTTAATGTGGGTTACTTAGGTTGGTACGTAGCCTAATTTAGGTTACCTAGGTAGGTATAAAGTTTAAGTAGCCTAGGTTAGCTTAACCTAGGCCTATTACGTAAGTATGTAGCCTAACCTAGGCTACTTAGGCCATTTAGGCCTACTAGGTGGGTATGTAGTTAACCTAGGCTACTAGGTAGGTATGTAGCTAATCTAGGCTACTAGGTAGGTAGTTTAACCTAATATTAGGTAGGTAGCTTAACCCTAGGTAGGTTAGACTACCTACTTAATGTGCCTAAACAAGAATTATTAATAATAGGTTATTAGGTACCTACATAACCTACGAAATAACATAGGCATAGGTAGATATAAGCATAGAACTAGTAGGTACCTATAAGACTTAATAGACTATAACCTACATGTTACTTAAGTACATGCATTTATTAATAGATACCTCCTACCTACCTAGGCTAATCTAGCTACCTATAACCTACATGTTTATGTAACTAGTGTAAAAAAATTCAAGTTCATTTAGTGCCATATGTTGAAAAAAAATGAACATGGAAGTTTATTACAATATGTTGTCCAAAAAGAATCACCTCATGGGGTGGTGATATAATGGTTAAGAACTTGACCTCTCAATGTGGAGGTGAGGAGTTCAAGTTCCCACACTTACAACCTAAGTTACTTTGGCTACTTAGGTGACCAAATAAGGTAGCCTAGGTTGCAAAGCCTATTAAACCACCTAGCCTTGGCTTAGCCTAAATGGCTTGGTTTAGCCTAGGTGACTAAGCTAGGTGGTCTAGCCTAGGCCTAGGACATAGGATTGGTAGGTAAATAAATAAATTATTTTGGAATTAAGTATTAGGTTTATTAAATAGGTAGGCAGGTTAGGGTAAAGTAGAATAAGGTAATTAACTAATTAATCAATATTTTCATATTGATTTTAAATAAAATAATTTAAATAAAATATTTTTGGTTGTTGCCCAAATTATATTATGTCATGGTGGTTTAGTCAAAAAAACTTAATTAAAAAAACCCAATTGAAAAGACTAACTAGAAATACTTCGTCAAAAAGGTCGGGTCCAAATCAACTTGTCATGCCATTTTGGTTAAGTTGAACATGGGGGCAAAAAGACTATATGGGGGTTTTTTTTGACCAAAATTCCTAGTAAAAAAAGCCAGGATTTCTTGTAGTGCATTAAGGTTTACAAAAGGTAATACAAAAAACATGGAGTCGACATTAATTACAATGTTATCAAACATTTTAGTTTTTTGGCATTTCATACAATAGATAAAAGGTGTACCCTACTTTGATTTGTCCCAAATGTTGCATCAAAAGATACTGAACTACCATGCCCAAATTTTTTCGTAATTTCCAACTGCCATGAAGTTTGAATTCCCAATGTGAATGGTGTTTCATCCTATTAAGGTCCAAAAGGGCATGTTGAACATAATTAAAAATTAAATCAGGGTTTTTAAAACCCACATTTTGACATTGATGGGGTCCTTACGATGTTTCTGCCATAATTCACTAGCTCATTTTTTTGCCAAGTTTCTCACATCAGATGGGAAAACAAAAGTGTCTTGAAATCATATGTTCATTTTTCAATGACATCTCTCTAACATGGACCTTGTGATGAGTCATTACTTGAGCCGAGGACATGCCTTGCCTCAAAAGTCCCATTATGTGTGCCTTCATACATCTAACAACTAGGAACCTAAAACATGGTGAAAATCTAGCACATCTTTCCCATGGCATATTTGACCCTGCTTGTTTTTATGTTTTGCATTCAAGTATGTCAACTATAAAGGCTTTGGTCCAAGTATGGTTCAATTAAACCCTAAAAACAAGGGATGCAAAGTTGGCTCCTAAGTGTGTCAATGTGTTTGGGGGATTGCAAAGCTTGTGTTCCTTTGTCCTTGTAAATTTACAAGGGAATTTTGGATTGTTTTGTTCCCCTTGCACAAAATACTCAAGCTAATCACATGGAATGAATATAATTTTAGTCTAGTTATAAAGACCATGCCCAAATGTAACATGAAGCAACCATGTAATATGATCCTTTTAGAATGGTCAAGGAGGAGATGATTGCTAAAATTGTAAACCTTGGAAAGAATATTTGCTACAAAATACTAATTTGAAAGCTTTAATGAAGAAGACTAAACAAAATTAACATTCTAATGCAGAAAATTCACATCAAGCACCGAATTCCATATTTTAGGAGTTTAGTTACATTTTGAAGAACAAAGTATGGTCAATAAACCCTAAACCCTTTAAATGAACAAATATAATGGAATTGGAAGAATAGTAAGTTTTGCAATGGATTTTGATCCACCAAAGCAAGGAACCTAAAAACTTTAGTATAACAACAATGAAAACACAAATGTATTCAATTTTTATAAAATAAAAAATAAGCAAAATTGAAATCCTAGGTTGGAAACTTAAATATAATCTACAAGCAAATTTTTTGGAAACAACATTAAAGTTCCACTGGATTATGATAAGCAAAGTGCAAGGTTAGCAAACCCTAAACCATGGAGATGATCATGTGTTATAGTAGAAATTAAAGGGCAACTAGCAAATTTGACTTTTTGGGTTAGAATTGGAAAAAGGTTGAAAATTCTACGATTACATACATGTAAAATAAAAATACTATTATCTTGGATTTTCATCATTAAAGCAAATTTTGATGCATTTCTCTTAAGCTTGCAAGAAATCTTGGTCTACAACTTTAATGCACACTAGCTTTTAGAAGCAAAATGTTGGGGAAGATGAACAAATTCATTAGTAAAAATCTTCAAATATATGACTAAATTTATGATTAGTATTATAATCATAAGGGACAAAAATGATTAATAGCCCTAAAATCACTTTGGATGAATTGTTTAGAACAATAATCATTTATAACATGATGTGGCAAATATCATCCATTAGTCATAAATGACATATGTGAAACCATAACTAATGATAGTTTAGTCATTGTTTAATTATTTTTTATTATCACAAATTAGACATAAAAACTTGGGGAACATTATTTTTAAGTTTATAATATTTAATATTATAAATTTATCATATATAATATAAATAATAAGATATGTTTTATTTCAATTATTTTTAATGTCATTATCTTCCATCCTATTAATTGTTGTCATGTGTCACCACCTAAGCTAGGTTAAAAACCTAATTTAAGTGGCTAAGTAGACCACGTTATCTACCTACTTAAACCCACCTAGATAACCACTTAACCTAGGTAATTAAATACATGTATGGAATATTTGTTCAATATTCCAATGTTGACCATAACGAATGTCATTTGTGAAGTTTGATCCTTGGACCCCACCGATGGAGTTTAATTCTTTTACCACCAAGCCACCCCACTTGTTGTGTACCTAATTTTTATTCTATTTAGACCATATTCCATTAAAACATTACACAAAATTTCAAATTTGATAATTCATATTTTATTAATAATTTGTCCAAATGAAAAAATTGAAGATTTATTCATAAATTTCCTTCAATAATTTACACAATTATATCATTTATTTATGAAAAATGTAAATTTAGTTCAAAAGAAAATTATTTGAATTTTGTTATTGAATAACATTTCAATGGCCATTTTTTGGAAAATTTTAATTCAAACACAATGTGATTTGTAAATGGAAAAACCTTATGGCTAATACATGAATTTTAAATCTTCATTTGATTTAAGAATTTATGTTATACATTTTTTCTTCAAATTTCTATTAATAACTTTTAATATAGATGTATGAGTTCATATAATTTTATCCACATAAAATATTTATAAATAGATCATAAATCAACTATATATATAATGTATTTATATTAATCATATTCAGTATGAGGTATTAATTTAATTTGAATAATGTTAATAAATACTAAAATATTAATTTATTTGTTAAAACTATATTAAAAAATTTATTCATAACATATCATTATTTTACCATTTTGTTTTTTTTTCAATGTATAATATCTAATTTATTCACATTGAATATTTAAAATGGATTATATATCACTTGTATATTTTAAAAAACTTTGATAAAGGTTTTTATATTACCTATATGTATTATATTAATAAAAAATAATTCGTTACATGTTGTAATTCATTATGTTTATTTATATTCATATTAACTTATTAATAATCATTTTTGAATCATTGTAAAATAATTATATGATCACATTGTCTATGTAATGACACATCCTTTTGTCCATGTCTTTTGCATAGTTATTTTTTAGGGCATATTTTAAATGACTTTATTTTAATCATGTTTTCAAATGGTATTTTTGACCCATGTCACTTTGTCATCAATCCTGGATGTCACATGGATGAAAACTTGCAATGAAAAAATGATGTCATTGTTCCTATTACCATGTCATCATCTACTAATCAAATGCACCTCTAATATATGACTATAATTTTTTTCACATAATATTGAAGTAATATCCTTTGACTATAGTCATGTAGTCATTTATGACATCTAGTCATTGATTTTTTTGGTTCAAAGGATATAATTCCTTCTAATGATTTTGGAAATGGGTTTTGAAGCAAAAATGGGATTTCAAAAAAACACCAAATTTTTTAATTAGAAAAGAAAAGGCTAGGTTTTAGGGTATTTGTTGGGTTTTATTTGCTCTCAAATGCTTGGTTGTGGATGCACCAAGAACCTTATCTCAAATTTGTTAATGTTAGATGCATTTCAAATTAGGTTTGTGACTTCCCCAATTTTGACACATGTGAGAATTCCTTCATCATTTGAAGATTTACTATAGTGTAGTGCAAGTAGCAAAACAAGTAGAATCATAGTTAATGGCAATAACAATCCAGGGTGGTTAACAATGCTTAAGATGTTTTATGGACAGTTATGAAAGGGCCCACATGTGTGACATGGAAGGCCTAGTGGCAGGGCATTGTGACCTGGAGTAAGCACTGGATAGAGTTTGATCTAGGGGTTAAATAGTGTCTCACCATTGTGTGTGTACATAGTTATTATTGTTGTTTGTTTTGTTTTCTTTCTTATCTACCCTTGGGCCAATTTGTTAATTCATCTTTTTCAAAAGAGATGGATGATGCCCAAACACATTTTGAACCCATATTATGCACATTTTGGGCTTGTATAATAACTATTACAACCCCAAAATGTGTGTAACATGACATAAAGTGTGTATGGGCATTGCTAAACACATCTTGAATGAAAAGAAGGCAGTTTAGGAAAAAAAGGCAAGTAATGTTTTTTTATTACCTACAATGACAACTATGTGCATATAATGTTGGGGGAGGGCATTTGGAATCCATAAAAAAGACAAAGTTTTATGTCACATATTTATCATGTGTGTATTTTTTCAGGGAAAACAAGGTTATCTTGAATCCAAGAAGATATTCAATTATGGAGTGTCATTATCGTGTGGAAAATCACCATGATGATCATCAATTAAAATGCAACATAATGAATCACAATCATCATTTTGAAATCACATCAAGCATTCCAAGTTAAAACATATAAGCCAACAATGTGTTACAAAGGACCAAGTGGTCACCTAACTATAACACTACTACATAAAATCCTAGGAAAATGGTTAATTATGTTACCCCTATTCTACAAAATAAAATGGAGAGAAGTTTGGAGGAGAAATAAAGCTTGAAAATATGTTGGCCTCTTCTTGGCCATATATTAGAAAACCATAACAACTAAAAGAGATTCTGAAATTTATGATTCCATTTATGATCAAGTTTGTAATCATATTAGATATTATATGACTAAGGGGCTTTTAGTCATGTTGTATGCATTATTTAGGACAAGTCATAAAAATAAATAAATATATATATATATATATATAAATATATATATATATAGTGTTGAGGTGTCATATTAATGAATGATTAAGATATGACTAGCATATAATGAACCATCTAACTAGTTGAATTTATATCTAGATTAAAATCAATTTCTTGGGTTGTAATAAAAGATAATTTTTTATAGGTAGGTAGGTAATAGGTCTAGGTAGGAAGGTGATAACCTAGCTTAGCCTAACCTAACCTACCTACTTAACTATTATAGTTTACCCTACCTACCTTAACCTTTTACGAATACACATAGGTTGCAAATATTAGGAATTGAACCCCCACTAGGCCAAAATGTGATTTTCATGATTACATTCATTTGATTACACAATTGAATGACTTGTTTTTTATGTCTTTTTGACAAATGATTACAAAAATGGCATAAACAATGGGTTCAATTTGATTACAATCGTATTTTTGTAATCATGAAAATCAAATTTTAACATAATGCCTTCACCTCCACAATGATAAACCAAGTCTTTACTAAAGGAGTACACCATCAAAAGGTGCCCAATATCCATGTCATGGTAGTCATTCTTTCATCATATGTAAATTGCAATGTTGTTCAAAATATAATCCTTTAATAATCGCATTGAAAAACCATGCCATCGTTGTTCACATCATTTTAAACAATAGTCATTTTATAATCATATAAATGACAACTAGAAGTCTACATCATTATGTCCTTTGTCATGGATGTCCCATGGATAAAACAATTATGAACTAATGATTTTGTTATTAACATATGTAGTATCATCATCCATCAATGACACAAGCAACTCATTTGTGACTATTTATTTTTCCATGTCGGATTAAAAATTAAAAATTGTATGAATATAGTCATTCATAAGGTCATTGAGGACTTCTAGTCATTGTTTTCTTGGTTGCAAAGGACATGATTCCTATAATGAGTTGACAACTTTGAAGAGTGCAGATGTGTAAGTATATCAATGAATAATTGTCCCATGTGTGACCTAATGGGATAATAAACTATATTGCATAGATTCTATGAATGTCCAAGGACTCAACTAGCATGGGTGTGGGCTATTATTATGTTATAGTGGCTCAAATATCTATTGATGTTGTAGAAACATGAAAACATTAGACATCATGCAATGTTTCTTTAACAAAAAACTTTTTCATTCCTTTAGAACCTTTACACCTATTTGGTCACTTTTAAACATAGTGGTAGTTTGGTGCATATGGATTGATACAAACAAAAGAATCTTCAATAAGAAAGTTTTTTAAGATTATAAGTTGGGTTAGATTGATTAGAGATGGTTTGGTCACAAATAATATATTGGAATGGTAGAAGACATTTACTATTATTCTTGCTATTGAAAAGGAATCCATGGAAATTTTTTTAGATTGTGGTGTTACCACTTTTCCATGTATTAGAGACCACCAATGTGTCAAGTGGAAATATCAATTGCCTAGGTTAATTAATACGATTAGTTAGCCACAGTGGTTCCTACGATGTGTTCGGGGGCACCCCCTTAGCTCATGTTGTTTGTTTTGTTTTTAAAAATCTTTGAAATGGAATTTTCCATTTTTTTCAAACAAAAAAAATAAAAATTAATGGTTCTCATGAAAAAATTAATAGAGAATTGCTAACCTTCGAAATGTTACAAAATGTCAATGCATTTCTCTTCTACTTACTACCCCTGCATTAACATTAATTAGTTTTTGTTTGGAGGTTATCATTACTTTACATTGATTGAAGAATAATTTTAATTGATTGCAATTTGCATGCTATAGTTAGCTGCTAAACAAAAAGATATTGAAAGAAAAATGTAAATGAAATACCCATTGGGTATCATGGGGAAAAAATAACAATCACATGAATGTGAAAGTGTGTGTTGTGTGCATTTCAAAAAATGCTCACAAGGGGCCTAGGACAAGGTGGAAGTGAAGTTTAGCTATGCATCTTAGGGATGTCCCATGTATAGTGATTATTACCCATTGTACAACATGAACAAAATTTGTCTACTTGAGCTTCGCATTGCTACGCACTACTAGTGACGATGAAAGGACAAAAAAAAGGGTTTATATTTGAAAACTTTGTTATTTTCAGATATATATAGGATTCAAATTTTACAAAATACTACCCAATTGAAATATAGGATTTAATCAACCACCTTTGTTTTTAATTCATTGAAATCTTGGAAGCAATTAGGATGGATAAACATTAAATCAATTATTTAACTTGGGGATTAAATTACATGTTTACATGTGTATGAAATTGGAATGACACAAAAATTCCAAAAAACAATGAAATAAAAACAAAGATATTTAATTATAATTTTTTTGGCATATTAAATGCAAAAAATATGGTTATGTACTCACCTTTCGCATTGACATGTTTGCTCCTTTGTTAATCTCTTAAAATAACCTTAGCATATTCAAATGAAATAACACATATTTACATTTGTATGAAATTACATGTTTACATGTGTATGAAATTGGAAAGACACAAAGATTCCAAAAGACATTGAAAAAAAAAAAAGATTTGTTTCTCTTTTGATATCTTGAGATCCATAAGGACATTTTGAAACATTACAACTTGTAAAATGTTTATTTTTTGCAAATTCTAATTTGGAATTGATCTCTAATAAATTTGCAATTTGGAATTGTCTTTTTGTACGACCTACAACTATAGCCCATCCCACCTAGACTAGCTCCGATGAAATCATTGTCTTTAGAATTAAGGAATGTAGTGAGCTATTTTTGTATTACTTATCACATTGAGATGGATGAATGTGATTTCTTGGAGTTGATTTTGTAATTTTTGAACCTAAGGTGGGGTAGAGATTGAATTTTGAATGATTTTCATCATTGAAAATTAATTAAAAAATTAAAATAGTCTTTTCACAATTGGGCTCTATTGTTAAAGCCATGTTCACACTTGGAACAATTGTATAATGATGTTCACACTTGGGCCAACAATCTAATCCATGTTAGCCTATCTATTAAGAAAAGTTGTTTGCTTATTTTGCTTGTTTTTTTGAGATCTCCTAAATCACAATGCCCCTTGTCATGCTCTTGGTAAGTTGGAAAACCTTTAATGAGTAGGGGTGCATTGAGGTGGTTTTGTAATGTTTAGACTTATGGTGCAAGAGTTATTGAACATTGAACAATCTTGTCATTAAAAATTCAATTAAAAAATTAAAAATTGGAATGCTTTTTTGGTATTGTTGAAAATTGCTCAATAAATTAGTTTTTTTGGAGGTAATTTCCTAATTTTTAGACCTTTGTGGGAGAGAGATTGAATTTTGAGTAAATTTTTCATTAAAAATTCAACTAATTACAAAATTGGTTTTGGAAGTAGAACTTAGGTGAGTAAGCCAATAGCACAAATCATGTTGGTCATCATGAAACTAAACATACATAAATCACAAGGTGTAAGGGGGAAATGGTTTTTACACCTCCTCCTTAAAAGTGGGAAATGTGTTGTGCATGTAAGATTTGTTGTCTTCTTACCATGATCAAGTTGCTAATTAATACATTGACAAGTTTAGGACATTTCAAAATTTATTTAATTTACAAATCTGGAATGTTCAATTAAATTGGGATATAATACCCAATTTATTTTATTTTTTCTTTACATTGATAAAATCTATCATCCTCATACAACTTAGCATGGGATAATTGTAACTAATGAGCAATTGGATAGGTAAGTATCATCAAGATAATGACTTAGATGACATGTGACATGTTCCATTTAGGATATGGTAATATAAATTAAGGAATAAGGATTGACCAATGACAAATTTGATTCCAGTTCTTGCTTGCCCATTTGTAATGGTTTGATTGCACCTCTACTTGTTCCATTTTCATTTGTACAATGTTTAATGAAGAATGTAAATCAGATGAACTTTGTGTTTTATGTAGCTCAAAATTTAAAATTAGGTGGCAAATCTGATTTGAAATCTTGCCTATAATCTATGAATGTGAACTCACATCTAGAATTGCAAACCTTGGTCTATTTCATTTTTTGTGCAACTTAAACTACCAACAACGTTTTAGATGAGCTAAGAAATGTGTTTTGTGTTTCGTTCCTTGTTGATTGCGTAAATTTCTCTTGGAGTTCTTATTCTTGAAAATGGAACTCTAATCTTGAATAAGCCCTTTAGAGACAATTGGTGGATTTGAATCTATTTGACAAGTCCATCTTGAAATGAGCTTAAGAAAAATCCTAAACAATTGAAAATACTCATCAACTTTTTATGAAGAAATTGTAAATGTAAAAATGAGCTCACACTTGGAATTGCAAACTTTTTTCAATTTAATGTTTTGTTCAACAAGTTACCAACAATGTTTTAGATGGGCTATGAAAAAATGTTGTTGTGTTTTAATCCTCTTGCTAATTGCATCTCTCTTGAGGAGAAAAAGTCTTGGAGTATTCATGGAAATGGAATCCCAATCTTGAATGAGTTGTTTAAAGACAACTAGTGGATCTAAGTCTATTTGGCAAACTGTCTTGAAAAAATGAGCTTGAGAAAAAAATTAATTAGCTGAAATAGCTCATGGACTTTTTATGAAGAGAATGGAAATGTAAATGTGAACCCAAACCTAGAATTGCAAACCTGGTTCTATTTCATTTTCTGTGCAGTACATTACCAACAATGTTTAGATGAGGTAAGAAGAATTGTTGTTGTGTTCTATTCCTCTTGCTAATTGCATCTCTTTGGGGGGGGGGGGAACTCTTGGAGTCATTATTCCTGAAAATGGAATCCCACTCTTGAATGAGCCTTCTAGAGACCAACTGGTGGATCTGACTTTCTATTTAACAAGTCTGTCTTGAAGAAAGGAGCTCAAGAACAAATCTGAACAAACTTAGAAGTGACTTTCTATGAGGAAAATGAAACATCCGTGAAGGCATGTATAGTATAGTAGTATTGAGACTTAAAACTAGAAGATTATATCAGTCAGCCAGCCAGGCATGATCCAGCTTAATTTGTGAGGATCTGCATGATCAGTTTGCAACTTTCTGTTGAATACAAATGGTAAATTCAAATGTGCTCAATGTTGCAAAACCTAGACAACAAATGTGGTTGAATCAATAGTAGATCATGATTAGCTGATGCTTCTCAGCAGGCTACAAGACTAGAGACAATTTGGTACAGTCTTATCTATATGGGTTATGGTACAACAAACATTCTCCAAGTTCATACCTTCTTAAAGAAGGCAAAGTTGTTTGCATTAAAGCAATGACATGAAGCAATGACATGCAAAGCACAAGGAGTGATAGAAAGAGATATAGAATGAAGTTGTGAAAATTATCTATCAAGCATTTGAGAGGTATTGGCATGACGGATCTCATACCTTTCACCTTGTTTTAGCGAGGCCTCTTAGTGACCATATTAAGCACAAAAAATGTTAGATTTCAACTCAGCGACCATGTAGTCTAAGCATGGGATATTTCTAATATTTCGAAGCAATTTAAATAGAATTTGGGGGTTTTACTATGGTGCCACTGTGGGTGCTGGTTCACCAAGGCACCATCCCCAAGCTTAATCTGGGCCCATGGACACCTGGTTGTAGAGGTAGAAGTCTAGGAAGCTGCAAAATTTCAGGTAGGGTTTAGAAGTCCCTCCAATAACAGATTTATCTCAAGTTTAAAGTCATTTACTCCACTTGCAGATCTAATGTAGATAGCTAGTACTAGAATTACAAGGCTGTAATTTAAGTTACTTGATGGAGGATGATGTTAAGGGTACAAAAAATTGAACATAAGGGTCACCTTAGATGAGGGTCAAGGTCCAGGGTCCATTTAAATAGAGCAATCTTATTGGACGAGAACCATATATTGGACCCATGGCCTTTAGATGAGGGTCCAAGACCAAAAACAATGGCTAATCCAGGCTAAACCTACATGGCACCATTTTGGAGCAATCCAAGATGCAAGCTGGGGTCCAAGGCGGGGTACGACTCAAGAATTCAATTTGCTTCAAATGAGTCAAACTTGGTTCCTAGGAATTTTGATCCTGGATCCATATCTAAAGTGGGCCTAAGATTGCACTATTTTGATATTTGTAACTTGATCAGCTATAGGATCAGTGTTTCTTGTTTTGGGCACACTGGTGAGAAGAAAAGGGCCCTACAAATCCATACAAGGGATTTTTTCTGAAAAAAATGCACTAAATCCGCCATTTCTTGAGGAAAAAAAATCCTGAATTCGCCAACTTTACACAATAGGTTACAAAAGTTCTCTGGAAAATATAGCAAGTTTCTTAAAATTTTCTACTTTCCTCTCTGACCTGTTACCCAATTTGGCCAATTCCTCTTGTAGAGAATCACAGTCCAACTACCTCACAAAATTGAATAAAACAGCCACTGAATAGGATCTAAGTACTTACTCCACTTTTTTGTGTTAGGTAAAGCCCTAGTGGGCGGGCACTCTCAGAATAAGGGACCTGTGCATCGTCTCAGAATAAGGGACCAATGGATGGCCCCTTATTCGGAGAATGCCCTCCCCTGAGGGCTTTATTGTGCATAAATCACAGCTATTGAACATTCTAAATCTGAAAAGTTCCTCCTCTGAGTAGAGGAACTTTCATCCGTTATAAGGTGCCCTCCGAGTACACTGTGAAAGTGACAGCAGTGCTTTATGAATAGGCTAAGTTGCAATGAACTTTGCCAAACTAGGAGGACTCGATTCTGGAAAGGTCATTAGAAGTGTTGGCCGATTATTGAGTTTTGACCCAGTTATCAACCCGGTTCTCATGCCAATTAGTAATAACCTACCAGTTGATTATTGCTTTTTTAATAACTGGTTAAATCGATAATTGCTTGGTATTGAATTTTCAAAATCTAATAACCTACATGGATGACCCAATTATCATTCAGGTGGGTTATCAATCTTTAAACATTGACACCAAAATTTTAAAAAATAAGTTTTAAAAAGGAAAAAAACACTATAACTGGTGTATAATCAACATGTTAACTAGAGAGTTCCGATTCATTATTTGATAACCTACCCTTATGCATAATCAATAGTTATCAGTCAATTTTTTATAACCTATTTGGTACACAAATTTCAAAATTTATATTGATTACCCATGCAATCCCAAAGGGGATACAAGAACAAAACCAACCTGGTGGTTATTAAAAAAAGCAATAACTGGTCAACATTGGTTACCACCACTCTGGTTGGGGTACTGGTATAGCACTGGTTACCAGTATCGCCCCTCCAATAGAAGTCACTGCTTGTTCCATGAATGTGTTGAACGGTGTTACCGTGTTGCATAATACACTCTGCCCCAAATTGCAGAGTGTATTATGAGGGATAGAATAGTTTTCACTGTTTTTAAGACATTTAGCACATAGAAAACCGGTTTGTTGATTACCACTTTGAATTTCTGATTTTGAATACAACTTACCTGTGGTTTCTACTCAATCCTTTTTATCCTTAGGAGCCCATTTGCATCAAGGTAACGCATATGTAAGAAATTTTGAAGAGAGAATTTAGTGAAATTTAATCGAATCATCAAAAGCTTCCTGGAAGCCTCCAGCAATCTGACATGAACGTTTTCAGGTAGTTGTTATCAGAGTTTGTCACTGGAAGGTTTTAGTTCTTGGATTTGATTCTTTTTGCATAATCAGTGACCTGCAGGTTCTTGACAAGCAAGTTTTAAAGAGGCACTTTGGATTCCAACCTCACTTTCTGTTTCTTCAAGCTCACTTTCTGTTTCTATTACAGTTTGTGACACTAAAGATGCAGTAGGTTGTCAAGACCTGACTAATACAAACACATTAAGGAAGTTATGAGCAAATTAATTATGCAAAGCTACGATATTTCCAGTAAAGCTCCAAAAACATTTTTACTACCCATTGCAGGAGTTTTTGTGTAACTAGAAAACTTTGTCCTTTCTGGGTCTGTACACTAGATCATGTGTCTTTTGCTAATTACTACTGAAATGCAGGCACTCTGCATCTAAGTTTAGGGAAGTAATTTTACATGGGTTTGGATTTCAATCATTTCCTGTAGCTGGTTACAAGTATTGTTAGGATTACCATTAGGGTAGATAGGCCGGTGATCAATCACTTAAGAACTCAAATGAGGTCAAATCCTCACACATTGTTCCTCTGCTTCTCAAGCTCTGTAACTCTCCACCTAATGCTTCCAATGCTGCAAAAATTGCTCCATTTAGTAAAGGAATGAGGAAGATATGGGGTCTTTGGTGTAAGGGTTCAGTGTTTGATGGTGGGTGAATTATAACAGATTAGGATTTTCAGCTTAAAATTTTTGATCTTTGCATCTTTGCCTCTAGAATACAAAGAAGTTTGTAAAGCCCTAGTTGGGGCACCCATGAGGTTTTAATTTACTGAAAACAGACTGAAAATGAGCAAGATATGAGGCTAGAACTACAGAGAGGTCTAGAGCTATTTTTTCAAAAAAAATTGAAACAAATATCAGTCATCCTTTTCTTGTGTTTTCTAAGTTGCTCCTTTACTTCTGCCGTTCAAAGAACATATGTAACCCTCCAGTTTGCACGTTCAATGACACAAAATTCGCTCAATTTGATTAATGAATGAGGAAAGCATTGGAAAGTGTTTGGTATTAGCTATGTGTTTGGTGATGGATGATTCTACCTTAGTATTATTCAAGTGAAATTCAATTAGAAAACCCATGAGCAGGTTACCAATTGGCTTTGAGCATCTCCACCACACAGCGATATAAATGCTTTTATGTTATCTGGCAGCAGGATAGCAATCACTATCCTGCTGCTCTCAGGTATTGAATGGTTAAAATTTCAGGGCCAGGGAACACCTCTGAATCAAAATTCCTAATGTACATTTGGTTTCTATCTTGTAGGGGAGGTTCCTGTATTAGTGTGTTCTTCTGAGGGAGGGGCACCCCAGGGAATGTGCTCGAAGGTGTTCCTGAACCTCAGGAGAATACATGAATGCTTGAACCTCCCCTTATGTAAACAACTCTCCTTTTATTTCCTAGCTTCTTTCCTGTTTGGTAGAAAAGAAATATTTCCATGGGAACATATGAAATTGGGGGAGCTCCCTCAGCATAACAACCTAGGGTTCTTCTGTTGGGGGAGATCCCTCAAAATACACATAGAAATAAAAAGGGAGGTGTTTACCAATTTGATTCCATACAAGCATTGGTCCAGACATAAATTTCTAAATTGCCTATCAATGTTTTAAGTGAGTGATACGATATTTGTGGGTGGGGACACTGGAAAATTTTCCACACTGACTCAACACAAAACAAAAAATTATTTTGTTGTACATATGCGTACTTGACCGCTGTACTATGGAGATGCTCTTTATCATATGGTGACCCTACCTACCGCTGATTTAGAAACAGGAACTCTGGTTTCAAAAGAACTCATTGTGAGTGATTCCATGCAACATTTCATACCTACTGGAAACAAAGTTCTCTAGTTGGAAGACAAAGAAATACTAAAAAAAATTCCTTGGTTAAACAATAGCAAAAAACAGAGAAATACACCTAATTCAAAAAGTCAGTACATCCCCAAAAGATCTACTAGTGGCACAAAAAGAATCAGCACTCCATCTTCATCATATCTCCAAGAATCCCCTCAAAAAAAAAAAGAGAGACATGTCAAAATCTCCTAATCTCAATTTGGGTGGACTTTGAAAACTCATATCTTCCTCGTGAACTGGGATGCACAACTTGACCCAAACCTTGATCATGAACCTTTATATATACATATATAAATCTAGCACATGCAACTTGGCCCACAACTCATAATTTACTATGAGACCTATACTTTATAATGGTTTAATCAATTTCTATGTACATAATTTTAATTAGCTTAAATGCGAAATCAGATACAATGAAACCTTGAAAGAGTTAAATTTCAACACTATATTATTGCCAAAACCAACAAATAGTACAGTTATCCTAAAAGTCACCTTGGGTTTCACCCCCTATCTCCTCTGCTTTTGCCCCCTATCCCCTCTTTCAGTGGTATCGGCCAAGTAAGGAAATTTTATTGAATCTGGGTGTGAAATGCATTTGATGCACAAGGTTTGAGAGTAATCATCCTATATAGTAAAGCAAGGTTGAAGCCTCCCTTAACTCCGCTCACGGACGGAACGGACGCCACCGACAGTGGGACTTCCCACTGTCCGTTTTCTCAACCGCCCTCGCGAGCTCCCGCGTGGACGCGGACAGGGGAAGTCCCACTGTTCACGAACGGA
>Ga0209611_10006288_pt1 | contig 19536 bp, 13 predicted proteins | sample S1TSphgellanicum_3_FD_187693 | JGI IMG/M metagenome (GOLD analysis project Ga0209611, IMG submission 187693) | Host-associated microbial communities from peat moss isolated from Minnesota, USA - S1T2_Fc - Sphagnum magellanicum MG (SPAdes) (version 2) | ecosystem: Host-associated > Plants > Peat... | reverse complement strand
GTTTTATGATGCGGCAGGGGCATTGGTGCTGCTACCAGAGGAAGTTGCACAACAACAAGCAGACGAAGAACGTCAACGGGCAGAATCTGAACGCCAACGGGCTGAATCTGAACGTCAACGGGCTGAAGCTCAACACCAACGGGCAGAACGACTAGCCGAACGCCTCCAGGCTATGGGCATTAACCCAGATGATTTTGATTCCTAGTCTAGGTCTCTCCGCCCGTGTTAATTTTGTTCCTAAAACTAAGTACTGTATTTCCTTAATCTGTGGCAAATTGAACTATCTATTGAAAGGGGTTTACGGAACTAAGTCACGTGATAAACTTCGTAAAATCCTGTCCTAAGTGCATATTCGTTAACATTGGGGTTATTCAGTTAGCTAGGGTAAATATTGTCAACACCTGCGGTAGTAAGCTTTATACCCATCTACCTCTCTAGAATTGTCCCCTTGCTCCCCTGAATCTAAAATTGATTGTGGGAGGAACGCTCTAAAACCGTAAATATATCAGCAAAGAGGGATGTGTGATGACAAGCAATTATGCAGTTAAGTTGGCAATTTTCACTTAAGTTCAAGCAAATTTTTAGTATTAAAAATAACATATTAATTTTTTACAGAATTAACCTAAATTTTGTCTCCCTTGAGCCATAATAAACCAAGTCAATTTGCTATTATACATATTCTATTGTGATCCAAGCTATCCCAAATCTAAAATGTCAGAAAAGCGCAGTTAATCCGGTATTTGCGAATCATGAAACCTTTCACCCTCGTTTTGGTTGGCTAAAGAAAGGATTTGATGCAGCTAAAAAAAATCCGGTAGTTTTCTTGCAGGATGATGCTCCTGTACGCTTAGGTGTTGGTAAAAACATGGTGCGCTCCATTCGATACTGGTGTAGTGCTTTCAAGATTCTTGAGAATAGTTCACCAACGGAATTCGGTGAAAAACTTCTAGGAAGCAATGGATGGGACTGTTATTTAGAAGATCCAGCATCACTATGGTTATTACACTGGAATCTATTAAAACCAACCTGTGACGCTGCTGCATGGTATTATATATTTAATATATTTCAGGATATAGAGTTCACAAAAGAGGATATTTTAGCTGGGTTGAAAGATTATGTAAAAATCTTAAATAAAGAAATTGCTGAATCTTCTTTAATTAAAGATGTAGCTTGTATTTTGCGAATGTATGCCTCCGAGGATTTGATTAACGGCAATACCCCTATTGAGGATTCTATAGATTGTCCCTTTAGTGAACTTGATTTAATCCGGACCTTTGGTAAGAATTATCGGTTTAAAATTGGAGCAAAAACGAACCTACCAGCGTCAATCATAGTTGCTGCTTGTTTAGAATATGCCAGTTGGGTAAGTGAGAAAGCAAAGACAATCGTTATTTCTCGTTTACTCTACGATGAAGGTAGTCCGGGGATGGTATTTAAACTGACAGAAAATATTTTATGTGAGGCTATAGAAACAGTTGCCAAAAAATTTAATTCAATAATTCTTTCTGATACCGCAGGATTAATTCAGTTATCCTTTACTGGTGAACCAGATATTTTATCTCAAGAAATTTTAGAAGAATACTACAACTATTGATAAATCTAAAAAATGAGTAACTCCATGACTAATAAAAAACTCTCCCATTATTTTAGTCTCCAGCGTCGCTATTCTCGTTCAACCAACTTAGAGAGAGATTTGGAGAGTGTTGAAGCATTAGAAGGCTATGTTTTAACGAAAAAGGGAATTGAATCTCTGGAACGCATTTTAAAAAGTTTTAATTCTGAAGAAGGGAATACAGCTTGGACATTAACGAGCGTTTATGGTACAGGAAAATCTGCTTTTGCTCATTATTTGATATCATTGTGCGCTCCTACTAGAAATAAAATCCATATCAAAGCCTTAGAAATAGCTGAGGGAATACTAGGAACAGAGAGTAATATTTATCAACTAATTCAGGAGAAAATTAGCTCAAGGGGGTTAATTAGGGCTGTTGCCACAGCACAAAGAGAACCCATTAGCCATACTATTCTCAGGGCCTTATTAATAGGTGTTGATAGTTTTTGGAGTGGTACTCAAAAGCACAAAATAAATATTGTTCGTAAGTTAGTAGATTTAGAAGCAGAAATTAATAATGGTGGAACAGTTGACAGTAAAGAAATTCCCAATTTAGTTTTAGAAGTAGCCAATGAATCTAAAACTGGGATTTTGCTCGTAATTGATGAACTAGGTAAGAATTTAGAGTATGCTTCTCACAATCAGGGGGCTGAAGATTTATACCTTTTACAACAACTGGCTGAATTACCAAAAAATAGTAAAACGCCTGTTTATATTATCGGTATTTTACACCAAGCTTTTGCCGAATATAGTCAAAGATTAGCTGCTGTTCAACGAAATGAATGGGCAAAAATTCAGGGGCGATTTGAGGATATTCCTTTTACTGAATCATCTGCACAGATGATGAATTTAATTGGTCAAGCAATTAACTCTTCATCTGCAGAAGGAATAAGTCGTGAAATTTATAATTATTCTCAAGAATGGTTTAAGCATTTACAACCAGTAATCGTTGGTGAAGAGATTAGTTCTGATGTTATAGAAAAGGTATATCCCTTACATCCTTTAACCGCTTTAGTATTACCAACACTTTGTCAAAGATATGCTCAAAATGATCGTTCATTATTCACATTTTTAACTAGTAATGAACCTTTATCATTTCGCAAGTTCTTAGAAGAGGTAACAGTAAAGGATAGTGATTTTCCTACCCTTAAATTAGATCGAGTTTATGATTACTTTATCGAATCTGCAGGAATGGGCTTAGCTTCTCGTCCTAATTTGCAAAGATGGGTAGAAATTCACGATTTAATTAGTGATGCTAAACGTCTAGAAGAAGATAGTTTGAGGGTACTAAAAACTATTGGTATTTTGAACCTAATTACTGTTGTAGGTTCAATGAGAGCAACAAAAACTTTAGTATCTTGGGCAATGTGCGATCGCCCTTCAGAAGAGCAGATTAATTATTGGCACCAAGTTATAGATAAACTTTTAAGACAGAATTTAATTACTCACCGTCGCCAATTAGATGAATTACGAATTTGGCAAGGTTCTGATTTTAATATTGACGGTGAGTTAAATTCTTATATAGAACAAGAGCGATCATCTTTAGTTAGACTATTAACTCTCTACCGTCCCCTCAAACCTTTAGTTGCACAGCGTCACAGCTATAAAACGGGGACTTTGCGTTATTTTGAACGGCATTATCTAGATAGTTCACAAGATTTTAGCCAATTAAGTTGTAGTACTGTGGATGCAGATGGTTTTGTGGGGTATTGGGTAGATGAAAAAGTCCCTAATTCTGTTCCTCCTACAACTAATGATGGTAAACCACTAGTGATTTTGAGTGCAGCTAACTTAGGTATTTTGAGAATTCGTACCTTGGAATCTGTAGCGTTAAATAATATCAAAAAAACAGCCAAAGAATTACAAACTGATGGAGTAGCAAGAAAAGAGGTCAATTATCGGTTATTAGAAGCTGAACAATCTTTAGATGAAACATTAAATCAGGCGTTCAGTATAGGTATAAATCAGCAATATTGGATAGCGGGAAAAGCTGAAAAAATTAACAATATCACTGATTTTAATAGTAAGCTTTCAGATGTCTGCGATCAAGTTTATTATCTCAGTTCAATTTTATGGAATGAATTAATTAACCGTCGAAATCTAACCTCTCAAGGAGCAAAGGCAAGACGCGAATTGATTCAAGCGATGTTAGAACACCCAAATGAAGAGAGATTAGGATTAGAAGGTTACGGTCCCGAAGTCTGTATGTATTACTCCCTGTTAGAAGAAACGGGGATTCATGCCTTCGGCACACTGCACGAACCTCAGGAAGAAGGTTACTGGGATTTCTTCCCCCCATCAGAAAATTCAGGTGTATATTATTTGTGGGAAGCGATTGACAGTTTTTGTTTAGCAGCAACCGAAAAAATCCAAAGTTTTGATCTACTTTATGAACGTTTAGCAGCACCTCCCTATGGCGTTAAGCAAGGGGCAGTTCCAGTAATTTTAGCTGCGGTATTATTGTATCATGCCGATGATTTAGGATTGTATCAAGATGGAACATTTATTCCAGTATTAGGATCAGAACATTTTGAATTATTAGTAAAATATCCTGAACGTTTTGCAGTCAAGTATTTTTCAGTAGTAGGATTAAGGGCAGAAGTATTTAAAGAATTGGAAGCTATTTTACGCAATCCTCAATTAAATAAATTTGGCAAAGTTCGTAACGCAACCCTGTTAACGGTTGTTACCCCTCTTTATCAATTTGTCAAGAAACTGCCTAAGTATACCCAGCAAACTCAACGCCTTGAAGCTGAATCCAGAGCCATTTTAAGGGTATTACAAACTACTGTTGAACCTGATGACTTGTTATTCAAAGCTTTACCAGAAGCTTGTGGTTTACCCTCTATTGGCACTGAAGCAGGAGATGATGGTACAACAGCGAGAACTTTACGGACTAAGTTAGTTCATGCTCTCAGAGAAATTCATATAGCTTATGATAATTTATTGAGTGATTGTCAAAAACTTCTTTATGAAGCCTTTAGTATCCAGAGCAAGGAAACGAAACTCAGGGAAGATTTGCGGGTAAGGGCGAATTATTTAGTAGGGAAATGTATTGAACCCTTACTCAGACGCTTTACTAAAGCAGCATCGGATGAAACTGTAAGTGATACTCAGTGGCTGGAAGCATTAGTGATGATTGTTGCAGATAAGCCTGCCGAATCTTGGACAGATGAGGATGTAACTGCATTTGAGATGAAATTAGCGGATCTAGTACGACGGTTTAAAAATCTGGAAGCTTTGCAAAAGGAAGTTGCTGCTAAGGGAGAAGGCTTTGAGGCACGACGGATTACAATGACCCATCCAGACGGTCAGGAAATTCATCAAATGGTCTGGGTTGATCATTCTAGGGAATCACAGGTTGAGAAGATTGTTGACAAAATTCTTTCAGAGTTACCTGATGATCAGCAGTTACGACAAGCAGTGTTAGCAAAATTGAATGAACGGATTTTAAATTTTGATCTGAGGGAGGGAGTCACTAAGATGAAAGAAAAGCAGTCTGGTGAAAAAATCAAGGGAGAAAAGTTTGGACAAAGGAGTTAACGTCCCACTCAAAATAGTCTTTATGCGACTCAATCCAACGATTCCCCCTCATTTACCTGGGAAAGAACTCCTGCCGTCCTGCACTAGTCGCTTCAAATAGAGAAACCCTAGCTCCCCATGAGCGACTACTGAACCGCATGGGGAGAGATAGGGGAGGGGAACAAGGAGTTACCACATCTATTGCTGCTTTAACCAAGCTTCCAGGTCAGCAGTGGTGGAAAAATCTAGTAACGCTTCGCCCAATACTTCCATCTGTTCTAAAGACAGTCGTTGAATCTGAGACAGACTAGATTCGGGAACATTGCCCAGTTTCCGGTTTAACAGGCGTAATACAAAGAAGCGAGCTTCCGTTTCACATCCTTCTTCGTGTCCTTCGGCTACAATGGCTTGATAAGTCGCCGATTCTCGCATAAGTTCTTTTCTCAGTAACTTTTGAACTACTTCCTTCTCTAATACTAACCCAGCTAGCACGTATGTTGAGGTTGCTATATTCCCCTCTAAATCAGGGTCAGCTATTTTGTTAATCTCTGCTGCTACTTGTCGCAGTGTTGCACTTTTATCCTCTGTTTGGCTTAAAACTGCAAATGGTAACAACCCTGGGGATTTTAAGAAGATTTCGGTCGGCTGTTCCCACAGTCTCACTACACTGAATCGGTGGGAGGTTTCCTCTAAATTGAATGTGGTTTGATAGACTCTTTCTGAACTAGTTTCCCGTAAGTAAATCACGATTTGGTACATCCGCTTATTCGGAAACCGTCGATATGCTCGCACTCGGTAATCAAGCATCCGAAAGGGAACATCCCGTTTGGGGTCTGTCTGAAACTCTATGTGCATGATTAATTCGTCTGATTGTAGCAGGATCAGCGTATCAGCACGAATAAGTTCCAGAGACAGTTCGGTGGGACTAAGTTCAGTGAGACTAATTGGTTCTCCTAATAACCAGGAGGCAAAGTCTTGTGAACAGATTTCAGCCAGAAGTTTGCAGATGGAATCAAACATAAGCAAGGGGAGAAGAAAGTAAGAGATCCAATCACGGATACACTATAGATATCAGTATCTGCTTGATTTTAGCTATTCTATACTTATAGTGATTTAACTAGATATTTGTTAATTTTTTTTAAAAAATACTACATGCCTACCTTACGCTTAAACACCTGCTATACTAAAATAGAATATTGATTAAGTGTAATAAATTCCACTAAAACATAAGGATAGCGGAAAGAGTTAGACAGCCTATTTTATAAATACACAAATGCTTAGGTAACTGTTTACATCTCTCCTACCTCTCAATTATAAGTCAAGATGTTTCAAGGATATTAGAGGAGGACAGCAGATAATTGTATACTTAGCAAGAATAAAAATATTAATTAAATGAATATCCAATTGACTTAGATAGCTTTAATAAGGAGAGACAATTATGGCAGATTATGTTCCTGCTTTAAGAGCAAGAATGGGTGATTGGCAGTACTACGTCACTGTAATGAAGTTTGGTAAAATCGCACGCGAATGTCAGCTTGCTGAGGATATTCATCCTAATAAAGGTTTAGATGAGTTAATTCAAAGAGAAATACAGGACCGTGTTCAAAAAGAGATGGTTCCATACCTCTTGAATGAACCACAACGATTTTATGGTGCATTAGTTGTTGCTGTTTATGGTGGAGAACCGGAATTTTCTGAAGTCAAAGTCCAAGATGGACATCATTTAATAGATGATAAGGAAAACCGATCTAGCTATGGTTTTGGTCTTCTGCGTTTTGATGGTAGTCAAATATATTATGCCTTAGACGGTCAGCATAGATTAAAGTCAATTCAAGAAGCTATCGTGCAAAATCCAGACATTGCCAAGGAAGAAATTACTGTTATCATCCTTAATCATGAAAATACAAAACATGGTCTTGAAAGAACTCGCAGATTATTTTCTACACTTAATCGTCGAGCCAAACCAACTAGCTCCGGCATGAATATTGCTATTGATGAAGATGATCCTATCGCCATAGTTACACGTCGTCTAGTTAAAGAAAATAGCATTTTGAAAGGCTTGGTTTTAAGTAATTTAGGTTCTAAACAAATATCGCCTAGCAAATCTCATGATCCATACATTACAACTCTGGCAGCATTTTACGAAACGAATGAAATCTTACTTGGAGCTTACAGTGGAGGGATGGAGATAAACCAACAGTTCAAGCAATTTAGACCGTCAGATAATGAACTAGATGGCTACTATTTTTATTTAGAGAGTATCTGGATAAATCTACTACAAAAATGTCCAGGTTTTGAATATATCTTAAATGGTAAGAAAAAGCCTGGAGATATTCGTAAGTGTACTGATTCCTATGGTATATCCATTTTAGATGATACTGGTAAGCCTATTCCAGGAGGTAATGTTTTTGCTCGCCCTATTGGACAGTTTATCTTAGCTGAGGTAATCAAATTAGTCGGTATTCAGGGGAAGTCTATCGAAGATGCAATTGATGCAATTATGAATAACATTCCTATGGATATTGACCAATCTCCCTGGGTACGTGTTATCTGGAGTCCAACAATACAACGTATCCAGGGTAGTAAGTCAGAAAGAGCTTTAATTACATCCATAATTAGTCATGCTCTTGGACTGAGGATTAATATGAAAGTCCGGGAACTTAAGCAAAAATATCGTGACACGATTGACGACCAAAAGGCAACTTTAATACCTGCAATAGATTGGTCTGGTAGATCTATTAATTCTTTATTGGAATATGACGATAATGAATCAACGTAAGGATTCAGGTGTTTGAAACCCAGTCACATAGCCAGTTTCAAAATTAAATTTTGTGTTAGCAAACCCTCGACAGCACAAGGACAAAGCATCTCTGTCACCAGAGCAGACTGGACTCCCTTGTGTACACCTGATCGAATCCCTCCGATCAGTTGTGACAAGGTGGGAGTACTCACACCAAAACACAAACCACCAGAACACCAATGTTGAGCTAAAATCGCTTAAACATATTAATTTATATTTTTATGAGCCAATTTCCCCATGACCAATTTGCCAAAAACTTGCTAGAGTCCCTACTCTCCCCCTTGGGTGATGTGAAGAAATCTCAGACAATTAGTAGTGAAGCCCGGTTTGCTGATGTCTACTTTGTTCCGAACTACCAAGTTAGTGGAACCTCAGATTTAGGACTCTTAGGGCAATGTGCTACCGGGTCAGCGGTATTTGAACAATTTCGGAATCCGGTCAGTATCCTGGAAATACGTAGTTGTATATCAAAGTTATACGACTTGCACGGGGAACTGCTCCGTCAAGCCGAAAAAAAAGGCGAGAAAATCACCGATGCACAGCTACCAATGTTGTGGATTTTGACCCCGACATTATCAGCCGAAAAATTAGCAGGGTTGGGTGCTATAAATAAGCTAGAAGGTTGGGAAAGTGGGGTATATTTGTTGGCTCCATTGCTGAAGGTCGGGATCATCGTCATTCACCAATTACCAAAAACACCAGCAACATTATGGTTGAGGTTGATAGGAAGGGGTAGAGTTCAGATAGAGGCGATAGCGGAAGTAGGCGCATTACCAGCAGATAGTCTATACCGGAAAGATGCACTAGAACAGTTCAGTAACTTGCGAGCAGAGCTAGAAGCTAAAAAAGATTTGGAATCAGAAGAAGAGGAGCTATTTATGCAGTTGTCACCAATTTACTTAGAACAAATCCACGCAGCAGAAAAACGTGGCGAACAACGCGGTGTCACCATAATTTTACGACTTTTAGCGAGAAGGTTGGGGGTGGAAGAATTACCAACCCAATTACAAGAGCAAATCCGCTCTCTCCCCTGAGTTAAGATCGAAGAATTAACAGAAGTCCTGTTAGATTTCCAAGGAATGCTAGATCTAGCAGCCTGGTTAGCAAGGAATCAGCCTCAGAGTTAGTGTATTTCTATCCATCTATAGACCATGGCAGATAAAAAAGTTAGACACATATTAGGGATGTCAGGAGGTAAAGATAGCACTGCTCTAGCAGTACTACTACATAAAGAAATTCCATCTCTGGAATACTTCTTTTGCGACACCCATAAAGAACTACCGGAAACCTACGAGTATCTTGACCGGATTAAAGCACGTCTAGGTATAAAAATTCATTATCTCAGTGAGAACCGTGGCTTTGACTATTGGTTAGCAATTCATGATGGAATGTTACCCTCTCCTCAGAAGCGGTGGTGTACTGTCAAGATGAAAATTAAACCTTTAGAGGATTTTGTAGGGGACGACGAGGCAATCAGTTACATTGGCATCCGTGCTGATGAAGATCGTGAGGGCTATATTTCCACCAAACCTAATATTAAACCTGTGTTCCCATTTAAAGAAAGGGGTCTGGTTAAGGCTGATATTATTCGGCTGCTAGAAGATAGCGGGATTGGACTCCCAGAGTATTATAGCTGGCGTAGTCGTTCCGGGTGTTTCTTCTGCTTCTTCCAACGTAAGTATGAATGGGTGATGTTAGCACAGAAACATCCTGATTTATTTCAAAAAGCCGTTGAGTATGAGTCAAATCATGCTGATGGTCGTACTTATACATGGACACAGGGGGAGAGCTTATTGCAACTTCTAGAACGCAAAGATGAAATTATTTCTCAACATGAGAAATCAATAGCTAGAGAAAAAAAGGTTGCTCCTAATCGTCCTTTAGCTCAGGCATTAGAGGCAATTTTAGATCAAGAGGATGATGAGTTACCTTGCTTAGTTTGTCATTTGTAAATATCAATTTCTATAAATTAAAGATGAAAAATGAACAGCGACAATTTCAGGGAGGAAGTCAAATTGCCAGAATACCCCAGATTTCCGGTCTATACGCTTGGTATTATAAACCTTTATTGGTAGATACTAATACTCTGACTAAAAATTTGATTTCTTTTTTGGACAATCAGGGAGAAATCCAGACTCAAATTAATATGCGTTATGGAATTCGGTTAATTTCAGAATCATCACTGAATATATTCTATGGATCACAAAAACAATCTTTAGCTGATATATTTACTGAAGCTATTGAACATGGAGAAAATTTCGTAATTCATTTTTTTAAATCAGAAGCTGTTCAATTTTTTACTAGACCTATTTATATTGGCGTAGCACAGAATCTTTATACAAGAGTTTATCAGCAGCATTATTCATCATTAATAGATATGTGGGATGATAATTCCCGAATCAGTAAGTACCTAACTCTACATCCTGAAATAACTATACAAACAGTTATGAATGAGCTTAATTTATCCCATTCTTTTGCTTTAGAAGCTAGGGTAAGAAAAATAGCTCCAAGAGACTTAATGGTACATATTTTTCCAACTGATGAACTTCCTAGTGAAATTGGCAGTGATGATGAAGATACTCAGTCAGATACAAAATACAGACGTATATTAGAAAAGTTATTGCAAATAATAGCAGATCCAATTTGTGGGAGACGTTAATCATGACATTTAGTTTTGGAATTCAAAAAGATCCTATTTACGGGACTTATGGAGAATTTACGATAGGCGCTGATAGTAATCGTGTTCTTGCTCAATTTTTACTTACAAAAATGAAGCCTGGTTCAGAAGGAAGTTGGGAAAATTCTCTTGCTTCTCAAATGGTACCTTGGCGAGAGATATTTAACATAGAAGAATTAACTTTTGATGAACTTTTACAAAGAGATTTAGATGATTCTCGTGTAGCTCATGATTTGATTCCTTACTTGCTAGGAGAAAGTGGCGCATTTGCTAGATTTTTCCCACCAATTCTTGCAGTTTTAGTGCCAAATAGACCAGAAAAATCGGGTATATTACCTTACTACCCCATCCCTCAAAATCAAAGCAATACTTCAATTAGTTTTGGCAACTTATTTGATTTCAAAAAAGCTGAAATTGCTGGTCAAATTAGTCCCCTTGGTTCAATTGAATATAATCGTCAAAAAACGGCTTTTATTATAGTTGATGGACAACATCGAGCAATGGCTCTTTTAGCATTACATCGCCAAATTAATGATAGTTGGCAAGGTAATCGTTATGCTGCATATTATAATCATCTTTCTTTAACAGAAGATCAAGTCAAGAATATTGAATTACCAATTTGTATTGTATTCTTCCCTGACCTACATGAAGGTAATCAAGAATATAAAGAGCGAGGTATTGACCTAAAAACTGTTTGTCGTGAAATATTTTTGGTCGTTAATAAAACTGCTAAAAGAGTTAGTCAATCAAGAGAACTACTCCTAGATGATGAAGATTTTGCCGCAAGAATGATGCGAGAAACATTATCTAAACTCAAAGGTCGAGGTGAAGAAGCTGCTTCTTTAGCTCGGATTTATTCCTTTGCTTTTGGTGACTCTATTTCTGAAGCACAAAATCGCAAGGCAGAAGTTGTTGCAGGTCAACTTGAATATAGTTCTGCTGTGGCATTACATAAAATGCACGCTGCTATTGCTTTTGGAGTTCCCGCAGCTTTCAATTTAGAACATCCGCTAGATATTACTGATGGTAGAAGAGTTTTAAACTCAGAACGTCCAGCTTCAATTTTAATAGGAACTTCTTTGCAGAAATGGGTGACTGTTTCTCGTCGCTCTGGTAAATATCATCCACCGCATGAAGTTCAAGAAGCTGTTCAATATTTAGCGGTAATAACGGATGAAGTAATACTAAAACTATTTGATAATTTTCGTCCTTTTGCTATTCACAATAATGCAATGAGAGCATTACGCACTCGTTTACAAGATCCTGATTTGAGGGGAAATCCTATTCAAACTAAATGTTACAGCTTACTTTTTGAAGGCAGTGGAGTAAGAACAGTATTTGAAGAACATATTAATCGTTTAAAAGATAGAAAAGTTAGTTTAGAAGAAGAAGGAAAAACAGTAGGTGATTATATTATAAATCAATTAAGTGATGCACAAGCGACATTAAGTGCAGTTAATCGCTATGAAGAAGAAATCAAAAAAACAAGAGCGGCTAAACTATTTAATATTGATTATGGTAGATTTTTCTCCGCGTCAGAAAATAATGAAGAGGATCAAAAAGAGCTACTAAATCAAGCAAAATGGATTTATGACACTATTTCCACCCAGGCTTTTCAACTTGGCTACCTAATGGCTGTTCATTCCGTTGTTGAACTCTTTATGCAGCCTGATAGTACCTATGAAAAACGATGTTTAATAGTGGGATTTATTGGCAACTTATATATTACGGCTCTCAATAAATATTTTTCTAGTAATTCTGATACTGAACATCGGAAATTGATAGGTCTTGTCAAAGAATCTAGAACAAAAGTTTTTAATCCTAACGAATTAGGTTTGCGGGGACTTTTAGCTCAAAGTGTCAAAGAACTTAATGAAAGCCAATGGATTTTCTTCCGTTATGCCATTTTAGAAATAGTCCATAGTAAACATGGTTATGAAGGAATTTTAAGTGTTTTGGAAAGTCAGGAATATTCATCTTTATATCAAAATTACATAGACTTATTACCCGAATTAGTAAATAGTTTTCTAAATTTACGAAATGGATATATCCAAAAAGCTGTTGAGTCAGGACTTAATACAGGAGAATTTAAACAAAAAATTTTGGTGCTAACAGCGAGGCTAAAGGGTGAGGGTAAATCAGAATCTGAGATTGATGAAGAGGAAACTAAAATGAAAAAACAAACAGAACAAGAGATTAAATATAAGTGTAAAGAAAATATTTTAGCTAGTTTAGGTGAATTTGCTAACGCAGATACACTTGTAAATCGTATTGCTAACAGGCAATCTGTTAATAACATTGACTCAGGATCTCCAGAGTAATATAAAACAATAGAGGATTAAATTGAACTTAAATGACCTACTATCAAAAGCAGATGAAGAAACACTACGGCAATTATTGGGTAGTGCAACTTTTCAATTGCTCAAACTACTAGAGCCTAATTTAGTCCACCCTAGTAAACTTAGAGAAACTCTCTTAACCCTTCATACCCCAAAAGAACTACTACTATCTAAAGAAAAACGAGATTTATTATTTAACTTGATCACCCCAGAACAAGCGAAAATCCTCGCTGTTGTCTTAGAAGCACCCGCAAATCCAGACCCTTATCAGGCATTAAAAAAAATTAAAATTAGTAGAGCTTCAGAATGTAAAAAATATCTCTTTAACTTCTTTGAAGTCCCCACTCCCTCCAAAAATATAAATTCCGATGCAACTCCTTCAGTTATTACAAATACTCCTAAATATCCTTTATTTGTTCACCAACGCCACGCCGCTAAAAAAGTTAAAAACTATCTCAGCCAACCCCCGCACCGGGTTCTTCTTCATCTTCCCACTGGTGCAGGTAAAACCCGTACTGCGATGAGTATCATTGCAGACCATTTGAGAAACCATGAACCAACTCTAGTGATTTGGTTAGCATATAGTGAAGAATTGTGTGAACAAGCTGTTACAGAATTTGAAAAAGCATGGGGTTGTTTAGGCGATCGCCCCATCTCAACCCATCGCTTCTGGGGTAGCCACGATTTAGATGTAGAACAAGCTAAAGATGGCTTAGTAGTAGCAGGGTTAGCAAAAGTTTACAACACCGCGAAAAAGAGTATTCGCTTTATCAATCAACTTGGTGTCCGTTCTTCATTGGTAATTATAGATGAAGCCCATCAAGCGATCGCCCAAACCTATAAACTCGTATTGGATGCACTAGTTGTCCCGTACGAAAAAACCGCCTTACTAGGGTTAACTGCTACACCTGGAAGAACTTGGGCTGATATTAGTGCTGATGCACAACTAGCTCAATTCTTCGCGCAACAGAAAGTTACCCTAGAAATTGAAGGTTATGACAACCCCATTGATTATCTCGTTGAGCAACAGTACCTTGCTAAAGCTAACTATCGCCCCTTATTTTATGAAACTGGGATTGAAATAAGTCCCCAAGACCTCAATCGCATTAATACTGAGTTAGATATTCCACAATATATTCTGACTCGATTAGCAGAACACGAACAACGAAACCTCGGGATTATCCTTGAACTAGAAGAAATTGCCAAAAATCATCACCGGATTATCTTTTTTAGTACCTCCGTTGAACACGCTCAACTTATCACCTCAATTTTGCGGCTAAGAGGGTTCATTGCTAGTGCTATTACAGGTGACACCCCCAAATCAGAACGAGAACAACTGATTCAAAGTTTTAAAGATGATCAGCTCCAAACCAAGATTTTATGTAACTACGGTGTTTTGACCACTGGATTCGACGCACCAAAAACCAGTGCAGCCGTCATAGCTCGTCCCACCAAATCCCTTGTACTCTACAGCCAAATGGTAGGACGGGCCATACGAGGACTCAAAGCTGGAGGCAATGCTACTGCTGAGATAGTTACTGTTGTTGACAGTCAACTCCCCGGTTTTGGGTCACTAGCATCAGCTTTTCACAATTGGGAAGACGTTTGGAGGAAAAACCCATGAGTACTAACCCCCATGACATTGTTCCGGTTCACCTTGCAGTTCAAGCAATGCGAGATAACGGTTATAAAAATGCAGCCCATGCGATCGCTGAATTAATGGATAATGCCATTCAAGCAGGTGCATCTCATGTGGAGTTGCTTTGTGGTGAACGTAAACAACAGGTAGACCAGAGAAAGCGATCGCGTATTGAGCAAATCGCAGTGTTAGATGATGGTTGTGGTATGGATGCTAATGTTCTACGTATAGCACTTCAATTTGGCAACGGTACTTATTTAAATGAAGATAAACATACTGGAATAGGTCGTTTTGGTATGGGTTTACCATCTTCCTCTATTTCCCAATGTGAAAGGGTAGAGGTATGGTCATGGCAAAATGGGGTAGAAAATGCTCTATATAGTTACCTTGACTTAGATAAAATTAAAAATCGCCAGATGACGGAAGTACCTGAACCTATTGCCAAAGCAATTCCGATAATTTGGACAAAAATGGGTCAAAATTTTACTGATACTGGCACATTAGTAGTTTGGTCAAAAATAGACCGTTGTATCTGGCGAACCGGAAAAGCGATTATTGACAATTCCGAATTTTTGATCGGTAGAATGTATCGAACTTTTCTCCATACCAATCAAGTTAAAATTCGGATGGTAGCCTTTGATTTAGATACTTTCTCCAAAATAATAGAAAAAGACGCTCTTCCTAATGATCCTGGGTATTTAATGGAAAAAACATCCTGCCCTCCACCATTTAATCATCAGTCCATGTTTAACCCTTGGGAAGGTGATAATTATGAACATATTGTTACTATTAACTTTAAAGGTAAAGAACATACAGTAAAACTTCGCTTCTCCTATGCTAAGGAAGAAGCCCGTCAAGTAGAACTGGGGAAAAACCCTGGAAGTATGCCCCATGGACAACACGCTTCTAAAAATGTTGGTGTTTCTGTAGTTCGTGCAGGAAGAGAATTAGAACTCGACACAGGAGTGGTAAGTGCCTCTGATCCAAGAGAAAGATGGTGGGGAGTAGAAGTGGAATTTCCACCATCTCTTGATGATATTTTTGGAGTAACTAACAATAAGCAATCAGCCAGAAACTTTAGTGAACTTCTAAAATTTGATATTGAATCTTTACTAGAAGAGGGAAAAACTATTGCTCAACTAAAAGAAGAGCTTGAGAAAGAAGAAGATCCAAAAAGTTCACTTTTAATAATTGCTAATAAAATCAATAGCCAACTCAGCGTTATTCGTCGTCTGCTTCAAGCTCAAACTAAAGGCACTCGTGCGAATGAAAAACGACATGACCTTTATAAAACTGAAAAAGTAGCTACAACTGTCACCCAAGAACGTAAATCACAGGGGTATAAAGGCAAAAGTGATGAGGATGAAAAATTGCCAAAAGAAGAGCGAAAACAGGTTATTGAACAAACTTTAAAAGAAGAGGGAGTGACTGAAGCACAAGCAGAATTATTAGCAGCGACTACTGTAAATGATGGTTTAAAATATGCCTTTGTCGAAGCACCTCTTGATACCCCTGCATTCTTTTCAGTTAAACCTAGAGGTGGTGCAATTATTGTTACATTGAATACCGATCATCCTGCATATAAAAACTTGGTTGAAGTCCTAGAAGAGGATATAGATAAAGCTGATATGGATGCTTTAGCTTCTCGGTTAATTAATTCATTAGAAGGGTTGAAATTACTATTAATGGCATGGGCAAGGTATGAGGATGAACAGCCAGATGGCAAAAGGAAAGAAGATGCTCGGGATACTCGTATTGATTGGGGAAGGATTGCCAGAAGATTTTTAGATAATGAATAACAAAAAATGACATTATTAGGAACTAAACTCCAGAAATTATGCAACTCTGCTCAAAGAGAAATCCTTATTGCCGCACCTTTTATTAAAGCTCATGTTTTAGAGGAAATCCTTGCATCTATAAAACCAGAAATCACTATTAAATGCGTTACTCGCTGGTTGATAGAAGAAATTTCAATAGGAGTTAGTGACTTAGAAGTATGGACAATAATTCAATCTTGTCGTTATGCTAGCCTATGGTTGAGACATGACCTACATGCTAAATATTATCGAGCAGATGATCAATGTCTAATTGGTTCAGCTAATTTAACAGCAAAAGCTTTAGGATGGTCAAATCAACCCAATTTAGAACTTTTAGTTCAACTGCCAGCCAGTAATTCATCTTTACCACAATTTGAACAGGAATTATTAGAGAATTCTATTCAAGTTGATACCCAAATATATCAACAGTACCTAGGAATAATTAATCAAATAAATACTTCTATTGATGATATAAAATTAACAGATGATTGGCCTTCAGACATTTTAAAATATGAAAATTGGATACCAAGTCTAAGGAATCCAAAAGAACTTTACCTAGCTTATTCTGGAAAAGAAGATCAACTTACAAGTATAGGTCGTGAAACTGCAATCAATGACTTACGATTTTTAAATATTCTCCCGAATCTTAATCAAAATAACTTTAATGCTTATGTTGGTATTCTACTTTTACAAAAACCCATAATCCAACAAGTAGATAATTTTGTGAAAACTCCCCAAAGATTCGGTGCTGTCCGAGATTTTTTAGCATCTTTACCCTGTGCTGAATGTCCCCTTTTCAACTCTGAACGAGCATGGCAAACCTTAATGAGATGGTTGTTGTATTTTCTGCCTTCACGCTATGCTTTATCTGTCCCCAAGCATTCAGAAGTATTTTACAGAATTAAATAACCGGAGAATGACTACACAAGAAAATATAATTTACCTTGACTACCATTCCACTACTCCTACTGACCCTAGAGTAGCAAAGAAAGTCATGTACTATATGACTACTGTCTTTGGTAACGCAAGTAGCACAGATCATGCCTTTGGAGATATGGCAGCACAGGCAGTTAAGCAAGCACGTCAACAAATTGCTGAACTAATCAATACCTCCCCAAAGGAAATTATCTTTACATCCGGTGCAACGGAAAGTATCAACTTAGCAATTCAAGGACATATTCTTCAACAGAATCAACCATCCAGAATCATTATTTCTCCAGTTGAACATAAAGCAGTATTGGATACCTGTAGAGCACTAGCTCAAAAAAGATTAGCGGAAATTGTTTGGTTAAAAGTAAATAAACAAGCTCAAATAGATTTAGATTATCTTGAAAAAGTCTGTGCCGAGGGAGCGTCACTACTCTGCGTTATGGCTGCAAATAACGAAGTGGGGACAATTTATCCGACACCAGAAATTGGAGCGATCGCTCAAAAATATAACATTCCTTTCCTATGCGATGCTTCTCAAGCAGTTGGGAAAATCCCCATTGACTTTCAAAACTGGGGTATTACCTATCTGGCTATTTCTGGTCATAAACTTTATGCTCCCAAGGGGGTTGGTGTACTAGTGGTGAAACAAGGTTATCAGCTTCAACCCTTGATTTACGGTGGTGGACATCAGCGGGGAGTAAGATCAGGTACACTCGACGTACCCGGAATTGTAGGTTTAGGGGAAGCCTGTAAATTAAGACAACAGGAGATGGAAGAAGATGAAAAAGCCATAGCCGCTTTGCGAGATACACTGGAAAACTTGCTACAATCTCAAATCCCTAACTTAATAGTTAATGGGGACCTGAGTAACCGCTTATCAGGCAACTTACACATTTCCATACCAGGCATTCCTAATACTGGCATTATTGCTAGAGTTTACCCCCAACTAGCCATTTCCACAGGTGCTGCTTGTTCATCGGGGACAATTGCTCCCTCCCACGTTTTACAAGCTATGAATCTGGGGGGAGATATGATTGAAGGAGCCTTAAGAATCGGTATTGGTAAATTTACAACTAAAGCCGAAATTGAACAAGCTTCCTCCCTGCTCATCAGTGCAATTAGCGAAATTCATCAGATGCTCTAACACATAGGCGACACATTTTGTGCATGAAGTCTTGTGGCATAAAGGTTTCAGAATTAACACACTCTACTCCACCTCACCCCATAATCTAAAATCCAAAATCCTTGCATTGTCAGATTTTGGATTTATGCCACAAATAAATTTGGGGGCTTGAGACCTTTTTAGATTTTAGATTTTGAATTACTCATCCAAAATCTAAAATTCGGTCACTTGGCTTCACTAAAATTTGGTCAGAGCCAATTTAAGTTGAAGCAATTTATCTGCCCTCAGGTTAGGAGCGAGTTTTGAATAGTTTGTATTATATAAGTAGGGTCTGCTGAAAAACTCCACAAATCGAATCTAGGTGACACACAGTGCCTAAAATGGGGACTTCAGGGGTTGGTTTTTCAAATTTACCCCAGGATTTTCTACCAAAGTGCAGGAATTTTGAACATATATTGACCATAGTCTTGCACCTGTCTGGAATAAAAACGGTTGAAACCCTTATTTAGAATAGGTTATAGCATTATTCAGCAAGCCCTAAGTAATTATCATACATTGCTGGAAGCTATTACTGTAAAAACGAGAAGTTGAAAGTAAGATAAAGCACACAGTACTAGGCGATTGCTCCTCCTGGAAAAGTTTTTGGTTTACTGATAATGTAAATTATTACATTTATATTGATTTAGATAATTACATTATTACAACTGTAACTCAGACTGAAAACCCTGCTTATTGTCTTGAAATATGAATGCTCACAAGATAGAAGTCGTTTTAACTGAAGATGGAACTCTGACGCTACAGGGTTTACCCTTTCATGCCGGGGATGCTGTGGAAGTGACTATTCTGGAAACTAAAACCCCACAGCACCAAGCCCAACAGTTACCCCAATTAGGTACAAATCCTTATCCTTTGCACAACAAACAGCCATACCGTTATGACGACCCCACAGAACCCGTCGCTTTAGAGGACTGGGAAGTTTTGGAATGATTATACTGTACACAGAGTGTTCCTCTGTCAAGAACCCCAGATTAAGAAAATTTGTTTCCCCATTAAGACAAGTGCCACCGCAATCATCAC
>Ga0209611_10006286_pt1 | contig 19539 bp, 22 predicted proteins | sample S1TSphgellanicum_3_FD_187693 | JGI IMG/M metagenome (GOLD analysis project Ga0209611, IMG submission 187693) | Host-associated microbial communities from peat moss isolated from Minnesota, USA - S1T2_Fc - Sphagnum magellanicum MG (SPAdes) (version 2) | ecosystem: Host-associated > Plants > Peat... | reverse complement strand
AGAGGTGCAAGATCTGAGCCTCTAACGGGCGCGGCGATCGCTCCCGTGAAATATGAAAGAAACACATTTGACTCAAATCTTTAGAAGCCTTGCTATATATGGATTTCAAAATGTGTTTCTTAGGAGGTGACAAACATACCTCAAAACTTTATAGGATAAGATTTTCAGACGTATTACCTCTGAAAAGATCAAAACCATTCCACAATAAATTCCACGAAATAATCAAGCTTTTATCTTTCGTCTCTTGAGAATAGACGCAATAAGGACTAAATTTGAGATGTATCATTTCATGACTCATTGCTTTCTATCCCTTACTTGATAAGGATCTCAGAAAGGTTGTCACCCCCTCAACAGTAGATGATGCCTATATTGAAATTTTGCATCGCATCATTCTGGCGTTAAAGCAACCATTAATAACTTCTATACCACTTACCAATTTTAGCGAAGTCAATCCCTTAAAAGGTAGTGTCATATTTGAACATGACTTAATTTCACCTATTAATGTCTCATGGGATGCTGAACAATGATTCATGAACACAAACAAAAATTTTATGCAGTTATAGAGCGTGCATCAAGGTCAACAACTACTGTTCCTCCACCATTTTTGTCTATCTGCCACCATACTTTATAGCCCGTAAGAATTGCTTTTTCCCAATCACCCGGTGAACACCGAGAAACTTCTAAGTGAGAGGTCATATTTTTAATAGTCTTGAGTAGCTGGTAATCGACTGTTGAGATTCCTTTAAAGAAGTTGTGACATTTAGCACAACTAAATACTAGGGCTGATATACCTTCCTCAATAGCTATGGCACGACCTCCATCTTCAACCTCATCAATAATGGGATCACTTTTGCGCTTACATTTTAGATTACTACGAGTAACTGGTGACCAACCTAAAATAGCAGCGTAAGACAAATGAAAAATATCATGAAAGCGATAGCCATCCTTTGAATAGGAGTTATCGGTGAGGTCATTTCCAATTTGTTTTCCATTTATAAATGCCCTCATCTTCACTGAGTTATCTTGGCTTATCTGAGTAAACTCTACCGCAAACTGCCGTGGTAAACGTTCATTTTCTGGAAAGTTATTGTCAAATATATACTCTAGAGTCTTGAAATCTGTCCTTACTAAACCTCTTTCTGACCAACGTTCAAAACACTTTTTAAGATTACTTTTCGCAATTTCTTCCAAATCAAGGTCAAATTTACTTGCGACGTTAGCAACATACCAAAGTAAGTCTCCTAATTCTTCTGCAACGCTCTCTTGAAAAAGTTTATGAGCGTCTCCGTCCCGGAGATATTTTTTATATTCAGTGAGAAGTGAACCCGCTTCTCCTACCAAACCAAGCAAAGGTATAATTACTCCATCTCCTCTTTTGGTGGGAACTTGATCAGTTTTTAGTGCTTGTTGTTGATACTCATGAAAATCCATTATCCACTCCTTACCTTAAAATTCTATTTAGATTGAGTAGTAGCCTTAATTTTTCCGTACTCTTCAATAGCTTGGTTCATTTTCCACTTGGGTGGATACCAGTAATTTACTGGTTGCCCATTAGCTGAATACTTTTGTTTTATACGAGTGCGACCAGATATTCCAGATATTTCGGGGTGTCTAATTCGAGCGTACTTATCTACCTCACAGAAAAGATTTTGGCAGTCAATCAGTTGCAGGCGACGGCCCCATAGGGACTGAAAATTGAGTCCTAGTCGCTCGAATTCAGACTCTTGGTTATCTGTCATGAATTTAATAATTTCTGGTTCGTTGAGACCACCGAGATCAAGAAAACATTTACGGATGCCATCAAGCGCACCAGGTCCAGGCATTACAAACTCCATCTCGCTAAAGTTGGTAATCTTGCTATAGTTAATATCAATTATAAACTGATACGCTAAAAAGTCGCCAATAGTTGGATATTTACGCAGCATATCGAAACCCTGATGCATATTCCGTGCATCTGTAAGTTTCTTGGGCAGATCATCAGCCATCATCTTCTCAATTAGCTTGAGGTGATTGCGGTGCTTTGTAGTGTATCCGAGTGTTTTCCCACCTGATGGTATGATGTATGCCGCAGAGTAGATAGCCTGATCTGACTGCATAGCATCTGTGAGAACTTTATCGTAGTCTTCAAAAGAATAGTTGGCATAAATGATGTTGCCAAGCTTATTTTCTAGAAGCTGCCACGTTTCAATTTTGTTAAAAATCTTGAAGAGAATAATTCTAAAGAATACCTCGTCAGATGAAGATGGAAGATCCTCTCGGTAAATAACATTACGTATCAAGTACTGACTGGTGCGATCGCTTGCTCGATAGGCGTTGGTAAATTTATATGTTGAAAGGATTGGATCGTCAGTCCAAGGCATTGCTGCGTTTTCTAGCTTCCTAAAAAATATTTTTTGCCGTTCAGCAGCGAATCGCCAGTAAGTATCAAATACAATTGTGGGCTTTGCGGGCAGAATATGTGAAATGATTGCAGGTGAAGCAATTGGTTTATCCCCGTATGCGCCAAGTTCAAGATTTAGTTGTTCAGTTTTTTTATTGTTCTCACTGACCAGCTTCTGACGTTTTGTCACCATGTTATTTCTCTTTTGCCAATTTAGTGTGAAACCTTGATTTTACGTCAGCTTTGTTCTCGCCAAATAGTTAATTTATGGGAGAATGACAAAAGAGAGTTATATTCTATCCATTGTCTGTTCGTTAGTTGTCGATTGCAGAGTATTCCGAACTGCTTCTTTAAGAAGTGTAAGGCTATTGTGTGACTTGCTGATCGTCTCCAGTTTTGCTACACCAACAAAGCAGTTCATGCGGTCAAACGCCAGCCCCATTTCGTGAGCCATGAAATCGCCCAGCCTACAAAGACCCAAGTAATTGCCGTAAGCTTTGTCGAATATCTGCTGGGTAGCGTAAAAAGCATTGATTGTCAGGTTTTTATGCTTGTTGTTCGGCACAAAACTGACGTGTTGCAGGCAAGGAAAGGGAATTTGTGCATCCCGAACGTGATCTCGCGCAGGATCAAAAATTGAAGCTTGCAACATTGTTCTTCTCACTTCTGGGCGTGATGTGTACTCAGAAATAATGTGTTCGAGTTGGTTACCATTAGACATCTCTGATCCGAAAGCGATCAGCCTTTCAAAATAAAGGCCACGTCGGTTTTTACATTTAGCAAAAGCCTTAATTCTGGGAAGAGCATTGAGATAAATATCAAATAATTTCTGGCGATTATGCTTAGCCATTCGCCAGTAAGAGCTAGGAAAAATCGTGTTTGCAACTGTATGAACTTTCTGCTTACTGTTGATTGCAAGACAATTGTCGAGTGTATCTCGAATCGATTTGTCTTCGCTTGGAATACCGTTGTTAAAACCCGTTAAACTGATTATGAGTGGTGAAATTTCCGTGCCAGAATTATCAAGAATGTGTAGAAATACACGACCCCAAGCGTAAGAGAGGTTTGTTTCATCAATAAGGAGAGGCGAACTGCTACTCATCTTCAATTTCCTCAAAATGTCGATATTGACTTAGCCCGACAAACTGATAACGTGAAACTCGGACAAAAACTGCCCACTTGCTGTCACGGCAAAAAACGCGCACAATACCGGGGTGGGTAGCTCGAAAGAGCCGTCCTGTTGGGTAATTTTCTTGGATAGTGATAGTGTCATTCGTAGCCTCTGCTGTGCTTGGTAGTAGAAGCTGACTTCCAACTTCGGCATCAAGTGTAGGCATTGACCAGTATGCATCAGCAATGATCAACGGCTCTGCTGATGAATGCCCAATAACTTCTTGTCGGATAGACTTGGGTGTAGATTTTAGAAGCAACACCGCCTGGGAACGACTAATCATCTTTAGGGAATAAGTCATGTGATTGATCAAAGTTTCGTACCCTACACCAAAACTACAGGCAATCGTGAAAATCTGGAATGGAGTTGCTGAAGCGGTATTCCATCCCCGTGAAGCAAATGCTTTTCTCACGCCTAAAGTCGGGATTAGTAAAAAACCTGCAAAGGAGTCAACCAAAAACTCGTCCGGATCGAAATTCTTAAGTTTTTGATAGTCTTCTATTAGCTCATCAACAGTCGAACTGTGTCCAAAAATGTGGTGTCCAAGTTCGTGACCACAAGTAAAGTTGCGCCGAGTAAGAGGTCGTAGTGCTGAAAGCAAAATTTTTGGTTCTTCTCTTTTGAGATAGATGCCCTCCATGCTAATGTCAACAAACCGGACTTTAACCTTGAGTTGGTCGCACAAACTATAGATGCAAATCGGGCTTTTGAGGTCAAGACCAGCTTGTGTCCGAACGTCGATTGATTTAAGCATGGCCTGTTGAGCTAATGCTTGCCTCTGATTAACTACAGATTGTTTCCCCCACTCAGTATTGAGGTATGTGATATTACTGGTCATAGATTATCTCTCCCCGTTCGCATTGATGCAAGTAATGTCAGCAGTCTGTCTAAATCTTCTAGCTTTAGCTTCTGGAGTTCTCTGGCAGCAAGCTGAAGTTTATTGTCATGAACATTAACTTCGTTTGCATTCTCACCCAGCAGCCACGATGCACTCACATCAAAAATTTCGGCAAGCTGTGCAATCTCCTCAGCAGAAACACTTCTGTTACCAGCTTCGATTTCTGAAATTGAAGGTCGATGCAAACCCAGCATCTTAGCTACGTGAGTTTGGGACAGACCAGCCATCTTACGTGCTTCACGAATGCGCGAAGCAATTATTGCTTTCTTGTCGTTTGCTTCAGTCATCTCTGGTTCCACTCTCTGCTGATAATTCACAGACCACATCAGCTAATTCGTTAATAGTGAGTCGCCGCGTGCCATCTTCCGATAGGAAAATATTTTTATTGTTAGGGATGTTCACATTAAGCACACTAGCCAGCATAGTGATTGCAACTGGACAGATTAAACTGTCGAACCACCCTAGATCATCAATGGGGCAAGTCGTTCCTGTGATTGGTTGTCCTTCATATCCGCTATCATTCTGGATTTCTTGAAGCACTTCTATGAGATTGACCTTCACATTTTCTGGGGTCATAGTGTGGTGTACCACATTACTCTTAGTAAGAATATCTTACCAAAAACTCACAGACTGTCAAGGAGTGGATTTAGCATTTATCCAATTAACTTTCAAGAAACAAGGGGCAAGGGGTTACGGAAGGACGTTCTTCGCAACTTTTGGTGAAGCCAGATGACAGGGTAATTGCTGTATATAGTGAACTGGTGAAGAGGATGAAGCACCCGCCCAAAGGGCGGGTGCTTCATCCTCACAAGAAGGCGGGCACTTTGAGCCATGTAGGAACTGCGACCACCGCCGGGTGGGGGGTATTGCTACCCCTTTCCCCCGATAAACCGGACGAGCGTGTTATCAAGGCATCCGGCTTTGGCAAATGCTAGAGCTTACCAAAGAGGAACATTTTCGGTGTCAGCAGTCTGTGGCTGAACCGGGGAATGTAATTGTTGATGACAGTAGTAATGCACTAATTCCAAGTTGGCATAGCTGTCCTTACCCCCCAGATGTAAAGGGATTTTGTGGTGTTTCTGTAGGGACTCCCTATTGAAAAGAGACTCCCTACAGACGTGACCGAATTTTAGATTTTGGATTGAGAAGAGAACAAACCAGTATTCTCTCTTGTGCCCTGCTTTCTCTCTAATCTAAAATCCAAAATCCAAAATCCAAAATTGTCAGATTTTGGATTGGTAATGAGTTAGTTAGGAGCAGGGGTTAGGTGTTTGTTTAGAGTTACTCCTAATCTAAAATCTAAAATCCAAAATCTAAAATCTAAAATGGTTGTTACCGAAAACCCAGTAATCCTCTCTTTCTAAGTTAAATCTGCCGAAGTAACAACGCTTGCACCATGCTTGGCTTTTGTTTGGGTGTAGACGCTTGGTGTACCTTGTTTCTCTCGCAAACATCCACCTGTCTAAAGTGCGAAAAATTTGCGAGGAAACAACTGTGCGGAAAGCGATCGCGCTTTGAGTACATCAATGATTTCTTCACCAGCCAAAGCTGTCAACGGATATGGACTGGTTTGTATTTACAATCCAACGCAATTAAATAAGTAACAGAACAGAAATATTTACAAACTAATATCTAGACTGGATAAAGGATTCCAGCCCAGAGTTTGTGTAATTAATTCTGCTCAAGTACTTATTACCTACGAAACACGCTAGGTAAGAGAAAGGTGGAAATCAACGAGGTTAGGACCCGGGCAAAGTGAAATGCATTAGACACAGTATTCATATGCTAATCAAGACAGATCACCCCGACTGCTTCTAAGATTGCAATCTGAAGTAGACAGTCAACGGTTTAGTATTATCTATTACTTAGTTGTTGGTGCTGATCCCGACCTAAATTGTACTTACGGAAAACATTACCAATTCGGATATGATAGTGTTGATAGAAAAACTCACATCTTGCGCCAAGAAAATTTGATGTAATTTAATCACACAGTATGAATCACAAACCCTTGATTTAGCGAGAAAAACCTATAAAAATAAGGTAGCCTTATCAAGCATCTTTTTAGGATGCCTGGGTTGGTACGGAGAGGTGAAAGATCTGAGCCTCTAACGGGCGCGGCGATCGCTCCCGTGAAATATGAAAGAAACACATTTGACTCAAATCTTTAGAAGCCTTGCTATATATGGATTTCAAAATGTGTTTCTTAGGAGAAAACCATAGAGCTATAGGAATCCGGTTTGATTCCTGAAATTGTTTCCGTACCAGGCAAGAAGCAAAAGGCAAGCCCCAAGGGGATTACAGAGAATCCAGTATACTGAGTTCATTTCAAAAATCAAGTAGGATTCCTATATACTCAATATGAAATTGTTAGTGTCATGAAGTTCTTATATCTAGCCTAATCTGGCTGAGGGAGTTTGAATCAAATCAACTCCTTTTTCTTTTCAAAAATCATCTCCATCCTCATCATCTCCATCCTCATCATCTCCACCTCTAACCTCAACTTCTCATTCTCCATCTTCAACTTCACATTCTCATCTTTCATCATCTCAACTTCATCTCGCTTACTCAAAGCCTGATTAATTGCCAACTTCCGCATATCTAGGGAGAACCAACGCTGATAAGTTTGCGTATGTACCTGCACACTATGCCCTAAATTATCCGCTGCTGCCTTAATGGGAACTCCCAAAATATGTGCTCGAATTGCCCAGGCATGACGTAAATTATAGGGTTGAAAATCCAAGCCAATTTTCCGAAACCACCAACTAATCCTCTGAATTAAGGCAGTGATTTCGGCATAATTATCCTGGTTTTTCTTCCTAATTTCCCCTGCCAACATCTCTAAATACTGAGGATTCCTCAAATCAAATTCCTCAACCCACTCCCTATACAAAGGTAATGCCTCCCTGTCCCCTGTTTTACACTCTTTATCCACCTTCCACGTTAAATCTACATTTTCATCACTTAACCACCAATCAATATCAGGATTAATAAAAAGCTCCCTGGGACGTAAGCCAAAAACCGCCAACATCCCATAGGACCAACGCCAAAGCTGCCAGCTATTTTTCACCTCATGATTAACTTGCTTACCTCGATGATGTAGATACTCATCAAACTTATAAAACCCTGCAACTATCTCCTTATCTGTGGGAATATGCCGATAATTACTCTCAGGTACTTTTGCGTGACTCGTTAAATTAATCTCAATTTGGAAAATCTGACAAAAGACCGAAATAGCCCTAGCAGCGTTATATTTAGCCCATTCCTTATCTATTCTCTCAATGGCATGGATCAAATTTTCCCCAGTTGCTAAATCCTCCACATTGGTATAACGCTTAATCCGGGAAAAATAATAAAAAAAAGTATGTTCGCTTTTGGTGGTGCGCTTATGGGTTTTAAAATATTCCTCCTCAAACTTTGCTAATAACTCCCCAATAGTGCGTAAATCCTTTTTAATTGCTTCCTGTCCTAAATACTTATCATTCCAGGTAAAAGTTTTTCTAGCAATTAACTTTCCTAATTCATAAGCCTCTTCTTCAGCGGTCTTCAACCCATCGAAGTTAGCGGGAATACCCAGTGTGATATTATATTGTTTTCTGCCTGTCCCCCTTGCATCCTGATCTCCCGGTTTAATGGGTAGGGTTGCCCGTAATTGCAGACATCCACTCGATTCGCGAATTGTTACCCTCGTGTTTGCAGCCTTCAAACGCAGATTTACTTGCTCTAATTCTAGTAATAGCTTTGTTTTCATCTGTGCTTGCTGATATATAGCTGTCTGTTTAGATTATATTTAGAGGAAAAATAAAGATGTTGTCAGCAAACAATATGTAGTTAGGGAATAGGGGAGAGCAGATCAGTTTTAATTGAAAATTGATCGAAGTGTACAGATTTTTTGCAAAAATCAAATATTGCTCAAAGTAAACATTTTGCTCTTCCAAGAATACTCCGGCCCTTATCACGGTTACGACGGGTTTGCCATCTTTGCCCGTGATATGGATTTGGCTCTCAACAGCCCAACCTGGGGATTAATCGGCGCTCCCTGGAATCAGAAGACCAAGACTAAAGCTACAGCCAAAGCTACAGCTTAGGAAATTGGGGAGAGATTAATCAAACCTGGGGTATTACCCCAGGATGGTGTTGGGAATTCAAAATTCAAAATTCAAAATTCAAATTGATGAATTTTGCATTTTGAGTTTTGATTTATCTCCCGAACCCAAAAAAACTCCCCTCACTCCTACTAGCATCCTCAATTTCTCGACTAGAAACCGCAGCCAGCTTGGAGATCCGAAAATGCCTCAGAATCCCGAAAAAATTCAAGATCACGTCGAACTATTCCACCAACCGGAATATCAGCAGTTATTCGCAAACAAAAGACAATTTGAAAATGGTCACGACCCAGAAGAAGTAAAACGGGTTGCAGAATGGACCAAGAGCTGGGAGTATCGTGAGAAAAACTTCGCTCGTGAAGCCCTAACTATTAACCCCGCTAAAGGTTGCCAACCCTTGGGGGCAATGTTTGCGGCTGTAGGTTTTGAAGGCACTCTCCCCTTTGTGCAAGGTTCTCAAGGTTGCGTGGCTTACTTCCGCACCCACCTCACCCGTCACTACAAAGAACCCTTCTCTGGTGTGTCTTCTTCCATGACTGAAGATGCAGCGGTGTTTGGTGGTCTGCAAAACATGATTGATGGCTTGGCTAACTCCTATAAACTCTACAAGCCAAAAATGATTGCTGTCTGCACTACCTGTATGGCAGAAGTAATTGGAGATGACTTGCAAGCGTTCATTAACAACGCCAAACAAGCAGGTTCAGTTCCTCAAGATTTCCCTGTACCCTACGCTCACACCCCTAGCTTTGTTGGTTCCCACATCACAGGCTACGACAACATGATGAAGGGGATTCTTTCCAACCTGACAGCAGGCCATAAGAAACCCACCAGCAACGGTAAAATCAACTTTATCTCTGGTTTTGACACCTACGTTGGCAATAACCGGGAAATCAAGCGGATTGCTTCCCTCTTCGGCTTTGACTACACTGTTCTATCCGATAACAGCGACTATCTAGATTCACCTAACACTGGTGAATTTGATATGTACCCAGGTGGTACTAAGCTAGAGGATGCAGCTGACTCCATTAATGCTAAAGCTACCGTTTTCCTCCAAGCCTACTCTACTCCCAAAACCCGCGATTACATTGCTAAGGAATGGAAACAAAACGTTGTAGTTTCCCGTCCTTGGGGTATCAAGGCCACTGATGAATTCCTCATGAAACTCAGTGAACTCAGCGGCAAAGCCATTCCTGAAGAATTGGAAATTGAACGGGGTCGTGCCGTCGATGCCATGACTGATTCCCATGCTTGGGTTCATGGTAAACGCTTCGCTATCTACGGCGATCCCGATTTAGTTTACAGTGTAGTTGGTTTCATGCTAGAATTAGGCGCAGAACCAGTACACATCGTGGTTCATAACTCCAACGAAGAATTTGAAAAAGACATCAAAGAGTTACTCGCCTCTAGCCCCTTCGGTCAAAGTGCCACTGTATGGCCAGGCAAAGACCTGTGGCACCTGCGCTCCCTCCTATTTACCGAGCCTGTGGATCTGTTAATCGGTAACTCCTACGGTAAGTACCTGTGGCGTGATTGCAAGGTTCCCCTCGTGAGAATTGGCTACCCAATTATGGATCGCCATCACCTGCACCGCTACTCCACCATTGGTTACCAAGGTGTGATTAACTTACTCAACTGGATTGTCAACACCATCTTCGAGGATATCGATCACAACACCAACATTCCTTCTAAGACCGATATTTCCTACGACTTGATTCGTTAATCTACCCGGAGTTAGTTATCAGTGGGGGGGTCCTCCCCCTCTACTTGCCCAATCCCCGGCGTGCGATCGCCTTCAGTTCATATGGAATCTACTACCCACTCTCACCCCCATCCTAGTTACCATCCACCTAGCTATAGAAACTCTGGTCTATCTAGTCTCATCAATCCCTTACGCCGCTTGGTGGATAGAATCCCAGTTAGAAATGCACGCTTTGCCCACCTCATCTGCCAGATAATTCCTTGCTGCTGTCCCTTTGAGCGCAATATTCAATTATTCGGTCGGACCTTCCATATCCCACCACTATGCAAATTCAATCCTTTGTATGACGAGTTAGTGGCTATGCGATTTCGGGCTTTATCCTATCTTGCTGATGAATGTGGTGAGGATATCAAAAAATATATTTGTTAGTCATCGGTCACTAGTCCTTAATCATTAGAGAGATGAAAACCACCCAAGGTAAAATCAACGAACTGCTCAGTGAGCCAGCATGCGAACATAATCAACATAAACAAGGGGAGAAGAAAAACAAATCTTGCGCCCAACAAGCACAACCAGGTGCAGCCCAAGGAGGCTGTGCTTTTGATGGAGCAATGATTTCCCTAGTGCCAATTACCGATGCTGCCCACTTAGTCCATGGACCAATTGCCTGTGCTGGTAACTCCTGGGGTAGTCGTGGTAGTCTCTCCTCTGGCCCACAGATCTACAAGATGGGCTTTACTACCGACTTGGGTGAAAATGACGTCATTTTCGGCGGCGAAAAAAAGCTCTATCAGGCAATTCTGGAAGTCCACACCCGTTACCAGCCAGCAGCGGTATTTGTCTACGCTACCTGCGTCACAGCCTTAATTGGTGACGATATCGATGCTGTCTGCAAAGCTGCGTCCGCGAAAATTGGTACCCCAGTTATCCCGGTAATAGCTCCGGGATTTATCGGCAGTAAAAATCTGGGCAACCGCTTTGGTGGTGAAGCTTTACTCGAATATGTTATCGGGACAGCAGAACCAGAATTTACCACACCCTATGATATTAACCTAATAGGTGAATACAATATCGCCGGCGAAATGTGGGGTGTACTGCCGTTGCTAGAAAAATTAGGTATCCGCGTCCTATCTAAAATTACCGGCGATGCTCGGTTTGAGGAAATTCGCTACGCCCACCGTGCCAAGCTGAATGTGATGATCTGTTCACGGGCACTGCTGAATATGGCCCGGAAGATGGAGGAACGTTACGGCGTCCCCTATATTGAGGAATCTTTCTACGGTATTGATGATATTAACCACTGTTTGCGAAATATCGCCACCAAATTAGGTGATCCCGAGCTGCAAGAAAAGACAGAGCAGCTGATTGCCCAAGAAACCGCAGCCATGGACCTAGCTTTAGCTCCCTATCGCGCCCGCCTCAAGGGTAAGCGAGTTGTTTTATACACAGGGGGTGTCAAAAGTTGGTCAATTATTTCCGCAGCTAGGGACTTAGGCATTGAAGTCGTAGCTACTAGTACTCGCAAAAGTACGGAGGAAGACAAAGCCAAGATCAAGAAGTTGCTAGGTCAAGACGGCATCATGCTAGAGAAAGGCAGTGCCCAAGAACTACTACAGCTAATTAAAGATACTAATGCAGATATGCTAATTGCTGGGGGTCGTAACCAATACACTGCCCTCAAAGCTCGGATTCCCTTTCTAGATATTAATCAAGAACGCCACCATCCATACGCAGGTTATGTAGGGATGATTGAGATGGCAAGGGAATTGTATGAAGCACTTTACAGCCCCGTATGGGAGCAAGTACGTAAGCCTGCACCTTGGGAGTAAGGAGAGGGGGCACGAGACTCAACCCATAATCCTTACCTCGCTTCCCGCAGGGTACAGCAGTCGCTCATGGGGACCGCGCTGGCTCCCCATGACTGTGCTGCTTCACAAAATCTAAAATCTAAAATTCATGGCGCTCGTTAATTTTGCCAACAAATCAGTTACAGTCAATCCCCTCAAACAAAGTCAAGCCCTAGGTGCATCCCTAGCATTTTTGGGGTTGAAGGGGACAATGCCCCTATTTCACGGCTCCCAAGGGTGTACTGCTTTTGCCAAAGTTGTCCTGGTGCGACATTTTCGAGAAGCAATTCCCCTTGCTACTACGGCAATGACGGAAGTTACTACCATTTTGGGTGGGGAGGAGAATGTCGAACAGGCAATCCTTACCCTAGTGGAAAAGGCTCAGCCAGAAATTATCGGTCTTTGTAGCACTGGGTTGACGGAAACTAGGGGAGATGACATCGAGGGTTTCTTGAGGGAGATCCGCGCTCGTCACCCAGAACTAGATGACTTGGCAATTATTTTCGCTCCCACCCCTGATTTTAAGGGTGCATTGCAGGACGGTTTTGCTGTAGCGGTGGAGAGCATAGTCAGGGAACTTCCCCAACCTGGTGAACTGAGAACCGAACAGGTAACTATCTTAGCAGGTTCTAGTCTGACACCAGGAGACGTACAGGAAATTAAAGAGATGGTGACCTCCTTCGGGATGGTGCCGATCTTTGTCCCCGACCTCGGTGCTTCCTTAGATGGTCATCTAGAAGATAGCTACAGCGCGGTTACAGTTAGTGGGACAACGCTGGAACAACTGCGAAAAATAGGTTGCTCTACCTTCACCCTGGCACTGGGTGAAAGTATGCGGGGGGCAGCTAGGCTGCTTCAAGAACAATTTGGGGTCCCCTATGAGGTATTTAGTGAACTGACAGGACTAGAACAGGTAGATGAATTCCTCCAAGCCTTGGCAGTTCTCAGCGGTAACAGTGTGCCGGAAAAATACCGTCGTCAACGTCGTCAGTTACAAGATGGGATGTTGGACACCCACTTCTACTTCAGTTCTAAACGAGTATCTCTAGCCCTAGAACCAGACTTGTTGTGGTCAACGGTGAGCTTCTTACAATCCATGGGAGCGCAAGTTCATGCTGCGGTAACCACTACTCGCTCCCCGCTGCTCGAAAAACTCCCTGTTAAAAGTGTCACTATTGGTGATTTAGAAGATTTTGAACAACTGGCAGTTGGTTCTGACCTGCTAATTGGTAACTCTAATGTCAAAGCGATCGCTAACCGATTGTCAATTCCTCTCTATCGGATGGGAATCCCCATCTATGACCGTTTAGGTAATGGTCAGTTCACGAAAGTAGGCTATCGGGGGACCATGGAGCTTTTATTTGGCATGGGCAATTTGTTTTTAGAAGCGGAAGAAAAGAGGGTGATGGAGTCTGGACCGTGGTAATCAACAAATCCTTCTCAGCCCCAATCCCCCATACAGCCTGTCCCTAATCCCCAATCCCCATCATGAAAATTGCTTTTACGACGAGCGATCGCGTTCATATTAATTCTCACTTTGGTGCAGCTCAGGAAATTGATGTCTATGAGATCTCGGATCAAGGATATCAGTTTCTCGAAACTCTCCACTTTGGAGAAGACCTAAAAGAAGACGGCAACGAGAGTAAGCTAGAACCTAAACTTAATGCCCTTGTTGACTGCAAAATTGTTTATGTTGTTGCCATTGGTGGTAGTGCTGCTGCTCGGTTAATTAAACGGGGTGTTACTCCTATTAAAGCTAAATCCGAAGCCGAAAAGATTGCAGAAGTTTTGCAGAAGTTAGTGCAAACTCTCAAGGGTAATCCTCCACCTTGGTTACGGAAGGCTCTACAGCTTAAACCCCCAAGTTTTGTCAATAATCTGGAAAATGAAACACCTGTATGAGTGCCAATAATGGTATGAATGGAAGTACTACAACTGCAGGATTATGTTCTCCTTTCCTCAAAGCCTTAGTACAACAAATCCGGGGTCAAGATACCTACGGATTTTACCGCAGTTGGTCAGATGATTTAATTCTTAAACCTTTTGTGGTTACCAAACACAAGAAGCGGGAAATTTCTATAGAGGGTGAAGTTGATCCAGTCACTCAGGCACGAATTCTAGCTTTTTTCCGAGCTATAGCTGCTCGGATTGAACAGGAGACAGGTCTAATTTCCCAGGTGGTAGTTGAGCTAAATCATGAAGGATTTGGCTGGGCACTAGTCTTTTCTGGTCGGCTTCTCCTGGCGATGAAAGCTCTACGCGATGCCCATCGTTTTGGTTTTGAATCCCTAGAAAAGTTAGCGGATGAGGGAGAAAGTTATGTCCAAAAAGGACTTGAGTTAGTGCAGCGATTTCCAGAGGTCGGCAAGTTGTAATTAGTCAACACCCCATGATATGACAATTGACGAAATCAAAAGGCAAATTAGAAAGCTAAATAGTAAAGCAGGTCAAATGAAGATGGATCTGCACGATTTAGCAGAAGGTCTGCCAACAGATTACAAAAAATTGATGGATGTTGCATCTCAAACCTATCAAATCTACTGCCAGTTAGATGAACTTAAGCAACATCTACAAAATTTGGAGAATGGTAAATGAGTAAAACCATTGATGAATTCAAGAAAATTGTAGATGCAGAGGAGTATTTTCACTTCTTTGAGCTACCCTACGATCAGAATTTTGTGAATGTCAATCGTTTACACATTTTGAAAAAATTTTCTCAACACATCAAGGAGATTGATCAGAGTGCGGCTGATTTAACTCCTGAGGAAAAATTAGGTCAATATTGTGCGGCTCTGCAAAGAGCCTATCAGGTATTTCTGGAATCAACACCCCAGGAACAAAAGCTGTTCAAGGTGTTTAATGAGAAGCCGAAAAATGTAGTTACGCTGACAGAAATCAAGTCTGATTAGGAGGTAAAAAGTGGTAAACCTAACACCTTCTGAATTAGAACGCTATAGTCGCCAAATGATGCTCCCTAATTTTGGCGAAGTAGCTCAGAAGCGTTTGAAGTTAGCGACAGTTCTGGTTACAGGTGTGGGGGGATTAGGTGGTACAGCAGCGCTTTACTTAGCAGTGGCGGGTGTTGGGCGACTAATCCTAGTTCGGGGTGGTGACTTGCGGCTAGATGATATGAATCGTCAGGTTTTGATGACGGACGATTGGGTAGGTAAGCCAAGGGTATTTAAAGCCAAGGAAACTCTGGATGGGATTAATCCTGATATCCAGGTGGAAGCGGTTCATGACTATATCACCCCGGAAAATGTGGACTCACTGGTACAGTCCGCTGATATGGCCCTTGACTGCGCCCACAATTTCACAGAGCGCAATTTGTTGAATGAAGCCTGTGTGCGTTGGCGTAAACCAATGGTGGAAGCAGCGATGGATGGGATGGAGGCTTACCTAACAACGATTATTCCCGGTGTGACTCCCTGTTTATCCTGTCTGTTTCCTGAGAAGCCCGATTGGGATCGCCGTGGTTTTTCAGTTCTGGGGGCTGTTTCTGGGACACTAGCTTGTTTGACGGCATTAGAGGCAATTAAGCTGATTACCGGCTTTAGTCAACCTCTACTGTCCCAATTACTCACCATCGACCTCAACCGGATGGAATTTGCCAAGCGACGCTCCCATCGCGATCGCTCCTGTTTGGTGTGTGGGAATACTGCCCCCTGGAGATACTCCCAGTCCCCATCTGTCAAATGTGAAGTCTAATCCACACCTCAAATCCAAATAACTAATCGCGACGAGTTAGGAGATTTAATGACTGTTACTCTAACAGAAAAAGCAGAATTTCAGCTGCGGACATTCCTCCGCGGTTCTGCTAAAGGCGTCCGTATTTCCGTCAAAGATGGAGGTTGCAGTGGTTATGAGTATGGCATCGATATGACCAGTCAGCCGCAACCCGATGATTTGGTAGTCCAACAAGGCAATGTGTTGGTTTACATCGATGCCAAAAGTCAGCCCTTATTAGAAGGTGTGGTGATCGATTTTGTGGAAGGGGTGATGGAAAGCGGCTTTAAGTTCATCAATCCTAACGCAACTGATACCTGTGGTTGTGGCAAGTCTTTTAAGACGGGTGATTGCACACCTACTGGTGTACCTTGCACCTAATTCTATCTCCGCTGAGTGAATTAGGTGGGGGAGACTTAGCAGCTACATGAAGTTTGGTTCTACAACTTTTGAGGAGAATCGGAAAATGGCTACTTATCAAGTTAGATTAATCAACAAAAAAGATAACCTCGACACTACAATTGAGGTTGATGAAGAAACGACTATTCTAGAAGCCGCAGAGGAAAATGGCATTGAGTTACCATTCTCTTGTCATTCCGGTTCTTGTTCTAGTTGTGTTGGCAAAGTTGTTGACGGTGAAATCGATCAATCTGAACAAATCTTTTTAGATGACGAGCAAATGTCTAAAGGATTTGCCCTACTTTGTGTGACTTATCCCCGTTCTAATTGCACAATTAAGACGCATCAAGAAGCCTACCTCGTTTAAGGTATTCTGAATCCTAGGACTCAAGGGGATGAAGGATTTTTTATCCTTCATCCCGACTCGGTGCTGAAGAATAATTTAAAATCGTTCTTATCAGTCAACGGCCACAATTACGTCGGAGGACTTAATCAGAGCATAAGCGGATGAACCCTCTACAAGGTTCAAGTTTTCCGCTGATGCTTTTGTGATGATTGATACAATTTCTATCCCCGGTGCCAATTCTAAAGTTACCTCAGTGTTAACTGAACCAGTTACTACTTTTTTTACAACTGTTTTGAGATAATTACGGGCACTGATTTTCATGTTTTGTTTACCTGATAACGATTCATATCCATAAAATAGCAACTTTTTCTGTAGCAATAGAGATTGTTTGGGATTTCTTAATAAAAACTCCCTAATTGGTTGTCAAATTTGACTCTATGTGCATTCCTCGGCTTTGCATGGCTTGAATAAATAGATCTGTCGGTAGTACTGCTTCTACAGAGTGAACTCCCGGTTTTTGAAGTTGACCTGTTAAAAGTAATTGGGCAATACTCCCCGTACCATAACCTGCAGCTACCGCTGTATTTTCATGTATTAAAGTCGAATCATGAATGACTGGTTGATCGTTTTTTTTACCTGTCACTTCAGCCCTAACTACGACACCAATACCGCTAAATTTATCTGTTACATCTGTCATTAAATGACTGATATATGATAAAAGATTCACCATTGTATAACGGTGCATTAACCACTTAGGAAAAATATGGGCAGCAATCCAAGTTAGATGGTTGTAAAAATCAGGGACTGAACCAAATTTAGTAATTACATTTTTAACTGAGGGGAAAGCATGGGGTAGGGTAAAAGTCTCTGGCATATCAAACCAGTAAACCCCACTGTGTCCGTAGGGGGGTGGAAAGTTAATCGTTTCGCGGTCAGTGTAAGGTTTGATTAACCGCCATGCACCATCTAACCAAGCCTCAAAAGGATGCTGTAAACCGAGAAAGGTTGTCTGCATGACTGTAATTCCTGCACCACCAGAACCAGAAACCAAATAACTTAAATGTATCTTCTCTGGTAGGTCTAATTGTTCTACACCTTGACGTACCATGCTGTTGGAAATGCCAGGGAAAATACCAGTATTAATAATGGCTGTTATCCCAGCGGATGCAGCTCGTTCGTGAAGATCTAGAGCTTTACGAGTATAGGAACGGTGGTCACTGACATCTATGTAGTTAACACCTTGAGCAATGCAAGTTTCTAGGACAGCAGTATTTCGGTGGTGAAACGGCCCAGCACAGTGAATCACTAAATCAGAGTTAGCGATCGCCTGTCGTAATTTATCAACTTCTGCCAAGTCCACCACTAGGAACTGTAACTGTGTCCCTGGTGATAGAGTTTGTGGGGAGCGTCCGGTGATGGTAATCTGTGCTTGGGTATTCGTAGCTAAATCACGAGCAACACTTCTACCAATCCTTCCCCGTCCGCCAAGGATCAAAACCCTGTCTGTCATCTCGAACCCCCTAAGAGACCCCCACCATAGCTATACTTACATTGGTGGTGTTCGGAATGGAGGTTTAATTCCGACGCATCTCCTAAGTAATTTTTGGCTTTAGCAAAAACCACGTTGGGGGCGGCACAATTCACAAATACCTGAGTGGACATAAGAATAACCATCCTTTCTCCAAATGTGTTTAATAATGCATATTGGCTATGTAAATTTATCCTACCTGACAAAGTTGAGAGTTGCAAAGGACACACTTTGCACGGGGATGAACTGCGTTTTGGTGAATATTAGGTAACACTGGGAATTAATTCCGAAACCTTGACACAGTAACCTCAAATTATGACCGCTTGCAGTATACTCACCCCTTGGTACGTATTTAACTCTTACTCTCAACTAGGAGGCAGAGATAGATCTGTTGTTCCAAAATCCTCAGCCCCTACTATACTCCTCAGAGTTAATGGTGGGTGGTTGATAACTTCTGTATCGGTTCAGATTATACGGCTTATGGAGTTGGAGGTTAAAACAAGGCATTCTCGTTCATCCGGCTAGAGTTCACGACTAAAGCTAAGGCTGATAATTTTTATTTCACATCAGGCGCATTATTTTGATTACATCAAGTTTTCACCCTTTTTGTCATCTACCTATGGTTTCCGTTCTGGGGATTTGGTAAAAGTAGAGAAGGCAGTTAAATCATATTTGAGATGGATGAGTGTTTACACTTGAACTAAAAAACACAAATGTTTTAGTGTCTGATGATAACTGGAAAAGAACGGGAAAAGTCAGGTTCTAGTCTTGGTTCATAAATTTTAAAAACCACAATTACCCATCAGTTTTTCATTCCCACTATACTCTAAAAAAATCAGCACACTTAGCTATAGTGAGGCAAAATACTGATAATATAGGGCAAGCTTGATGTCTAGTTTTTAGCCAGAAACAGTCCCTAAATAAAATGTTGACTACCGCACCCCAAATACCAGGCTATGAAATCACAGAGCAGATTTACGCAGGTTCGCGAACACTAGTCTATCGAGCCAGACAAAAAAGCAATAATCAAGGGGTAGTCATCAAAATCCTCAACCAAGAATATCCCAGTCTCAAGGAAATCATCCAGTTCCGTAACCAATACACCATCGCCCGGAACCTAGAAATCCCCGGTGTAATCAGACCCTACAGCTTAGAACCGTGCAAAAACGGCTACGCCATAGTCATGGAAGACTATGGGGGAATATCCCTAGAACAATACACCCAAAACCAACCCCTGACAATCAAGGCATTCCTCCCCATCGCCAGTCAAATTGCCCAGATCCTGCACCAAGTACACACAGCCAGAGTCATCCACAAAGACATCAAACCCGCCAACATCCTCATCCACCCCAGCACACAGCAAATCAAACTCATCGACTTCTCCATCGCCTCCCTCCTCCCCAGAGAAACCCCAGAAATCCAAAACCCCAACATCCTGGAAG
>Ga0209611_10006284_pt1 | contig 19540 bp, 11 predicted proteins | sample S1TSphgellanicum_3_FD_187693 | JGI IMG/M metagenome (GOLD analysis project Ga0209611, IMG submission 187693) | Host-associated microbial communities from peat moss isolated from Minnesota, USA - S1T2_Fc - Sphagnum magellanicum MG (SPAdes) (version 2) | ecosystem: Host-associated > Plants > Peat... | reverse complement strand
TCTCCAATTTGTCGGTTTTTTCCATGATGCCTGGAGGGCATCCTGAGAGGGGAGAAAAACTAAAAATCAATAATATAATAATAATCCCACTTGAATTTTATGTACAGTAAAGCCAAAGCTGTGGGCTATATCGGATTGACTCCACCTGCCACGGACACCTTTAGAGCATACCCACCGGTGCTGAGTATGCAACCCTGCAAAAAATATTGAACTTTTTTGAAGTTAGCATCAATTGTCAAACCTAGTCATTCCATATATTCTTGCATAAAGCACTCAGACAAATTTTCTATTGGATATGGAGGGCGCCTTATATTTGTGAATATCCCTCCTTTAGAAGAGGAAGGATCTTACACATACTATTTAAAAACACAAAGGATCTCAGGCCTACTTACATGTGGTAAGGTCCCTACCACTCCCAAATTGTAAGTGAAAGATCCATGGTACTCCTACTTCAGTCATTACCTATGTATGTTGAGGCTTATGATAATGTTCACCTCATGCTTTATGGTCGGTAAGGCACACAAAGTTGGGGGGCTGGAGGGCATGGGAATTTTCAAAATAAGAGCCATACCTTGTCATCATAGGCCCTTATTTTGAGTACGCCTGACATTGGGGCTCAACTGTACATGTAAGGGGTTTGGGTGTGCTATTCAGGCACCTTTTCATGTTCCTTCCTATGTGGAAACAGGCAGCCAGCTTCTGTGCTTCAGCTGTAATGTGAACTGATAGTGGAGAGAACATGCTTTTGATGTGTGTCAACATTGGGAACGGCTCTGGAACTAGCCCTAGTAGAGAACTTTACCCCCTGGAGGAATGGCAGCTTGCCCTTGCATTCTCACCGCATTCCCAGGTGGAAGAGGCCCTACAGGTAGGTAGTAAATAAAGTTTGGATACACACAATCTCTTGGTTTTCTCCACCACACGAATATGGTTTGTTAACCACATTTCAAAAGTGTTTTGTGTGCTACCAGAACATTTTTTATCTCACCAAAATCGATTAGGAGTTTAACATCTTCTGGGCTATTGATAAGGTCCCCAATGAGTTGAAGGTATTCTGTGTAGGGTAAAGCCATAAGGTGGGGGGCATTCTCATAATAAGGGGCCTGGAACAAGGCGATAGGTGAGTTCGGCCTCGCATTTTGGGAATGTCCCCCACCAATGGACTTTACATATGTAGATCACGATACTTATGAATGGTAGAGTTCTTATGCCTACTCCTCAATAGTGGGAGAGTTCTTACACCTACAAGTAGGCATAATTTCCCTCCCTATTTCTAGGAGGGAAATTGATGGATAGAAGGTGCCTTCCACATAGACTACAAATTTTCTCAGAATGCTTACACAAGTGTATTGATTATGAACCAAAACCATAACCAGAACCTATAGGGGTACCTTTACCTTGTTGAGTAAGGCCACCTAGAGCTAAAAATTAGCTTAGCTGAGGAAATGTTAAATTTAAACTCAAAGATCCTGATTTAGTCTAGGGATGGGACACTAGACATCTTTACAAGCAACCCAAAGTAATTTGAGGTTTTTCCCATGGTACCAATATAGGTGCTGGTTCACCCAAGGCCAGGCATCATTGTCAAAAGTTACGTATCCCTTGGAATTGAATGCCAACTTTCTTCATTGGGGGGAGTGGGGCAATCAGTTATATTTTTGCAATCTTCTTGTTATCACATGGCCTTTGGGTCAGGTCTTTGAACAAGAAACTAGCAAATATTAATTGTTAATTGAATCGTTAGTTGAAAAAACCAACAATTTCATCACAAGAGACAACTACCCTAATTAAGAATTGACATACTTAAGACATAATTATTTTTGAACTTGGGTTAAGTTAAAATTTTAACTTTTTACATTTATAGTCATGTAATCCTACTAATGGTTGTATTACAAATGTATAGTTGGTCAAACAAGGTTAATTATGTTCAACATGATTATTAGTTGTGTAATCATACAATTATAATTATGATTACACAATTAATCACGATGTTGAAAATAGTTGACCTTATTTGATCAACTATGAACATATGATTAGGTTTAGTTTAATTTAATTTAAACCTTTATTAAATCTAATTTATAAATTTAGCATTTAGATTTAGCTTTTACATTTAACATAGGTTTGACTTTTAAGATAAGCTTAGTTTAAACTTATAGATTTAACTTACACTTAGCCTAAATTAAATAGAATTAACCCTATTTAACCTAATTAAACTAACTTCACTTTGTTTAACCTTGCTTAAACTAACTTAGCCTAGTTTAATTTAAGTAGCCTTATTTAATCCAAATAGCATTGTTTAGTTTAAGTATACTTGTAAATTTTGATTTAGTTTGAATTAACAATTTAGACCAAATTTAACTTAATTTACTTAGGTTTAACCTAAATAAAATAGTTTCATTGAATTTAATTTAATTTAATTTAACCTGACTTAATTTAATTTAACTTAGTTTTATCTCAATAACCTATTTTTTTCTAAATATTTTTTTGCCTTAATTTTGTTTAAGTATATTAACAATGGATTTCCTATAATCAAGTTTTAAAATCTCACCAATATTAACTTTTTGTTTACCATGCTTCAAATTATACCATGTGCTTGGGTAACTTAGGCAAATTACATGGAGCCACATATATAATCTAATTTTACAAGGTAGGAGATTAAACATGCATACCCAGCAAAAAATAATCCCAAGTAATATGAAACATTATTTATAAAAAAACCTCTTATAACAAAAGCATGTCATTGATTACAAGAAAATATGTGCAAAAAAGAGATAATATCATCTATTGTCTTCATACATTATTTTTCCCTCTTACTATTAATGGGTAAAATTCTCTAAACTATTTAGTTCCATAGGTTTTTTTGTGACTACTACTTATTAGTGATAGACTTACCATCCCTTACCCAAGGGGTGAAGTTAATAGAATTAGGTAGCTTGGGTTAGTGAATGGTTAGGGATAATCCAACCAACCATCTAGGAGATTTCTAAAAAGGGATTAGAATAAGGGCCCTATTTTTTTAAGGTCTATGTGAGCCTTGTGTGTGGTATGTGGGGAAAGGGGATAGAGGAAGTGGGAAAAGATGAAGGGATTCATTAGATATTTGTGCGGGATATGGAAAACTCTCCTTAGAGAATGATGGGAAGAATGAAAAAAGGTGTACGTACTTGGTATGTGATTTTAATGGAAGATGATTAAAGGACTCAAGTCATTTGTGTTGCATTATTATTGTATTAAATGTGGGAGGTCAAGTAAGGTGTGTTATGTAAGTAAGATACTTCTTGAATTGGTATCCTTACATTTTTTCTAGGATATGGAAAGTAATGGGGCTGACCATGGGTAGTCACTGGAGCACCAAATTACTAGCTGCCATAGGAAGGTAGTAGCTAGTCCTTGGTGGTGGGAATCAAAGAAGGCACAAACTAGCAAGTTATTCCTTACAAGCTAAAAAGTATTGCTGTAACTAGAAGGCAAAAGCTCAGAAGGAAAACAATTGGTTATAGAAGGTACAAAGTAGAAAAAAGACTTCTCAAGGATTGTAGGTGGTAGGCAAAGCCACTAAAGAATTAGTAAGTAAGGGGGAGGAGGGACAATAATGGTAGAAAGGTCTTCAAATCCACTAGGCAGTATCTTGGTGCCGTTGAAAGTATTACAAAACTAGGGGGAGTAACTACTCCCAAGTTCTTTCCCCCTTTTTCATATTTATCCTTTCCCTATGTTCCATTCCCTACTCCCTAGTTGACATTATTTATAAGAGGGTAGGTTTGGTCATGGACAATAGACCCTTATCTTCATTATTCCTAATATGACCTCTTACTTCTTACTTGAATAGTTGTAATAAAATAAGATAAGGAAGGTAGTTTGTTACATGGAGAAATAAGGTATCAACCTTGTCCCTTGGTCTTACCCCCTGGAGGATGGTAATGATCAAGGATCACAATTTTTGCCCATAACACTTACTTATATTCATTTTTTTTAGACAATTAAAGCCTTACAACATATCGATATTCCTAACCACTTCAATAGGCCTTAATTAGCTACACAAAATTCAATAGGCTTCTATGAACACCCCCTTCCAAGATTCAATAGGGTGACTTCTTGGCTTCAATTATAACATTAACACAATTCCATAATTCATTTTATTATGTTAAATAGGGTCACAACCACACTTTAGTAGGTTATCTTTTAAAGATTATCACAAGACTATAGTAAATTATACTTTGGTAAGTTGCTAGCTTTTATACATTTTTTTCCACAGAAACAATTCTTCCTAACATTATCCCTTCTTTTAAAATTGTAGTATATTCACAAGGTTTTCATCTTTCCAAACATTCACATTATCCATTTCATTGAACTACTCGCCAAGATCAAAAAATGTCGGTTGGAGTAAAAAAATCATCATTATCATCATTAAATTCCACCTCTAATTCAAAACTCTCGTTTAGTAATTTCTTCAAAAGGAGTCATCGATACATCTTGTCTTTGCTCAACATTAGTGGATGTGGGAGGCATTGTTAGAATTGGCATGTTGATAAGTTCTTAAGTTTTTTCTGAAGTTGCTTAATTAGGTGGTTTGTTCAATAAATAGCTACATGCAATACTACTAGATTCTTACCAAAGTGAGCTTGCACTACATGCAAGTTTGGTCCCTTCATTGCATAACACCAACTAATCACATTCATTGTTTTGTACAATAAACCTTTGAACGCACATGCCTCCTCTAAATCTTGCAACTTATAAATCCATTACCATGTTTTGATAATGTCATTTTAATTTTATTCTCGATCATATCTAGCATGGGATCTTTTTTAACCATGATGAAGGTTGGCTTATGATTAATTGTTGTCATATGCTTGAGATAGTACGTGTACACCACCTCCAATAGGCAATACTATTGTAGCACATACACTCCAAAACAACCTATAGGATGTTCTAGCAATCCATAACCATGTCCATCATTGAAGATAATGTACCCACAAAGGATTTTGTAGGTGAGATACTCATGAAATTCTTCATCTTGTATCTTCCACATACATTCAAAATCATCAACCATGATGTGGGTGTTGAACATTGGCGGGGCATATCCTACCAAGATGCACGTTTGCAAGCATTGTATAAAATAGTATGCTTCTAGCTAGGGGGTGATTGGTAGAATGTATCCCAATTCCTTCAAGATGTGCAGCACATCACTTGACTACATGGCTTGAATCTGGTCCAACCTCCACACCCAACGTAGGGGGAATAGTGTTTGTTAGTTCATTGCATATACGAAAAAGAACATGAGACTACGATAATGATCCAACATGGGAGAATGCTCACATTGTGGAAAATCATCAAATTCCTATTATATTCTTCCATGTTCCCTACCTCCTCGTGGCTTTTCTTTCCACACTTGCCACTTTCTACTTGCTCCTTCCTTCTAGGCTATTTTGTAAAGTGTGTATTAGAGATTTTTTGCATGTCATCCTAATTTTCCTCCATTTCTTCCATCTATGTTTCTTCATATTCCTCTTGCCTTTGAAAGTGTGCATGTGCGACATTGAATTCTATCACCATATCACATTCCTTCTGGTAATATAGTTTCACCATCAATAGTTGGGCTTCATTTAACACAACAAAGAGCTCCTCACCTTGATTTTGAAACATTCGATCATACATGACAACCTTAACTAAATGTTCCACTACTAACACCTTCCACTTGGTAGTCCCCACTTCATGTTTATGCCCTACTTCCTTTTGCGTAGCTATTTACTTCTTTTTGAAAGCTATAAGTTGAGTTTGCTTTTCAAGATTTGGTATTTTCTCTAGAAGAGATTTTTCATGTGCCTAGTTAGTCTTCATGTTAATTTGTTTTTCTTCTTTTAGATTCTACGTTACCAACTCCAGACTCATGGATTTGGCTTGCCAAGTCTCCTCATCAGTTTATGTTTCAAGGAACTTCCATTTGATTGTTTTTAAGCACACCTTGACCAACTCCATCTCCTCCTTGTGTTTAGTTGTTGATGTTGTCACCTTTCCTTCATGTTGCATTACAACCCCTTTCATTTTTTCTACTACTCGAATGAGTGTGATGTTAGTTTTGCTACAAAGCAACAAAACTCCTTTCATTTGATCCTCCTACGCCTTAGCCTTTTCTAGCTTTTATTAAGTCTCATGGAGTTCTTGGTCCAATTGTATGTGAATCCTAAATTATTTATTTCCCATTCCTACTAGTGAGCTTCAAAATCTAAAGGATCGATGTGTCATTCAACATGCTTTCACTTATACAAGACTACACCTTACAAATGTTCCACTTCTGAAGGGAGTTGTCAATTTTTTTCCCCATAAGATCTTTTCACATCCGTTGCCTTCTCAGTTGAAGCGTGAATTAACTCCACCATTTGCACTTCCATGGAATCCTCATGGTCTAAAAAATATTCCATTTCGGCTTCTTCATCATACACCCCCTAATTGGTAAATGGATTCATGATTGACATGACATTGTTTAGTAAATCTAATCACAACTCCATAATAGGCATTGATGTTTGGTGTACAATTTAAGCATCTTTCCCAAATTCTACTATGTCACAACATTTGGTTGGTCATTAGTTAAGATGCCCTCCAAAATTGGATGATCAACAACGACAACTCCTCCTAAATTTAATTGATATTTAATGAGGATGCCTCCCAAATTCGATTGACCAAGGGCAACTCCTTTTGAATTTGGTTGACCAGTGGTATCCATGCCTTCCAAATTCTGTTGGTCCTCCTTATTATTGAGGTTACTTCCATCCCTTCCGAGCTAAGATGCATCCTTCAAAAAGAAATGATGCAATATCTCATCCAATTCAATCTATTGATGAGCCTATGCATTGGTTTGAATGGTATCCCCCTCCTAGACTAATGTTGTCACTTGAAATGTTTCCTCTTACATGAATTCCTCTATAACATGTGGAATTTTTTTTTGTGACAATGGTGTTAATAAGTTGATGCCTATTGTTGATGGCATCAATGGTACACAAAGTGTCTTTTTCCTTGTGTTATTTAGGCACTAAAGGTCCAATTGGTAGTTTTTTATCTTCTTTTGTCTATTCAAATGTAGTATAATGTTTCACCACCACAGTAAGAACTGGACCGAATGAATTGTTCCCTACCTTCCTTTAAAGTATAATCAGTTCCTTATGCAACCACACTTTGAACCATTCAACCTAATTGACAACGCCCTTTTTAATAGCACTTATTATAGATAACAAATTATAAAAATGTAATGATTAACTTGCTAAAATGTTGCAACCTTCACTAATGCGATCAATTGTATCTACACTCTAGAAGTTTAAACCTTTACAGGGATGTAACTTGAATCTTACTTATAGTGTTCTTGCTTTCCACTACAAGGAATTTGCATATTAATGACTAGTTTGTTCGACTAATTTTCAATCATAAATGCCACATGTGACTACAATTTGCTTTAGTTGCCTAAAATGAATTGCCTAAAATTTCAATCACAAAAGACAATATGTGGCACAATACATGGCACCAAGTCACAGTGGCAATCGCATGAAAATGCAACTTACATGAACATTTCATCCATCTGAATTAGTTTATGTGGCATTATCATTTTGCAACTACTTTTACAAATAAATAATGTAATTGCATTAATTATATAAATATTTTTAAATATTAAAAATAAAATTATTATATATATATATACATTATATTGTTGATAATTTCATTAATTTCAACTTACCACCGTTGACCACAACCCATGTCATTCATGAGGATTAATTCTTGGACCACAAGGATGGAAATCAACTTCTTTACCACTAAACCACCTCACTTTTTGTGAGAATATGGCAATGTGCATTCTATCTTACTTGATTGAAAACATTACACAAAACATCATTTTCGATATTTGATATTTTATTGATAATTTGTTCAAATGGCAAGATTTATAGTTTATCTTAAAGTTTTTTCAATAATGTACAAAACTATGTTTTTTTTTTCAAAAATGTAAATGAAATTGAAAAGAAAAATATTTGAATTTTGTTATTGAATACCATTTGCATGACCATTCCTTGAAAAAAATTAATTCAAGCACATGATTTATGAATTGAAAAAAAAATTTGGTGGATAATATAATAACAAATAAAGTTTTATATTTTGTATTTTAAACTTTCATTTGATTCTAAAAATTACATTATACAATTTTGTTTTTGCGTATCATAATTTTAACTTTAGAATTTAATTTAAATGTGTGATATATAATTTAATCACATATAAAATTTATAAATGGATATAAATAAATTATAATATAAATATAATAGAATATTATATATAATTATATTATTTTATGTAAAATATTAATTTAAAATATTAATTTTAATTTTTAGATATTAATTAATGTTATCTAATTAATTGATTTTATGGAACTATAATTTTTTTACTTTTAAATTTATAATATATTAATATTTAAAGTAAAATTATGATTTAAAAATAAAATGTAAAAGTATATTATATATTTTTCACATCTTAAACCTCTATTTGATTTTAAGAGTTTTTTTTTCCTTATAATATATTATAATTTTCCTACCAAAATTTAATTTAAATATATGATATATAATTTATTCACATATAAGGTCTATAAATGGATCATAAATTAACCCAACTACCTAACCCAATAGTAAGATTTATTACATAGTCTACCTAATTAAGTAATTAATTTATACAAAAACATTATCACATATTAATTACCCCTACTATTTATTATTTAACCCATGTACAAACTTCTTACAATATATCCTACTTAATTACTACCTATTATCCAGCTTAATTTATAAATAAACTAATTGCATAGCCTACTACATACTAGTACCCATTACCTACTACTTATTATCTAGCCTACCTAATTAATTAAATAATTAAAAAACACTATGATATATCAACATGATAAAATTTAATGTTGGAAATTCCAAATAATCATCCATATTTACCATTGCCATGAGTCCTCTAAAATTTCACAAAACTCCCAAACCTTATTACGCATTTAATGGTTAGTTCATTCAAGAAAGCTAAGGAAAAAAATTAGATGCCAAAATCCAACAATTTCATTGGCCAATTCATTTTTGTTACATTTAATTTGATGTACATTTGTAACTAGGATTTATACTCACAATTGAAGTTGAATAAAATGCCATGTGGTGTTTAATGGCCTATGAACCACACAAGTCACAGAAACAAATACATTTTCATTTAATTTGAAATGCCACTAAAAATAAATGATATATGTTCATTTTTCATCATCACTTTCATCCGAACTAACATTAGTCACAAGTCATAATTGCATATGTAATTACAAACCATTTTTTAGTTGTTTTTACAACTACAAGTTGTTTTTTCCATGATGACACAAAGGATAGTCACATCAATAGTCGAAAAAATGGTTGATTTGGACATAAGTTGCAAATGTGTGGGTTGGTATAGACAAAATTCCCTATAGTGTTCCTCCTTCAAAATATTCCCCCTATTCTTCATTATATGATTCTTTTATTAGTACAACAATACCTTCTACTAACAGCTTGAAATTTTATCTAATGGCATGATAGTCCCACGATCTCCTTGTAGTGCAAACGTTTCATTCAACAAAAACCTAGAAACTACAAATGATCATAGGGAGCTTGCAAAATTCGTTAAGTTTCGCCCTAACCATCCAATCGTGATCCTCTTTCATAATTGCCCATATTGTAATGTACATGCATGTTGGAAAATGGATTTGATCCAACAATGCAAGTTGAATCTCCACAATTGTATCCTTGGTTTCAAATCACTTCATACGTTTGGTTCCAAAAGACATCCCACCTTCAAGCTTATGCTTCACCATGGCTAACTCTAATGGCCTATTCCTTGTAATAATTGAACTTCATGTTCCATAATACAAAATTGTACTCATAGTTGGTAGATGCAATAATTGTTTAATGATGCCAACAAAAAAAAATCAAGACCTAAATGACATATCCACTGTTCTATCCTTATTCACCCTTTCATTGTTTTTTCTTTTAAGAATCCATTTCATTTGGCATGCCAATATTTCCAAATTCTAAGAAAATTTTGCTTTGATTCCTTATTAATGTACTATTTTTTATAATAATAAACATTCAAAAATTTGTAGGTTGCAAAGTTCTTTCAATGCACTTCAACTTCCCAATGATCTGCTACACTAAGATGAGGGTGAAAAAAATATATTACGCCCAACATTTGAACATTTGGGTGTTTGTCATTTTATTTTCCATTCTAATTTTAAATTTGAAGATAACCAAAGATTTTCCTGTGAAGATGTGTATATACTAGATGTTTGTTTCCACTTTTAACACTATTGTCCTTACTTGTTTTCTGAATTGTGGTTAATGAAATTCTTTATTTTGTTGTTTCATGTCTTTTTTGTTATTCAAAATATTCATTATGAATTTTTCCCCACTATATTTTTACTTCCATTGCAAGGAATCCTATCCATTCCAACCCATGCATTTGTGACTTGTGTCAAATCAACCATTTTTGTGATTATGGATGCGATTATCTTTTGTGGCATTTGGTAAAATTGATTTATAGTTGCATAAATGATTACAAAGTGGTTTGTAGTTGCATATGCAAATTATACTTGTGACTAATGTCAATTTAGATGGAAATGAAGATGAAAATACACTTATATCATCCATTTTTAATGGCATCCCAAAATAGATGAAAATGTAGTTGTTTTTGTGACTTGGAAGGTGATTCATAGGCCATTGGACACCATATGGCATCTTTTCAACTTGATTTGCAATGATAAATCCTAGTTGCAAATGCACATGTAATTAAATGTCAAGAAATAAAGAGTTGGCTAATGAAATTGTTGGATTTAGTGGTCTAATTGTTTTCTCTTAATTATTTTGAATGAACTAACTATTAAATGTGTGGTAAGGTTTGGTGGGTTTGTGAAAATTTTAAAGAACCCATGGCAATAATCTTTAAAATAAAGCTAGGTAATAGGTCATATGTATGTGGGTTAAGTAGTAGGTACTTTATCATGTTGATATTTGATTTTTTGAATTAATTATTTAATTAAATAGGCTATGTAATTTAATTATTGAATAAGCTAAGTACTACAAATCATTTATGATCCAGTTATAAACATTATACAATGAATAAGTTATGTTGATACAATTATGAGCTATTATAAGAAACACTGCATGATAGAATTTCTTAAATCAAATAGAGGTTTGAGATATGAAAAAACATAAAAAAATTTACATAATTTTTTTATTAAAATTTATTATAAAATATTATGTGTGTAAAAAAAATATTTCTCCATAAAATCAATTAATTATATTTCATTATTTAAATTAACCTGTACATAAAAAATAATATGGTTAATATAAGAGCTTTTATTATATTGTTATTAAGATTTATTTATGATCCATTTATAAATATGATATTTAAATTAAATTCTATTATTAAAATTATGATATATCAAAAAAAATTGTATAATATAATTTTTAGAATCAAATGAAATTTTAATATATGAAAGATATTTATTTACTTATTATTATTATATTACTCATTTATAAATCATGTGATTGAATTTTTTTTTTCCATGGAGTGGTCATTAAGATTATATTCAATAACTATATTATTTTATTTTATTTTTTCAAATCATTTTATATTTTAAAGAGGAGAACATATATTTGGATAATGTTGCAATGTTTAACGTCCAATGTTGTTGTCATCATGACAACTCCACAATTATTGTACAAATCATCACCATAGATCATTTCCTTTTTCATTACAAACTACAAATTTGAAGCTTGAAAAATAATTGAACTTGGCAATACTAGAAGAAGATTTTTGGACAATTGTGTATTTTGCTAAACATGTGTAATGATATGTTTTGAAGATGGCAATTGCTAAAGATACTTATGTGTTTAGATTTGTTATGGCAAATTGATTCCAATTGATTAAAACTATTTTTCTTCCAAGTTTAATGTTACATCAAATATTGAAGAATGTTGAAGGAAACATATTAATCTTCACTACCACTATTTATTTCAAAGTTGTTTTAGTTCTCTATTATTTATGTCAATGTTGAAATTATGATTCTAGAGTTTATCATGTTATTGTTTAGGTCAATGAAATAGAAATGTTGATTCCAAGTTCTATCAAGTTCAATGCTCAAATGGTAAATTGCTTGAAATTTATTAGAACTGTTGTTCAAATTTAATGCAACATCGAGTTTACAATTGAAATGAGGAATGTTCAATGGAAGGTAGGCTTGATTGCTATTATTTTGTTCAATGTTGTTGTATAGTTCAATGAAATTGAAATGTTGAATTGAAATTCCATCAAACTAATTCAACTTGGAAATTATTTTTCTTCATATCAATTGTTAACTACAATTAATCTTCATTTGTGTCTTAACTATTTAACAATGCCAAATCATCAAACAAGGATTCAAACATGATGATTGGTGGAGGCATTTGCAATTGTACTTTTATGAAGGCATCACACATTATAGAGCTAAGGTTTGATAGAACATTTACCATATTCTTATTCATCTTATGAACCTTCTTATTTCTCTCCTTCACATACTTGAGATGCTTGAATGTCTTTTCATGAGGCTTGGTCATGTTCTTGTCAATTTCAAGTTGATTTCTGTTGATGTGGTTCATGGCATCCACAATAATCATGTTGTTTTTATCAATGGTTTCAATGACCTATAGGAACATTGATGATATTTTTCTTTTGGCTCTAATGATTCCAAAAGTTATAAGTTTTGTTGTTTTAGGTGTTGGATGTGTCTTGGGTCTCAATCAAGTGTCAAAGAATCATAATCACTAAGGTTTACAAATGCATGACATACATTATGAAGATTCAACATTACTTAGACTTCCAAAGGATTGTGAGAAATCATTTAGGTTGATTGCATTATTTGTAATAGCTCCATGATTGTTGTCCTAGTTGAATTGAAGATCCTCTTGGTACATCAAAGATTGATTAAGTTTTCTAGGAAAATGGTCTTCCTCCTCTCATTTTTGTTGTACATAGATTCCATCACTTTCTATTTGTAGATCCTTCAAGTAGATTGGAGCATTAATATTTCTATCCCCATGGAAAGCCTCAATCACATTATAACAATCTTCATTGAATCATTTTGGCAAATGAAGTTTGTTTCACTCTTCCATTGCCAAATCCTAGTAGGAAATGTTATGACCAATGCCTTTGTAGTAGTCAAATATTTTCTTGTGATTGCCATTATTGCAATTCCATTTGTCCTTGCCCATCTTGTCAATTCCTAGACAATTCCTAGAGTTTTTGAGTGTGTGATTGGTTGTAGGTCCTCTAATATTTGTTCCATTACTACATTGTAAGAGTTGTGTTTATGGATCAACAACTTCTTTCAAAATGATGTGCTCCTTGTGTTTATAACTAATCAAGGCTGTCACCTTCTCATGATTCCAATTCATGTCAATGTGCTAGCAAGAAGAACCTTCATTTCTTCTACCTCTATTTTTCACATTGTCTAATGAATTGTTTCTTGAATTTTCCATTACATCCATTTCCTCTTTGTTCTAGTTACATTGTTGTGAGGTATTTCCACCTCCTTTGCTTCTACCACGTCTTCTACTATTGTTTGGTGTTCAATTAACTTTTGTTGAATTGTCCATTTTTTCTACAAAATCTATGGTGATGGCATTGTGAAAGATGTAAACATGAAGATGGCAAATGTAAAGAAATGAGTGCACTAATGTTGTGAAAGGCATATAATTAAAAAAATGATAAATGCAAAGAAACAAACACAATGTTATAACACAAAAAGATAGATGTAAAGGTGCAAGTGCAAAGTTCACATGCGAATTGTGATGGTGATGAGGCACAAATGAAGCACAAGTGCAAAACTTAGGTACAAATTAAGATGTTAGGGCATGGGTGGAGCACAAATGCAAAACTCAAGGGTGATGGTGAAGTGTGGGAAAACAACCCTTATTAATAAATGACATTATCATTAAACTAATAAATAAGATTCAAAAGGCGATTGGGGGCATTAGGATTGAGATCTTCATTTTTTGAATTTTTAAAACATCATTATAATACATTAAAACCTTACTTAACTTTAAAAGTTAAATCTATGATAATGGTGTTATGTCATTTGCAACATTAGCTATTTACAATTAATTTTCTCCCTATTTGAACATAGTTAATTATCATTTTTTTTATCAATCACATTATCTTCATATTTAAATGTACTTTTAATCTAAATTTTTTTTTCTTATGTTTGTTAGTGGGATTTTGTTGAACCAAAATTATATATTAATTTTTTATAATAAAGATCCCTATTTTTTAGTAGTTATTTATCAAATTATTGTTTTCTAACCCCACATGTGTTTTAGGGTTTTAAATACATATATGAATATATCCCATTTCATGTCCTTGACAAATTCCATGAAACAAAGATATTCACTATTTAACTTAATTGGATCAAAAATTGTAATTGACACCCATGTACATAACAGCCAAAATGTGGAATTTCTTTTTAACACCAAAAGAAATGGGGTCCTACCATTCATTTTATTTTAGCAAATTTGTCACTTGGAAATTAAGTAAAAATCCATAATGACTCACACAAAGGAGATTTGTGAAAAAATAGTTCTTCAATTACCAAATTTTGAGTAATTCTTCTTGTGAAATATGATGGCTAGTGTGGTTATGCCACAAATTGAAAAAAAAAACCCCACAATTTCAATGTGTCAAATTCAAAAAAATTCAAAACATTAAAAAAAAAAAATTATTGTAAAATAAAAACTTGTGATGTAATATTTTTCAATTGAAAATAGATATTACCAACTATTTTTATTTTGATGTATCATCAAATTCTTTGTTTTTTCCCCCAGTCTATTGATTTCACAAAAGTGGAGAATAATTTTTGGAAAAAAGTCTATTTTCTTTCTGATTTTTTTGAAAAAATATTTTAATCCTCAAATACAAACTTGTTCAATATATGTCCAAAACTACTATTAAGAAAACATACTACAAATTATTTTCCCTAAGCATTTCCATTTTGAGGATTGGTTGTGATTTATTAAAATAATATGGACATTATCAAAACATGATGCAAAGTATAAATGGATATGTTAGACAAAATACACCATCCTGACATTTGCAATACAAATGTTTTTATTAAGGTGGAAAATGGGGTTACATTTTATCAAAACCAATGACATGTGTAAGCTTGGATGCAAGTGCCAATTGTTACAATGGCGGCTATAATAACACCTATCACACACCATGGTCTTGAACAAAATAACTAAGAGAATTTAATTATCATTATATATAGTGATGATTTACATTACTTATTGATTTTGGACACCATGTTTTCATATGCTTTTGAACACAATGGTAAGGGTAATCCACTTTGCAAATTATTCCACATTTGAAAAACATAATTATAGGTGCAAAATTCATTTTTGATCACACCACAAGTGATTAGATGTTTCACATCTTTTAGCCCCTTGATAACGTTTGCCATGAGTTGTAGATATACGCCAAATGCACATTTCTTGGAAGCAAGGTATTCATAAATCGTCCCATACATTGCTAGATTATGAAAAGAAGATTTTATGTTGCCCTACAAGATTATGATTGTGAACAATGAACAATGTTTACAAAATTCCACTTTATCCAACATTCCTTTGACCCCTTTGATTTGAATGCCAACTTTCTTCAAAGTTGTTGTAGACTATATGGTAATTTCTAATATTCCAACTTCCCTTTTCCAATTTTCACCAACTACTATTTTTTAAACACAAACTAAAATGTGTGGGCATTCTTCCAATTTGCCTTGAAGATACACTTGTTTGGCTAGATGGTCTTTAATTAGTACAAAAATATTCCCACACATTTCAAAAACACTTTCTTTCAAGATCATGTCCTTCATTAACTTTTGTTCCATTAATATCAAATTTTGTATTATCAAATTTTCATTGATTTTCCTCATTAAAGCTATGAGAATTTGATTATTTCGCAAAAAAGTTAGTATTTGAACTTTACTTTTTTCTTCTAGAAAAAAATTTCAAGTATAAAAGTTCACATTTTCTCTAGGCAAGGCTGGCAAATTTGGACATTCTTTTGAATATTGTTTCATCTTTCGACACTTGTAGCATTGAACTATTGACAAGTCCTTTTCCAAATTTCTGTTTTTACTAGCCTTTGGTTGTAGTTCATGGAGGTTGAAGTGGTTCATTTGATTTATCATTTGCTCCATGGCCAATTCCATGTGAAAATGCAACTCTGAATGCCTCCATTGTGATTCAAGTTTAGTCAAAAAATGAATTGTTTTGGCCATGGATTGCATAGTTGGTCGTGGAATTTCTTCCATATTCTCAATTCTTTTTAGCCACCTTTGCCATTTCATACCATGTTTCCACTTGTTCCTATTTCATTTGTTGTCACATGTTTGACAACAACCCAATGGTGAAATGTTTTAGCACCAATGTATTGATTCCAATAAAAATTAGATCAATTCTTTGATGGCCTTATGCTTTAAGATGCCACTCAAATTTATTTTGTAATTTCATTGTTTTCTCCTTATACTCTTTCACCAACTCTAAAGCCCCTTGCATTAATTGATTCAATTCAAGTATTAAGTTTTAATATATATTTTTCACAAATAATTTTTTCACAAGGGCCTTAGTTATGTCATTCCATGATCTTTTCAAAATTTCTATCTGTTATTCAAATCAATGTGAATTTAGGAAAAAAATTAATCAACCATTCTACAACTATTTTAAGCCCAGTACCAATACAAGCTTTTTTATATTCCTTTAAAAATACTTTAGAGTCCTCACCCTTGCTTCCCTTTAAAATTGGAATAACCATGTTGATTAAAATTTCTTTTTCTAAAAAATAAAACACACACCAAACTAATTTACTCCCTTTGACTAACTATCACTTAACTTTCATAATTTTTTTTCATGAATCCAAAAATTTTCAATAGCTCAAACCACATTTGTAATAACATTTTCTTTATCCTTTCAATGTTACTCTCGAAAAAGGACCAAACATTTCCAACCTTGTAATTATTTTATTTAAATGTTTAAATTAAAAAATAACATTTACAATATCATAATCATCAATAGTATCAATGACACTTCCACTCCACATGACATGCAAATTATTAGTTCTATCATAATCTAGAGTTACATCCTTCTTGTTAAACCAAACGAATAAATGTTGTTATGATGTGATCACCATTTGACATTGCCTTATAGGTTTAAGGTTAGGTTAGGGTTCGAAATTTTCCCATCATTTATGTAGTTACAAAATTAACACTTTTAGTTCATTTATAATTTCAAGCTCCTCAATAAGTCTTTCAACGAGTCTTTCAATAGGTAAACTTGGCACAATAACTCCTTATGTCAATGATGGACAATGCTTATCTTTTGAAATTTATGTGCTAGGAGAATTGGAAGCATATTTTAATGTTGACATTAGTTAGCTGTTCAAAACACTAGTCCTAACATTAAAAAAAATATTTTTTATTTTTCTTTTTAAAAACCCTACAACATTTACATTGGAAATTCAAAAGTCTCAAGAATAAGGTCAGAACAAAGTCCAACAAATATGAACTTATTTATGTGCAATGAATACCTATTATTTTTTGTGGACTTTTTATTCACATTCTTTGATATGGATTAACACGTTGTGCATGTAGCCTTTCTTTGTGAAACTTGTCAAAATTTCACAAATATAATTTTAGTGGTGCTTAGGATTATAGGCAAGATTTTAAAAAAAACATGGGGTTAAACATTATGATTCATGATTATGGTTTTTATGATGTTATTTTACATGTTCAATTATGTACAAAATTCAGTTTGGCTTGCCATTCATAATTTCCATCGTCACAAGTTGAACCTCATTAATCCATGTTGTCATTTTTGTTCATAATTCAAGGATGAAAAAATCACCTTGCATTTGACATCCTAAAACAAAAAAAATAATTTATATTTTTGCCAAACTAAGTTTCACAACACAAAAAACATAGACTTGGGTCCTAATTATGAAATCAAAAATTGTAGAAGATAAATGGGTATAAGACCAAAACTATGTATTATTATTACATAGTTATGAAGATTTATGTTCTTGTTTGCACAAATATCTATTCACCTATTTATTTTTCATTTATAATTATTATGTCAAAACCATTTTCTTACCATGGATTTTACACATTTTGCTAAAACCTTTTTGAAAATTAATCTTTCAATTACTTTTACAAGTTTATTTTATGAAATTTTTTATTCTTATAACAAGTTGTTTTCATGAAGTGAAGGTGTTTCAAAGGTCCCAAACACCTATTTATATATTAAACAAAAAGAAATTAAACAATTTTTTTAATGTTTTACACATCACATGGTTCATCACATGATATTTGAATCATGCAGATTAATTTGTGCAAAGACTTCTATAATGAATCATCATCTTTATATCATGCATATTAATATGTGCGAAGACTTTTCCAATAAATTATCATGTTTGAATCATGTACATTAATTGAGACAATGAAAAATGAATGATGATTCACCAAACTATTACTAAATTATAAAAATTCATTACCTAATAAATTACCAATGTTAATTTCTAAGTAATTGCATAACTAATAAGCTATTAACATTAAATTTCAGACAATTCAAGTTGTCCAAGCGAAAAGTGAACAATGGATAGTCCATTCTCCACACCAAACACAACTTGAAACCCCCCACCCCTAAAAGAAGAAAAGGAGGCTCCTATACTCCATGACGCAACTTCTCATTGGTTTTGCATGAAATTCTATTCTTAAAATTGGCTGCCACTATTTTTGGCCTCGACTAATAGCCCTCCATAAGAACACCCTAACTATTGAGTTAAAAATGAAAACACAATGTTGTGGGCTTACCAAAACCTCCTTTGGGTTCCTATTTTGGTAAACCCTGTAACCTGAGGTGCTTTACTGACAGGTATTTCTGATACTGGCACGATTTTCCCCAGTATCTTGGCGTGCCTTGCTCGCAAGGCTTTTGGATTCTCACCATCGTCTAGCTTGGGCTGGGCTTATCCCCCAGTTGTGGACTTTTGGGACTTGTTGGTATAAACTGTGTCGGTTATTTTGTTTTCTTAGCAGAGGACTTTAGCAGAATTACTCCACCTCATGTCGGCCCTTCTCCCTGTAAAGCCCACAGCATCATGATTTACTGACCACGTCTTTCTAATATTGGCAAGATTTACCCACTCGTCTTTGCCTGCCTTATTTCAAGGCTGTTGGATTCTCACCTCATATCTACCTTGGGCCCATGGGGCTATCCCCCAGTTGTAGACTTTTGGGACTTGTCTGCAAAAATGCGTGTGTTTTTTGTTTTCTTTGCTGTGGGCTTTACCCCAATCGCTCCACCTCATGGGGCCTTTATTCTGAGCCCTTATTCCTGGAAAGCCTATGGCATCAGGCTTAACTTACCAGGTCTTTGTAATATTGGCAAGATTTTCCACCACTTGCCATGGCTGGCCTTTG
>Ga0209611_10006281_pt1 | contig 19544 bp, 11 predicted proteins | sample S1TSphgellanicum_3_FD_187693 | JGI IMG/M metagenome (GOLD analysis project Ga0209611, IMG submission 187693) | Host-associated microbial communities from peat moss isolated from Minnesota, USA - S1T2_Fc - Sphagnum magellanicum MG (SPAdes) (version 2) | ecosystem: Host-associated > Plants > Peat... | reverse complement strand
AATGTCATGGCCAAGGATATTTTGGGATACTTTTGGCAATATCATGGCTTAGGATATTTTGGGGTACTTGGGATACTTTTGGCAATGTCATGTCCTAGGATATTTTGGGATACTTTTGGCAATATCATGGCCTAGGATATTTTTGGATACTTTTGGCAATATCATGGCCTAGGATATTTTGGGACTAATATGGTTCAGGGTTATAAAAGGAGATAGTCTAAGGACTTCAGCAGATCAACACCAATTGATGGATCAATAAAGCTTGTTTTGTGTTGTAATTCTCCACTTGTTTGTAGTCGGTCCATAACAGGACTCACATTTGAGTCCATTAAGGAGCTTGGGGGTGCGTCAGATTTGTACAAGGGATCAGAATCACTAAATGAATTTTGAAATATTTACAAATGATTTGATTTCATCAAATTGTGTTTGTTTTTATATGACAACATTCTCATTTCTATTTTTTTTTATAATGTCAATAAGTTTTTAAAAAGTTTCCATAAACTGTAAAGGTATTTAAAATTCATATAAAAATAAATCATTGGTTATTATATTATAAGTTTGTTAGGATTTACTGTCAAGCAATGACCTTTGTAACAAGGAAAGTGTTGATAATCTACATTTAATTAGTGATGCTCCAAATTGAGTTACAAACTGATGAATTTTAAAAGAACTAACAAAAAGATCAAAAACTTGAACCATTCATGATCACATAAAAGGATCATTTTTATTCAATAGAAGATTCATGCAAAGGTGTTCATATATATTTACAATAGTGTCAAATGTACCATTATGCCAATAAATTGTTAATAACCATTGGTTTTGTCACAAGACAATGGACATGCATGAATTTATTTTATTTTATTTTATTTATTCATATTATGTACATAATCTTGTAACAATGATCAAACAACATTTTGCATATATTTTGCATTTACAACAACATTCATAAATCTTTATTCAACTTTGTTGAAGATATAAATTGGTTTATCTTTTGCTTCATTTTGTTTAAATAATTTGATAAATTGGTTGGTTTTAAATATTCATTTATTTTTGAAAGACAAATACCTATGCCACTTAAAGCATGCTTGTAGAAATATAAGTTGGTTGATATCATACAACTTGTGTTGTATAATAATGATGTTATCCAAAAATCTTAATCAAATTATCAAAACATGTATAATAATAATTTTTTAGCTAAAAATAAAAATGCATTGAAAAAACATTGAGGAGAATAATAATAATAATAATAATAATAATAATAATTTTTGGTTCACTAATTTTTCCAAATGTTTCATTTCACACATTAAGATGAGGTGAACATCATTTGGTGTGAAAAAATTAAAATGATTACAAATGACAATAAGGGAGGAAAAAAAAAGTGCAAGCCCAAACATAAAAAACTCATGACAAAAAATGTTTCATCATATATTGCAATCTATTTGATACAAATATGATTCTAATTTCTTTAATTCTATGGTCAATTTTGTTTTGTGTCAAAACACATTTTCATTTGATTATTACCAAACTCATATACGTGCCATGACATTTGCTCCTTCTTGCTTTTTATACATACAACTTTCACATAATATTTACATAATTGTAAAAAATCATACAAATTCATGATCTTTGAAACCAAAAAGAAAAAATAAAATTGGGAGAAATAAAAAGGAGATTGAATACCATGAATAATATTGAAACAATTCCATTAGGGTTGTTTTCATATTATGTTCAATGCCAAGGTGTTTCTCCATTCTCATTTTTTGCATTTACATCAATTTTTTTACTAGCAATTTCTTAAATAATATTAACATATCCTCATGAAGTTTAATTAAAAAATTCGTGGCACTCAAATTCAATGACATGACTAATGCTTTTTTGTGGGCAAAAATTTTCATTTTTCAACAAAGAAATTACAAAAACTTTGGATTTTGTTTCAAATGTAAATTCGACTAATTTTGCTATCTTTTGGTTAAATTTAGTCAAAACTTTTGTATGAAAAAAAAGAAAAAAAAGCTTTAGACATGACATGTTAAAATAACCTCAATATAAATATATTTCAGAAAAATGATAATAGTGATATGATGCAATGTGTAAAAATAGTAAATTTTTTTGATTTGCACAAAGACAAAATAAAATAAAATTCTCCAATAGGTTCTCAAAGCAATAGACATTAATTCATTGATATATGAAACTAAGTTGAAAAAACACAAAAATCACAAAAGGCATTGTTCCATTCCATTCAAAATAGATTCCAACCACCAGAAGAAAAAGACAGTGTTCCATTCCATTTAAAATAAATTCCAACCACCAGAAAAAGACATTGTTCCATTCCACTCAAAATAGATTCCAACCACCAGAAAAATAACATTGTTCCATTCCATTCAAAATAGATTCCAACTACCAGAAAATGACATTGTTTCAATCCATTCAAAATAGATTCCAACCACCAGCAGAAAAAAAATTGTTTCATTCCATTCAAAATAGATTCAAACCACCAGCAAAAGACATTGCTTCAATCCATTCAAAAATAGATTCCAACTACTAGAAAAAAAAGACATTGTTCCATTCCATTCAAAATAGATTCCAACCACCAGAATCTATTTTGGGAAGATGAAAAGGAAACGACCCTCTAGTTGTCTCCCCTTTCAGTGCCCAAGTGGTGCATTTGCAGTGCGGCTAATGATGGGTGCGAAGCGACACGACGGTCGGTCTGTCTGTCTGTCTGGTGGCGAAGAAGCTTCTTCAGCGCCAGGGTGACTTCCCTTTCCTTGTTCTTCCGCGTCGGAAAGAATCGCAGTGTTGTTGTTGCAGCAGCTACTGCTCCAGCCTTCATTCATTTCTATTCCTCAAGGTAAACGTACTACTATATTCCTGTAGTTAGTTTCGTGTTTGAATGTTTGAATCGAAATTGCAGTGTTGTTGTTGTTGGTGATGGTGGTGGTTCTTTTTAGGAGTCCTTAGTCTCTTTGTCTATAACTGCCTCCATTGCATTTTGATCTTGCTTGGTTGTTGATTAGTGTCTCGTGTTGCTGTTTCTTGCTTGGAGTCCATACTCTCTCTCTCTGTGTCTATACCTCGTATTGCATTTTGATCTTGCTTGGTTGTTGATGAGTCTTTCTTGTTGCTGGTCCTTGCTAGGAGTCCTTATTCTCTCTCTCTCTCTCTCTCTCTCTATAACTTGCATTGCATTTTGATTTTGCTTCGTTCCTGATGGGTATTTCTTGGAATTTGAAATCTAGATTATTTAGTCTGTCGTTTTGCAGTTTTGGCAGCTGGAAGTTTTGAGGGGAGTTGGGGGTGCATAGTTTCTGGCAGCAAATTCTGAGTTCATCACCTTGCTGTTGTTTGTTGTTGAGAGACTTTCCAAAGATTTCCAAAGTCTCAAGAGAAAAAGTCTTTTGAGGTTCAGGAACTTTATGTGATTTTCGTCTGAGATGTCCAGGTGCGGTGCAGTTTGTCTGTTCCTTGGGTGTGAGAATTACCAGCCTCCTCAGAAATGTTGTGAGAATTTGGCAACTTTGTGTGCAGCGTGATGTTTGTTTTTGATCGAGGAAGAGATCGACTGAAGCCACAGAGCTCTCTAGATGCTATGCTTCAAGGTGGTGCCATCTGATCAGCCATCTGATCAGCAGCTTCAAGGGTATACATACATATGAAGAGTTTCCACTCTCTTCAATATAGAATCCTGACTCACCATTGCTTGCCATCTGATCTGCAGCTTCAAGGGGTTTATTATATGAAGAATTTCCAACTCTCTTCAATATAGGATCCTGATTCTCCACTCTGTATTATGATGACAAAGAGAGAGAATCGACTAAAAATTTGAAAGCACAGCTTAATTTTATTAACTCTCAAGAGCATTTTGGTTTGCACCTGTGGTTGATTTACTGTGCGGTGGATGCAGTTTGAGGTGTTTGATTCTCAAGGTTCCTGAGCTGCTGACTGAGCTTGTACAAGGGTCAAGAAGCTCAGTGTGCACCACTGACTCTGCCAGTACTTCCAAATAGACCAAAGACACAATGGCAAGTAAAGCAACTCTCCTTGAGAACAGGATGAGGATGTTCATGGTCCAGACAAAGTGGCTGAGGAGGAACCGGGAGGGTGCAATGAAACTGCACACAGAGCGGATACGAACCATCAAACCAGGAGTTGTCAACAATTCACCCTTTCTGCTCAGGCACCCTCTACCTTCTAAAGCTGCAGATTTGGAGGAAGGTTTGTGTTATTTACCTTTTGTCTCTCTTTTGCAGACTCTCCAAAGTTTTAAGCTTTTGGTTCTCACTTGTGGCATGTGAAAAAATAGAGGATTCATGAGCTTCTCATTCAAATTTTCTAAAAGCAACAAAGGAGATGAAAAATGTATAAGGTAGGCAAGGTACCCATGTGAGGGTCTGCACAGGTTCTTGCCCCCTGTTCATTTAGGCTTAGCTACCACCCTTGTTCACAGAGCTCAAACCTGTGAGGTCCCCACAAGTTGGTCCCTCACCCTGCATCAATAGAATTTGGAATTGTTTTGAAAATAGAAGGGTGTTAATGGAGCATAACCCACTCACCACACTGCCCACTCTGCCCAGTGTAGTGAGCACATCAGACTCTGTAAACAGATACTAACAGAGCTCCAGGCAGTTTATAAGCACATTTGAAATACAAATGAGATTCTTTCAAAATTCTTTTATGGTTGATGTATGAGAATTAAAGAGGTAGTCAATCAGTCCCTGGGAAGGATTATCACTTCTAACCATCCATGCTTGTCTCTTGTATGAGTTCAATCCAGCTGAACGAATCTCAGCATCAAGTTGATCTCTAAAGTATGGGGTTTCAGACCCATTGTCCTACATGAGACCACCATAGCCAAAATTCCAGCTTGAGTACAGTACATAAGGTTCATAGAGCTGTGGAAAAGTTTACTTTCTCTTTTCCTCAACTTCATATCATGCCAGCTATCAGATCATTTGCTTTACTAACCATACACCCAAACTCTGTAGTAGACAAAGCTGTCAATGTGTCACTAGGTATAATAGTTTCCCTCAATGCAGGTATACAGACAAGCTTGTGGGAAGAAGAATTGGATAATCATGGTGTCTCTGGATCTTCCTTCATTACCTCCCCTTTCCTTGGAATCGAGAATCTTATGTAGAACATATTTCTTTGGTCAAATGTGTACACCTAGAGAGTGTTGACACCCTCTTTTTTGATGGATACATTAAGCATGTGTGTTTATCTAATTGGTCTTCTTACCTTGCTACCGAAAAGGATCAAAATTCTGTAAACATAGCACAAACTCAGTTCTTATGAATGAACTAACATCTATTGGAAGAAAAGTTTGTGGACTTTCATACAGTTTCATAGAATGTCAATAACAACAAACTTTGAAAACATACGGGTTGTGATTGTGGGTTTGTTGCATCCAGTGCTCAGTGGCACTGCACAATACTTGAAGAATTATAAAAAGGAAATGGCACGAGATGGCAAAAAATGGCACCCACCTTATTCCCTCAGGAAAATGAATCAAACTGGTACTTAGCTTTCCCACCCCATTCTACTTGGACATAAAATCCAAGCTTTCACAAACTGCTGAAAATGAATTACACATTGTGATTCTGTGATGAACCTGCTACTTTGAATTGGGTTAAAGTCATCTCTTCATGGTGGAATTAACAGTGGTGACTGATTCTGTGATTTCCTGCCTATGCCATTGCCAATTTTATCATATGGCACTCCACTGCCATTTCCTAACTACCTATGGCCCTTTAACCCTTAGGTCATACCTATGGCTTGACCTATCTGCCTCAACATTGTGACTCAAGAGGAGGCAGAATGTTCCCTAGGGATGTGTTCTCTAGTCCATAATAGGTTCATTCCTGTAAAGGCCAGGCTGAAATGTCTAACATTCTGGAACTGCTGTTATGTCACAGTGAGGTCTCGTGACATTCGGAACACTGACATAGCAATGGCAAAAATGATGAAGTGGATCAAGACAGACTACAGTATGTATGCACCCTTTGCAAAGCACACATACCTTATCAAAGGCCAAGCACCCTATAAAAGGTGAGCTTTGATGAAAATTTCTCTCTCCTGCCCCACTTTCTGGTTTCCACTTTCTCCACTTTGTCTTCTTGAACAAATAAAAAATGTGGAAGGTACTCATGACACCAGATGCAAAAACTCCACACATGACAACAGTAGCCAAACTGATTTTGTACACACATCAGCAGAATCTATGCTAGAACATTGGCGTTCATGGTAGAAGCCCAATGTCAGTTTTCTAGTCATTGCGAATGTGGAAGCAACCATACTGAACAAACATTTGTAATGGGGCTTTGCAGGGCACCACGAAAGCCTGTGATCAATAAGAGATTAGCTCGAGCCATGAAATGGGCCATGAAACCCAAATCAAAGAAGAGGGAGGTGAAGAAACCTGAGGAGAAAGGGTGGTTTTTCTCTTCGAAAGAAACTAAAGTTGAAGAACCTCCCAAAAGCATTTCGACTGTCACTGATGGTAAGGATATCCTCTTGAAACCATCTATCTAATCAATTACAATTGCGCAACCTAAACTCCAAATCATCAAACTATACTACTTTGATTGAGCTAAAGACTTATATACCACAAGACCCAATTTCACATAAGAACTTGTTGATTGCTACAACTTCTGTAACATTTACATTCACCAAAAGGACCAGTTTCTGATTAAAATATGTAGAGCATATACGTAGTGCAAATTGCTGTAGATCTGAAAGTTTGCAATTGCCAAATGCTCTCAGTGGAAGCGACAAAGGACCCAATGCTCAACATTCTGAAACAAGTTCAAGAGGCAGGTGACCCCACTTTTTAGAAGGGGATGGGTGATCAAAGATTTCCAGAAAGGGCTGGTTGACTAGATAGTCACAGCTGAGTCTCAGGAGTGGAAAACAGTTAGAAACTGTGACTACTGTCCCAAAAGCACATGCAAGGATGCATTGCAAATTGATGGCTGCCAGAGAGTAAGGATCATGAACAGATAGGAATGTAAATCCAAGTCATAATTCTTCAACTCCAGACCAGAACAATTTGGATAGAAAAGAGACCTGTAGAAAGTCATGGAGATTATAAAACTAGAATGACTTAAATGTACATTGGAGCTCCAAAGAAAGCCTTCACCATTGCAGGACCTTAAATGTCCAAATTAGAAGAGAATATACCTGTGTAGCATAAGGTAACAAAGCTGAGATTGATTTCAGCAAGGGGTGGAGTGCAGTCATAATTATGCACTTCCAGTATATGTACACCTAAATTATTCACATGAAGCCCTTTAGGGCCCAAAACAGGTTTCTTCTTTTTGATTCTATCTGCAGGAACCTTTTGGTGCATCTGACAGAATGGTAACTACCCTTGTTCATAATAAAGAAGAGAGCTGAAGAGTCTCTTCAAGAAATGAAAGATAGAATGACTATTGTTCTTCTACTGTCACCACTGCAGATGCATAGCTTACATTGCTATCAAGCATACTTTTGCAGTGGCTGGATTGCTCATGCTGAACAAACTTAATGTGCATTCCCATCATACAATTTTTTAGCATCTGCACAGAAAACACATATCTATGAGATAGCAAAGAAAACACTGCCACAACACTTTGAAGGTAACTATTGAGTGAGTCCCAGCAAATCCAGAATGAACACAACAAGAATGAATACAGTCATAACCTTGTGAGTATCACTCATAAAGTATCAGACCATCAACTTCACCATGAAAGTATCACAATTGACTCAATAACATGACTCCCCACTCACTTCATGAGCTTCCCATGGGTGCACATCAGTACATAATAATAGCAGTTTGACTAGTGCAAATGACAGCAATTTCTCCAAAAACACCCAGAAACACCAAGATGGCCCATCCATTGATGCCATAAGTTCACTCATCTGTAAAACTTGTGCTTGCAACAAAATGAACTAACATTGTTGCACTTGTAGTGATGTGCACATGCTCTAGTACATTTGTAGTGACGCACACTTGGTTTATAGCACTTGTAGTAACGTGCATAGGATCTACCACACTTGTAGGGATGCACACTTGGTTTATAACACTTATAGTAACACATGCATAATCTACTACATTCGTAATATAACACACACAAGGGTAGATGCACAATTGAGTGTCTCACTATTGCGACAAAAATAATGTTTTTTTTCCTGTGAACCCTTTATTCAAATGCATATGATGATAATATATCCTTAAATCTACTAATTGGGATTTAGATGTAGACTAAAGATTTCATTATGAAGAGAGTATGTCATTATTTATTGATAAAATACTCATTTGTTAGTAGTAATGGACTTTTGAAATAAAAAATATGGATTGGTCATTTAACTGGACCATCACAAAATGAAAAAAATAAAAATTGATTCAAATTTCAAATTTGTTATTGAGACTCGATATATGATGTAATACAAGATGATAAATTCATATGCGAAACTTTTTCTTTGAAAACCTTAACTGTTTAATAGTTAGTGACTTTTGAATGGTTAAAATTTGACCATATTTTCATAAGTCCATATGAATTGAAATTTTTGCTTGTTTTTCAATTTCTTTCTCCCAAAAACATATGTTTTTGAAAGCTTTACATGAGTCATTATTCATTTAAACTTTGTGGGTTTTCCTTTTAAGACTTCCAAATTTAAAAATGACATTAGCTACATTAAATATAAATTTTCACATAGATTTGGGAAGGTTTGTAGGTGATTGAACATGTATTATTCAAAGATTAAAATAATAATATTTTAAAAAGTAACAACCATGTCCATTTGAATCATATTAAATAATCTTGTATTGATTTATAATAAGTGTAATTTTTGCCAATATTGAGACACTCGATCATGCATTCACCCACAAGTTTTACTATGCTTGTGGTGATACACATTTGTTTTGCTACACTTATGGCAACATGCACTTGTTCCATTGCACGATACATAATGCACTTCAACTCATAGAGCCGATTTTTTGATCCATATCCTGTGCATAACCACCTTTTTTTTATTGTTCTTTATTTGACACATCATCACCAAACTTGACACTATATTCTTGAGGTGTTAATTTGCTCACAAAAAAATAATTCTTTGTTAAATCAAGAATATAGATGACATCATTAATGTGGTTAAGATCATGTTCATTCCCATTGTCATCTTTATTTGATTTTTCCTTTTCTTGTTGCTTCTTGTGTTCAATTATTTCCCATGTAGATTTTTATTGGTGATGTCTTTTCAAATTTAAAAAACCAATATCTTATATGACAAAGGTGCATGGAGCTAATTGAAACAACATAATCGACATACCAAGCTTTTTGACTAGACATTAACAAAGTTAAAATAATAAATGTTTCATTTATATGGTTAATGGCACTATTTCCATGTTCATTTTTCTTTGAAATGTCAGTTTTTAAAAAAAGTTTCTAGGATTTTTCACCCCTTTTTATTTTTGAACATTCTTTTGTTCAGTGACCTTTCTTTTTGTAGTCACAAATGTTTTAAGATTTATCCCTCACATTTTTTTGAACCTAAATGCTTTTGATTCATATGGATTAAGGCTATGCCACCTTTATTGAAACTATCACCTTTCTCCCTCTTCATGAACTTTTCATTAAGTAGTCTTATAGTAATGACTTCCTAAATTATTTTGGTAGATTCATAGGACTCTAATGATGTGACCAATAACTAGTAACTATTAGGGAGACTCATAAGAAATATTAGTACTTTCACCTTAGGTGGCACTTTAGCTCCAATGGGATCAAGTTTTTCTACCATAACATTCAACTTGTTGACATGTTGTTCCATAGTTTCATTGGAGCTCATTGGGCTATTAAAAAATATGTTCATTAAAAAAAGACGATTTGTTACCGTCCCTCAAGATGCCTCTTGACAAGGGCTTTGCACACACCCTTGGTTGTGGTTTTTTCACTACTAGAATTCCTAATTTTTTTGACTAGAAATTTTGGTAAAAAAAGACCCATTTTGGATAGGCATAAAAAAAACCTCTTAGTCATTTTGGACAAGTTGTTTTGAATATGTCCATTGTGACTGGGCCATGTACTTTTTGACCAGGCCTAGGTTAGCATTTTTAACTAATCATTTTGAGTAGTACTTTTGACTAGTCAATATAATAGTCAAATGATTTTTTGATTGATCAAACACCGTTTTGACTAGGCAAATGCCATGTGGCATTTAAATAGTGGCCACCCAAGTTAAACCACGTGGCATTTAAACATTGGCCACTAGGTTATGTCACGTGGATAGAACTTAAACGACCTAGGTTAAGCCTAAATTTAGATACCTACTCTTAAGGTTTCTATGTTTAAGAACCTAAAACCTAAACTCTTAGGTCTAAGAGCCTAGAACTAGCAACTAGGTATAAAAGCTTAATGTAGGCTAGGGCAACTTAAACTATGACCTTTATTAAGTTTAAATGTACACCACCTAAATTAAACCTACACCTAAATGACTTAGGTAGGAAGATCCTATTTCATTTTGAATTTGGCCTTTAAGACTAAGCCTTTTCAATTAGCTCATCTCAAGTGGCCTTCCTTTTAAAAATATTTTTTTGTGTCTTAGATGCTTATGCTGCATCTATTTATATTGTTCATCATTTGGAAATGATGACAAATAATATGGAACAAACTTTTGGGAGGGAAAAACATTTTCATGTCCACATAACATTAGAGACTTTTGGTTCACACAACATTATTCTTAAATAATTATGTAAGATACATAAATTAAGTAAATAAATAAACAAAGAGGTAGGTAAGTATGTATGTTAATTAAGTTAAAATAAAAATTAGTAATAATTAATGTCTATTTATTTAGTTATAATTAATAATTACAACCATATTATAAATCCTTGAATTATATAAAATATCAAGATAGTTACAACATACTATGTTGTTGATTGATAATTACAACCAACTCATAACCAATCCTTACAAAATTGACCTAATTCAATATATATTATCAAAAATGCATTTGTAGTAGTTAATATTTAACTATTTAATTACACATTCATTAGTGTATTTTAGGTAAATAACTAGTTAACCAACTAGTAATTTATCATAAGTATATAAATGGTTTACTTTAGCCTACATAATTAGGTTACCTATAGGTTAAAATATAGGTAAATAGGTGGAGTATAGGTAGGGTATGTATAAATAAATACACCTACATATAAATTAATTCTTTTAAAACTATTTAGTCACATACTTACATTACATAAGTTAAATAAGTGGTTAATTTAACCTAGGAAAAATTAATTATGGAAAAACTAATGATTCGTAAAATAATAATGTTTAAACCAACCAAAAATTTAAAATAATTATGGAAAAATAACCATTATTAAACTAATTATGGTTCAATTAATCATATCTAAATAAATATTAGGATTTTTCAACCAATTTTTGGATGTTTATAAGCTTAATCACACCAAGGTTATGACTATATTGCAATTCACCTATGATGAAACATATAAACATGTGCATGTAATATGATGACACATGTCCAATGCATAGTCCTAGACACATGTTCATATCTATTATGTAAATTAAAAAAGGGTAGGTAGGTAGCCCAACTAACATGCAACCTAGGTTTAACCTTAGCTAGGTAACCTAATTAGCAACCTAGGACAAGCTTGGTCACATAGATAGGTTGCAAGATTAAAGACTTGAACCCCTCACCTCCACATTTGGAGACCAAGTCCTTATATCATATTTTGTGTCATTTTATGATTATGATCATTTTTACTTATTTACTTAGATAACTTATCATAGCTATCATACTTAACTTACTTAGTTTATTTAACAAACTATCCTACCTACTTAACTACCTACTTTATCAACTTTCTTAGTTTTGGAAATCTAGGGTAGCTAGGGTGTGGTTTTCCACCACATTAACAAATCAATTGAAACCACTTCTTTATTTTTTGTATTTAACATTTTAGGGGAAAAAAAAACCGCAAATGGAGTTATTTCTATACAATGTTATTTTTGATACATTGAAAATCATTGTTTTTAATGACAAAAAATGTTCATAAACAATAACATACAATCATTAAAAGAAAAACTGTCATTTGTAACCAAAATGTTTCAATTGTGAACAACAATGTTTATTTTAGTGAATTGACATGTTATGAAATGCTTGAAACTTGTTTTCATTGGTACATTATTTCACTAAATTTTAATCTTTAACAACCATAGTAGTAATGAAATTGAATCATTTTGAAGTCTCTGTATATATCATTTGTCAATTATATGATCCCCAATGCTCAATTTAGATTTCCATAGTTTTTATTTATTTATGAATTATGCATGAACCTACATCATATAGAAATTCAAGTTAATAACTTCAAAATATTTGTCCCTAAGTTTATAATTCCAATATTTAAATATGTGTGTCCCATTTAAACCACATTTACACTACAAAATATCTCACTATATTACACCCATTTTGGTCCATTCAACCTTGCAATAGCCCGTTTGGTCCACCTAATTTATGTAGCCTATGGGTGCAAGCAATGTTAAGTAGCTGGCTCACTGTTCCTTGTCAAAAAAATTACATGTAGCCATGAAAAAGTTTTAATGTATTGAAAGTAGAAATTGTTTTTGGTACAATAATTAACATGATGATAGTTTTTCATTTTATATTTAAAATGTTTAAAAATACCATCTTGAAAGTAGAATTAAATAGAGTTTTTTTAAAAAATTCTACTTGCACAAAATGTCCGATCTTACCAAAATGGGCTACATGTAGATGAAATATTGATTTTTAAAATTTTTCAATTTCATGAAAACCTAAAAAATATTTATGTATTATCAAATTGTGAATGATATAATCATAATATTATCAAATTTTAATATGAAATAGGTTTGAACACCATTTTGACCCAGTTATTTTCAAACTTACTTTCAACTTACTTTTATGATACTAAAGTTGTTCAAACTTTGTATCCAACTTCCCATAAACTAAATTTAAGGCCCTATGGTTTTATATTTCTACTTCAAAATATTTTGAATCAACTTTATTGTGTCCATATAAAAAACTACTCCATTTTTTAATTGGATTTTGGATGGACAATTTTTTTTTGTCTACTTTATTTTGCTGACACCCTTATGTACCTACCTTTAGCATATCTACTTACTTACCAAGTGTATCTACCTACACCTAAAGCTACCCACTTAATGTAGTTATTTTCATAATCTATTATGTTAGTTAACTAACTATCTTCTTAACCTACATAGCCCATTTACATACCTATTTATTTAACATGCATACATGGTTTAGTTATCATACATACCTTAGCCTGCCTAACCTAGTTACCCACCTAGTAATTATATTAATTGCAACTATAACTTGATAAATTATTCAACCTTTAGGTATCCATTCATGATCCTTTGTTATTTTGCATTGTGTATCATGATCCATAGGCCTTCAAAATCATAAACAATTATAATCCTTTGTGTGTTAGTTTGGATTGGGCATGATGGGTATAGTCACAATCCAATGAGCCACAAAGGGTGTTAGTAAACCCAAAAAAAGTCAAAATTGGATAAATATTTATGTTTTGCAATTTAAAACCATGCCAATCATGTCTAGTTGTTTTTTCATTCATATGAATGTCAAAGAATTCAAACAAAAAATTCATTTGATAAAACTTTAAATTTAAGTTTTGATTTAGGACCTTTAAAAGTGAACACCTATGGCATTAAATATGAATCAATTTTACAAAGCACAATCAAAAGGACTCATATAATAAAACACATTTGATGGGAAAAATTTGAAGAGGATAAAGACCTATTAGCCACATTGAAAAAACATTCATACTTTAAAATATGTAAACTTCAAAAACTTTAAAAATTCAAAAAAATTCCAAAATTGATCTAGAATTTTAGAATTTTGAGTCCTTTATCACATATAAATGAAGTATAATCTACATGGGTCCAAACATGTTATTAGGAACCACATGTGCCCCCTTAGACCATTGTTTTTTTTGAAAAATATTTGAAGAATATTTTTAATACATCTTTTAAAAAAACATTAAAATTAATTTTTTTAATAATATTATGTTAAGGTGTATGTTGAAAAAATCCCAAAATATGTCATAAAAGAATTCTCAAATTGTGTTTCTAGTGTCAAAACTATTTTTAAGCAATGGCTACAAAGCTTTAAAAGTCCTTATACATATTTTTCACTCATTAACTTGATTCAAATTTTTTATAATATGTACATAATGTATTAAAAATAAAAAATGATTCTATTTTTTATTATTATTATTATTATTATTACAATCCAAAGTTCAAAAAATAAAGCAATTGTTATGACTGCTATGGTACATGTTAGTATGACTGCACCCACATGATATGTTAAGAAAAGTTGTAGCTTATTATAAAAATAAAAATAAAAATGTATAAAATGAACTTTTGGTTATGATTTGGAATTTTTTTCATTTTTATAAATAGAACATTGAATTTACAAGGAATCAAAACACTTTTAAAAATTTCACATTTATTCAAAAATGATAAACAAAAAAACATGATATGTACTGGGACAATTGTTGGTATTTATCATAACAAATTGCAAAAAAATTGTTCCAAAATTCATTCATATGAAAAAGTTTTTTTGGGAAAAAGACATGTAGTCTTTTTTTAAAGTAATCATATTGGTTCATTGTATCTTGTTTGCACCCACATACATTTTACTATGATTTAAAATAGGATGGCAATGGTGAAATTTTAGTTTAACTAATATAGTCTTCCACTTCCTTGTTGGACATGGCTTCCTAATTTTGCAACACATTGGATGCGATGCATTATGAAAAAAAATTATGTGAAAATGTGAAAATGACAATCTTTCATGTAAAGACATAATAGTTGTTTATGAAGACTTCAAAGAATGTGGCATCCGGCCACATTTGTGGCTACATAATGTTGTAGGTAAGGTGATTAAACCTATTGCTTCATTTGTGTTTTAACATATGAAGAAAAGGAAAGGTTTACACAAATTTTTTGGCAATTTGGAAACACCATCTCACTATGTGTCTTCACTTAGAAAGATATTGCAAAAGGATGAAAAAATGAAAGGGATGAAGTCACATGATTATCACATCATGATGTAAGAAGTCTTGTCTTTATGCATGCGACACCTTATGGCAAAGGTTGTACTAGGATGGCCATTATTTGATTATCATGAGTTTTCAAAAAGTTGAGTACAAAAATTGTGGACCCAGTGACAATGGGGGACCTTAAACATGATGTGGCTTTAACATTTGAATTGTTGGAATGATAATTCTCTCCTTTATATTTTGATGTAATGACACATCTTTTGGTTCATTTAGTGGAGCAATTGGAATTGTGTGGTCTAGTGCACACTTGATGGATGTACATTATTCAACATTATTTCAAAGCCTTGAAAGGATTTCTAAGAAATAAAGGCAAGCCAAAAGGAAGCATGGTAAAAGGCTATGCATTAGAAGAAGGTCTAGGGTTTTGTACATAATATTTATAGGATTTTGTAACCATTCAACAAAGAGTGTGGGATGAAAAAGAAGATGTTTCTATGAACGATGAAGTTATTGAAAGAAATGGTTGTGCACCAATCATGAGTGCAAACCTATAAGAGATGGCACCTTCATTTATGTTACAAAACGTGGAGTTAATGCCCACATGGCACATGTAACTTTTTACATACTCATGTTTCCTTTATGATCATATTTAATTTATATGTTGATACTATCCTTGATAAAACAAAAGAATCATAATTTTTTTTAAAAATGACTTCCAATGATTGAATGTAGATTGACATGTTGGCATGGAATTATTTATAGGGACTAGTACCCTAAAAGTTGGCAATGCAAATTGTGGCAGGAAAACTATGCCATAACAAAATAAAAGTACAATAATGAAATCAAGAGAGGAATGTTTTCTTATCTACTTTAGAGGTCGATTCTAGGCAAGGGTTGTTGTGTTCTTGGATCATTTTAAAGAATTGCTTCCATTTCCAATGTGAAAAGAAGTTCAATGTCAAAAAAGCAGAGGCAACTGAAAAAAAAAATGTGGTGCATATGTCCAGGCCATTGATATTTGAAGCTAGATTTTATCATATGATATGGGCATTTGGAAATTATATTCATGTCTCAAATGTTGAAGAACATTTACAAAATGTAACAATGGTGTAACAAGTTACAACCACATTTAAATAGGAATGTGTGTCAAGACTAAATGATCAATGACCAAATTTTCCAAAATTGGAATATGTAGAATGGTTGGAAGAGATACAAGAGTTAAACTATAGGGTATTAAACATTGTTGTTTTGTTGTGTAATTGAGTGAAAGAAAATTATGTTGGGAATAATGTGATAATGAAACAAGATAAATATGGCTTCACTCTTGTGAACTTTGATTATCAAATTCCCATTTAGACCAATCTTTTGCTTTCCCATTACATGCAAATCAAGTCTTTGTTTTTAGTCATCCCAAGGGAAGAGGATGGAAAATAGTTTTGTGGAAGGAACCTTGTAGGAAACAAGTAATTGATAATGTTCAAATTGACCATACAAAGTTTGAAACGTTCATGTTACAAAATGTTGATGTACATGTAGGTCTACGAACTCCAATATCTATGGTTGTGCCTAATGTAGTGGCGAATGATGGAGTAGATAAGGTAGAGGAATATGATTTTAGTTTTAAGATGGTTAATTAATTTGGGCCTTCAAGGGAGTCATTGGTGTTCTTATTGAAAGCTCAAATAATCATACTTAGTTTAGGCCTTTAGGGTGGATGATGTAAGGTAGTTATTGATGTTTTATTTAATTTGAAACTAGTTTAAGTTATTGGAATTAGTAAACATACATACATCAATGTTCAATTTTGGATTAATATTTGATTTTCCCATTGCATTTTGCTATTGAATTTCGTTTTAATTGTTATCTCCACTAATAGGTTTCATTTATTTTCTTCATCATCAATAAACATCAGAAAAAAAAACTTGAACTACACTAATATGCTATCATTTATTTTTGGAAAATGGCTTATGTATGAACATGAAGCTTGAGCTTGGAACTTTGAACTTAAAATTTAATGTGATTTTAATCCACCTACATGGATGAATATGTTCATAGATAAATGAATTCATGTGGATGAATGTCATTTTTGCATAAATGAATTTCATTTATGATTTGGATTAAATAAATAAATCATGGGATGAAATTCATCCATAATTGGAAGATAATAAATTTATATCCATCCCCATTTGTTTTCGAAATATTAATATTTCAAATTTGAATGTCATTTAATAATGATGAATAATGAAATTGTGATAATAAGGGAAAATATGATGTACCAAAATGATTTTAAAAAATTTGTTTAAGAAATTAATTTCATGAACAATGTTAAGCAATTCAAAAAATATTGTCACGGAATGCATGTCACCCCCCCCACCCAATTGTTGTCAACAACATTATATATTTACTTCATGGAAAATTGGGGTGCTTTGAAAATAAAAAATTACAAAAAAAACCCCATTGTCATCTATGATAGTATGTTGTTTGAAAAAAACTAATTAAAGTGCCTAAAAATGAGTTTTAGTTTATTCGAAAAACCCATTATTACTAATGGCATTATGTAATTTATAAATGTTTAAAACATCCAAAACCAATTGTTGTCAACAACATTGGTGAAATTTGACAAAAACCATGGCACTCTTAATGAATAATGAAAAAAAACCCATTGTTGCCAATGATAGTTATACATAGGTTTGAAAGAAGTTGTGGCACCTTTAAAGGAGGGGGAGGAAAAAACCTAGTATTGTCAATGACATTGGGTTAGTTTGCCCGAAAAAAATATTTAAAATAAAAAATTAAAAAAAAGTTTAAAATGATTATGGGGTGGATGTTAGCATAGTAATGGCAATATAATTAATTTAAAAAAATAATGATGGCATTTAAAACAATAGCCATGAAATAAATCTATAATGAATTTACATTATTTATTCAATAAATGTTATATCATATATAATTAGATTTTGTTTCATGAAACTCTAGTTAATGAAAATTATGGGAAAAAAATTATCCATAAAAAATTAGCAATAAAATAAAACATTCATCCATAATTAGGATGAATGCTTACATTCATCCCCATGTTTGTTTCTAGGTTTACTAGTACAACATTCATTTTGCAATTAAATTCTTGGGTTTCATTTGCATGTGTATAAGGGAAAAAACATTTTACCATCCCAAGTTCCAACTCTAAGCTCTAAGCTCAGGCTCCGAGCTCATGCAGTAGCTTGCCTCTTTATTTTTGTAGTTTTGATAAAATGTAATAATATAATGTCTTTTTATTTTTATTGTCACATCACAAAAAGTAGCATTATAGTCACCCTATAATCACATGCTTTCATGACTAGTTTCAATCACATTAGTCATATCAGTCAACATTAACAACTCCATGTGAATGCCAAACTTGCCATATTACTAGTGTGAAAGCCATACTTTTGTAATAGTGGTAACATGTTTGAACCTAAAAGCTACGTGTGAACATGTTAAGTACCCTATTATAACATAGCCTAGCTTAGGATAGATTACAAGTAATTAAATTATAATACACATTTTTTGAATAAATGACAAATTACCACATGTTTTATGGGTGGTTTCCACATCATATTAACCATCATCCATGGCAATGAATGAGAATTTTTGGCTTAGTCATAAGGTTTTTAACTGCACTTCAACTTCATGGAAATGTCATGTCTTTTATGTCTAATTGTCTTATGTCACTTGTCTAAGGCAACTAGGGGTATTTCTAATTGCAATTGTCCATTACAACTACAAATGAGTTGCCAACTTAGTATTGATTTTCAAATTTTTCTAGTGTTACTATTGTTTATTTGCATGCTTATTGCCATAATTGTCTTGTTATTGATCTTTTATTACCACCTTATTTGCTTGGTTGCTTACCAACCCATCTTATTTGCTCCCATAACTTTTTGCAATTAAGCTTTTCCACCCCCACTTTTCTTACTTACATGCCTATTGCCATAATGACGAAAAAACAATATTTCCCACAAACACCAATTCAAAATTTGCTACCTTCAACAATTGTTTCCTTAGATGCAAATAATAGAAGTTTGTTTGGAAAATCAATTCTGTAAATTACCTATAATAGTTTGTTAGAGAATGGTGTTCAATTATAGTAGGTTTAAAATGGATGGTGTAAGATGGTGCAATACTAAACGAACCTAACAACCTCTTGCTAACAATGCTAATCTATTTGTAAAACAGTTCCCACACACATCAATTCAAAATCTCAAAGCAATTGGCAATAGTATGAAGGGTCATTGATCAATGATTAGATTGGTTGTAAAATAATGCACACAATATCTAAAGCCAATTGCATACCTTGTTACAATATAATTTCAACCTAGTTATTTTGCTTGAGTCTAGCTTGTTGTTTTAATCCTAATGTTCTTCCACTAGTTGAAGCTATTATGCATCCACTTAATGTTACAACTCCAATTTAGGTAGAACTATGTTGTAAATA
>Ga0209611_10006280_pt1 | contig 19544 bp, 15 predicted proteins | sample S1TSphgellanicum_3_FD_187693 | JGI IMG/M metagenome (GOLD analysis project Ga0209611, IMG submission 187693) | Host-associated microbial communities from peat moss isolated from Minnesota, USA - S1T2_Fc - Sphagnum magellanicum MG (SPAdes) (version 2) | ecosystem: Host-associated > Plants > Peat... | reverse complement strand
TTTTTAGAGTCCTTTAAAGGTGAACTATTATCAAAGAATAAGGTGCAATTGTTGGACTTGGCATCTCATTTGTTAGCCTTAATTTAATTGCTTTTGATGAACATAATTCGAAACCATTATGATGTTTTGGTCAAGTATTCTAAACCTCGTTTAAGTTCTTTTCGAAATGATTTTTGGTTCATGCAATATATGAATTATGACTATGGCAATCCTATCGATGTCCAACCTTCTTTGGGTATTCATTTTGAATCATTTCATTTGTTTTCAATTTTTATCTTTTAGGTCATTTCTTACCTTATATGTTGAAAAAATTATGTTATATGTTTTCTTTTGTTGGCATTGAGTTTTGTTTGTAGGTGGTTGTGCTTGTTGTTCATAGACCACATGACGATGTTTGCATCTTTGAAAGTGAGAAAACAATGTTTGCCATTAGGATATTTATTTCAAGATAACACAAATATAATTGCATATTTGACCATGGACCATCACAAAAGTTTGAAGATGAGGAGGAATTGACTTTATTTTTAAAATTTGCATTGTTTTAAGGTTACTTAAAGTAGTTTTTTATTTATGATAAGAATATAGTTGACAATTAGGTTTAATTTGTATGTCACAAATATGTTTTATTTATTCCATTAATATGTCCATTGGAATTTCTTATTTTTTCAATTTTGTTTGTAGTAAGAATTATCAACAAGTTGGGCATTAGTTTAGCTCAAACTTCAAATTGTATTTTAAATTTTCAATAAACTTTGTTGATCCGTGTTAATTTTATTATGTTAATCATTCCATCTTATTTTTGGTTGTGGTAAAAAACTTGGTGGCCACAAGTTGTAATTTGATGATGGATGTAAAGATGCATTTTGTTATTTGTTCTAGATTTTTTGCAATGGTTAAGATTTGGTGGCCACAAGGTGTAATTTGATGATAGATGTAAAGATGTCTTTAAAAACTTGTTCTAGATTTTTTCTATAAGTCAAGATCTAGTGGCCATAAAATGTAATTTGATGATGGATGTAAAGATGCATTTTGCTACTTGTTTTAATTTTTTTGCTATGGTTAAGATTTGGCGGCCATAAGGTGTGACTTGGATGTTCAACCTATATGCTTTTTGTTGTTTTCTTAAAATCTTTTGTTGTGGTGAACAACTTGGTGGCCACTACATTACAAGAAATCATGGTTTTCAAAAGGTTCAACTTGACTAAAGTGTCCACAATGATTAAAAGGATGTTCACTTTGATTAAAAGGCATGGGTCATGAAAGACACATGGTTTTTTTGCTTGGTGTTTTTGATTAAAATGATCATTTTGACCAAGTGTTAAATTATACATCTAATCAAGAAGGAATTTAAAAAAAAAAATCCATCAAGATGCCCATGGCCCAGTCAAATCAGCCATACTAAATGACCATGTTTAGTCAAATCGGCCATATTAATTTGGTTAGTTAACTTACTTGTTATGCCTATTAAGATATTTACCTACCTACCTACAGTTACCTACCTATGTCCAACCTACCTACCTACTTACCTATAGTTACCTACCTATGTCCTACCTACCTACCTACATACCTATAGTTACCTACCTATGTCCTACCTACCTACCTACCTACTTACCTACTAGTTACCTACCTATGTCCTACCTACCTACCTACCTACTTACCTACCAGTTACCTACCTATGTCCTACCTGCCTACTTATTTACCATCTACTTACCTATGTCCTACCTACCTACTACTATTTACCTATTTATCTACCTATTTATCTATATTCTATTTATTTATTTATGTATTTACTATTTACTTACATACCTACTTATGATTCACATAAGTAGGTATGAACATTTAAAAACATAGGTAGGTAGGCATGTGTACTTACCTATCTACTTAATTAGGTACGTACTAACCTACTTATGAAAAAATTGAGGTTCAAATTTTGTTATACACATTAACAAAAAAAATCATCGATACATGTTAAATCTATTTGTTATCATATTGTTTTACAAAGTGATGGGGTGGTTTGATGGCCAAGACATTGGTGTGGAACCAAGGAAACCAAGGTTTAATCTTTTTTATCAACATATACTATGTGGAATATGTATATTCATATATATACCTTGTACATGTGTGTAAATGTATAGTACTTAAGTTGATTGTGAATACTTAGGTGGGAAACCATGGTGGGTAGGTAGGTCATGGGTGAATGGGTAATTAAGTACTTACTATTTATTTATTATTTATATTTTTATATTTACAAATCGAGCTATTTTTTAATTAATTGTTTTGGCTACCCATATTTTTGTCCAATTTGATTAGCCAAAAAAACCATTTTATGGTCAATAAAAAAATCATAAGTCAAGTTGAATATGTGCAAGTTGACTTGTCTAGTATGATTAAGTGGTCAAATTGACCAAATGTCAAAATAATTGATTCTTGATTTAATTTTTTAATAAAATAAACCATGATTTCTTGTAGTGCTAGGTCATATTTGTAATTGAAAGTCTCATTGTTTGCATGGTGTAAATCATGTGTTGGTATTTTTGAAGTTTTGTGAAGTCCAAAATTAATTAAATATGTCTTAAAATTAGACCCATACCCAAACGCTCGAAGTTTTAACTCCAAACATTCAAAGTTGTAACTCAATATGTGCCTTGCTTTTATGATCACTTGTTATTCAATGAATTCATATACTTCATACCCCATTACCAAACACCATTGCATTTGAAACCTTTTTTGATTTTTTAATGAATGATACCCTTTCACACTCATTAACAAACACAAATATAAAATTATGTTTGAAAGTTTTCTCTAAACCAAAGATATTTTTTGCAAACTGATTGTTTAGTTATAGGCATTGTTTTGAACACTCAAAGATAGGGGTTACTAGCTACGCCTTGTGCCATGGGGCTGTTTGGTGGTAGGCTCGTGTTTGGTAATGGCGCTTACCTAGCTGCTTCTACTTCTTGAGTTTCTGCAATTTTGACTGCATGACAATTAATAACAATTCATGGAATTGGAGTGCTAAATCCTAAAGGTAGGGGTTGTCTCTTCAAATAGTTTTAAAACAAACTGCAGTTCAAGTTGAACAAATTTCCATGAGAGGGTAGAATAAGGAATGAGTCCATCCCAACTAACTTCTCTGTGGCAAAAATACAGATCAAGTTCACCTAATCTCCATGGCAAAAGTACAAATTGGGTTTCACCTAATCTCTATGACATAGCCAGATTAAGCTTTACAAAAATTTACAAAAGAAAAGCTTTTCAAAATCTCCATGACAAAACCGGATACACTTGACAAATGTTCAGATACAAGCCAAGAGGAGTAACAAGGGGTGTGTCACACTGTGGCCTTGCCATTTACATTAAAAAGTATCTTAAGGCAAAAGAAGAATCATGGAAATTCAAATATTTCACCGTGCAAAAATATAACCTTCCCAAAAATCCTCTAAAAGAAAACCAAAATGCTTCAAGATACTGTAACTCTATAACTAATCTCAAGTTTCAACACAAGCCAAAATATAATGTTTCAAAAATGCTCATATAAAAATAGACCTACTACCTAGGGGCCAAAATCCATTAAGCTACTATACTCTATAATGAATCTAAAACACAATATCCTTGCCTTGGTAGGCAAGGCCAACAAAGAAGCCAAGTCAAATCACAAAAGACAAACGTAAATCCCAGCTGTATTCATTGCCACCTTGACATGCTCTGCCATATGGCTGCTTCTTCTGCTGCCACTCTCCAGCACCTCAATACTTCCCTTTTTGTTTGTGCATTTTTATATGTTGTAAACGTTCCTACAATCGACTCCTGGAGGTTGAAGAATTAGAATTGATGAACTGTAATTTCTGGCTAAAAAAAGGTCAGCAATTGCAATTCCATCTTCTTTCCTATGGAATCCGAAATGGCCATTAGCCTGGTGAGGAGTTACAAGACTGGGTTTTTACTTGTAACCATTTTTAAGGAGATCCTTCAGTTTTGTGCATCCCCTTGACGCACGAGACGCTTGAGATCTTGGCGAAAGACTTTCATGAAAATGTCAACTTCAGGCTTCCGTTTTTAGGCAAGCTTTTACTGATCACCTCTCATCTTATGTTCATTAGATGTTCATTAGTGCGGTGCTATATTAGGAACACCTGTGGGGAACACTTTGAGAACTTTGGGAACATCATGGAGAACCCTTTGGGAACCTATGGAGCATCATTGGGAACAGGGTTGGCAACATGATGAGAACACAAGCATGAAAGAACCCCCCCTGCCCTAGGAAAAAAGATGAACCCCCTTGGGTGTATGTTGAATTGTCTCATTGGCAACATGCATATTGTATTTATGACTAATGTTCGGCACAAAATAATTCACAAAAGGTCTAGTTGAAAAAAATAAGGAAAGTTTTATTGATACTTGTTGAAATTGTTGAGAGATGAACTCCCAACTTGTGAAAAACTATTTATTGTCCCAAACATTCGGTTATTATTACACAAAAGGTGTAATTTCCATAGTTGTTCCTCATATGTTGAAAATTTGACAAATCAAACTTAAATTGTTTTTCCTCATTTTTAAAAATAATTATAAACTCATCCCTTTTCACCATAAAATGATCCAAGTACTTTTAATTTTTTTCCCCCCATATCCAAAGAGAATACATTGAGTTTTGTATGCATGTTTTATTCTCAAAATTAAAAATATATGTGCATGTCTTTTGGAGATTTATTGGTCACCTTTACCACATTGCCTAGTCTAAACTGTGTCATGTCTTCATATTTTCTCAACTGTGTCATACTTGTGTCTTTAACAATTTGATATGAGATTGGCATGCGTGGAAAACAAATATATATTCATAACAAGCCAAAGTAGCATCTTTCCATCATTTTTAGAACCCTTTGTTTAGATTTAACTTGTGAAAGTGCAATTTTGGTAGTCCTTTGGTTGATAAGATTTGTGAAATGGAAGAGAAATGAAGAAGACCCCAATGTTGGATTTTTTATTAACATGCAAAAACTAGATGTTAATTTAGAATTTAATAAAAAACACTTTCTAATTATAACTAAAATGATTGATTGCCAATGTGATCTCCCAAGAAATCATGTGCACCTTAGTTTGCACAAACTTTTGAGGACTACTGCCTTCTTCTGTAGTTGGGTTGATGATTTTTTGGTATCGTCTAACATACCCCAAAACATATTCAAACTCACAAACCACTTGGAAGCAACCATGACCACTAAGCAAACCTATCCTTGGGCGGTCCAAGGGTAAGTGCATAATAAGATGGATCTAAAAGTGGTAAGAGTTCCCTAATCTAAAAGTCCAATTCTTTGTATTTTTTGAGCCTTGAGAAATATTTTTTAGTTAAATAGTAACAATGCACTGATTCTAATCAATGTATTTTCATTAACATGTTTATCTTTTAGAGTTCATTGATTAAGACACATATGTAAAATCTTAACTCAACTCATGTTTTTTTCATGATGGACCTTTTCATCAAGATAAAAGTCCATTTTGATAATAAATTATATTGAATTTGAATAAAAAGATTTCAATCTTATTTTCATCATTAGGTTTTCTTAATAAGTCTTTAACAAGTTTTGAAGTCTATGATGCAACCAATCTTGTCCACTCACAAATTGTTGTTGTTACAAACCCAAATTTTTAATTTTAAAAGTCCATTTAACTCTTATAATTTTATGTATTTTTCATGACAATCAATTGCATTATGCACATATTAAAGTCTATAATTTCAAAATAAATTTCATTTAACAATTTTAATATGGCTAAACATTCGAAGTTTGGTGAATGAACTTACCTTGATGGGCAGCAGGCGCCTAAAGAAACACAATGGTATATTCGTATAAAGCTGTTCCGTTTTGGGCCTTGCGTACCAAGTGTTTAGTTTCATTATAGAGTATATAGTAGCTTAAGAGATTTTGGCCCCTACCAGGTAAATGGGTCTATTTTTATATAAGGATTTTTGAAAGATGATATTTTGGCTTGTGTTGAAACTTGAGATTAGTTATAGAGTTACAATATCTCGAAGGATTTTGGGTTTCTTTTAGAGGGATTTTTTGCAAGATCATGTTTTTGCATGGTGAAATTATTTGAGTTTCCATAATGCTTGTTTTGCCTTAAGATAATTTTTTAATGTAAATGGCAAGGCCACAGTGTGACACAACCCTTGTGTTGCAGAGGCAGTGCTTCTGGACAGTGTGGTGCAACACATACACACACATTCTGTAACCTCATCCCATTGAACAGTTCTACCCAGCTCAGACAGTTTGAGAACGGCTGATGAGAGTGAGATCGAGGACTCCGGTTTCTTGGATTGGAATTCGAAGAAAGTATGCAGTAGCTGATGAATCCAGAGCAGGTTTGCGTTGCTGGGGAGAGAGAGTTTTTGGGTTGTAGAGAAAATTTCGGCAATCTCACACACAAATGGGCTTTTAATAGTAGATGCTGCATCGAGAGTGGTCACGGAGTTAGATCTGCGAAGGTTTCTAGTTCGTGACAAGATTCAAAATTGTCTTAGAGGTTTAAAGAGACCTTGGAAAATTAGACGAGGAATTATAGAGACGATCTCAAGATTCGGAGAGTGGTCCAGGATAATAATTCGAAGCATTGTCTGCGGCCCCGAAATGCTTTGAAAGGATCCAAGTTAATAGCATGCAAGGATTCGAGAGACAAATACCATGTGAGAATGCAATTTGAGGAAGACGGATGGTGAATTGCACACCCATTCCGCCTAGGATTTCTCTTACATGAGCATGTTAGGAAGACTCGGAAGATATATATGTCCCTCCTTTTGACTGAGAATTTGAAGCAACAAGACTGACACAGTAGGGTTGAACGCCAAACGACGCACATACGAAGATACGAGGAGAAAAAAAGGAGGGAGAGCGAAGGAGAGTCGAGGATAGGAAATGAGTTTTCTCGACATAGAATCCGGGGGCTTGCCCCCAGTTCGTCGGCAACAGGACCCCTCACAAGCATTGGCAGCGGGAGTCTTCCAGATCAACACAGCGGTTGCATCTTTCAAGCGCTTGATCGACAGTTTGGGCACTCCCAAAGACACCCCTGCTCTCCGTGATAAGCTGTAAGTGATCAGGCCTTTCAACTCTTGCGTTGTCTTCTTCTTCTTCCTCCTATCTCCTCCCCATTGCACTGATGATTTAAAGGATCGCATCCACCATCTTCAGCCATCTCAGAAAGTATACTGAGGAAACTATATATCTGACTGGTTTTTATTCTGTCCTCATTTCTAGTATTTTGACTTGTCCACATCACCCGTATTTGAAAGTTCTGAATTTTTGAAGCATAAGGATCTGATCTTTGGTGATCTGATACACCAAAGATCTGCTGAATGGCAGGAATTCTGTAGCAGTATGTTCATCTTTTCATGCAATACTGTGTGATGGTATCAACACCTTGACAGGAATGACAGGAAATCCTGTCTTCATCCCTGCATCTGTCATGGAGTTTTGAGAATTGTGCACAGCCATGTCTCTCTGTTGTGTCCTGCACAGAGGTTTCTTTATCCACTCAAGGGAAAAATTGAAGAAGGATTTTGAGGTGTTCTGTAGAAGTCTGTGTGAAATACATTTATAATGCAACTATTTGGTCACTGCAGTCCTTGCGACTCAATACTAGGTATCTATAACACTTGGAGAAGTTGAAACTAGCTGAATTGAGCTCTGCATGAATACGGTTTCTGTTCTGCTTTTGAATTGCAAGTGTTGTCTGCACCTGCAGGCACAAAACCCGTCAGCGCATAGGAAAGTTGGCAAAGGAGACAGCAGCAAAGCTAAAAACAACTAGTAACCATGCCCAAAATGATTCTTCCAGTGTAAGTGCATTCTTCCACACCCAGCAGCTTTGGGCTGAAGCACCATGACCGTGGATGAATTCTTTTTGCAACTACAGCAATAGGAATGTCATGGTCACACCAAGTTGTATTGATTTGAGATGGGCATTGGGTTTCTGAGTTTCAGCCCGAGCAGAAAGTCACTGGTGCAAAGCTTGCAAAGGATTTCCAGGCAGTTCTTGTTGAGTTCCAAAATGCTCAGAAAACTGCGCAAGAACGGGAGAAATACTATGCTCCATTTGTGCCTCAGGCAGTTCTACCTGATAGGTGAGACAGACTTTACATACCTCAAAGTCAGTAAAGACAGTGCTCTTGTATCTTGATACTCACTTTGCAAATCATCTCATAGATCTGTGTTGCACTGGTGCAGTCAAGTCTCAAGTGACCTAAAGTTGCTGCCACAGGAGAATCAAGAGCAGCAAGCGATATTTGCTGAGCAAAAGCGGTAAGTGATTTCCAAAGGTTACTTGTCTTAGAGTCAATAGCTGGAAAACCCCGTGGATTTAACAAGACTCTGGTTCTCCTGGCAGTCCCTTGAAAGCTGGGCTACAATCTTAGTTCCTCCAAATTCTCTGAAGATATAAACTGATCTGTTGCTAAGAACATACTGCTCTTGATTTGGACATCTTGTCCAGATTTCTACATGAGCACAGGCCAGTCTTCCTGGGCTCATCAGCATTTGAGGGCCTCTTAAATGTGCCTGCTACAATATTGACAAAGGTATGGGATTGCTGGACCTGCAACATCCACCAGTTGCAGACCTAACCAACTTTCTAGTCAAATCATGTAGGATCTGCTGATGTTCATGTGAATGGAGGGAGTTATGTACATGTGTACAGACAGGATTTCTTACAATTGGAGAATGAGACAGTGTTCAATGAGGCAGTTATTGAAGAGAGGGAACAAGGAATTCGTGAGATTCACCAGCAAATTGGTGAAGTGAATGAGATTTTCAAAGATTTGGCTGTTCTTGTGCATGAACAAGGCTATATGATAGGTTTGTGTGCCTCTTTTTGTCACCCATACTCCATTCCAGTTGATGAAAGGAAACTTGATATGTTGGCAATGTTGCCAAAATGGTTTTCAGTTTTTCAGGATATTCTCTTTTCTGGCTGGCAATATTTTCTAAAAAGACTGAAAGGCTCCTGCAGCTTCTACAGTGTAATGTTGGCAACAGTGTCCCTTTCTAGTAGTCAATCTGGTGTTTTTGAGAACCTGAACAAATTGTTTTTGTTGGTGCAGATGAAATAGACAAAAATGTGGTTGGTGCAGAAGCAGCTACAGACCAGGCCACCCATCAACTTGCGAAGGCACAAGAGAGTCAAAAGTCAGGATCAAATATTGTAAGCCTCAAGTTACTCCTTGTGTTTCAAAGTGTGGCACATTCTCAATTTGCCAGTTTCAAATAACTCTGATAGTGTTGACCATTTAGCTTGACACCCCCCACAAGGGCAAACCCCAAACTGTGCACCGGAAATAGCAATGCACCCCAGAACCCAGAGTCCCACTTGTTTGATAGGCACTTGTTCCTTTTATATTCAGCTTGTCTACATCTACTGTCGACATATCAAGATTTGAATCTGTGATTTCCACAATGTTGCTTTACTCTGTAATTACTGGGCCATTCAGCGGGTTGATGCTCCTGCATTCGATTCATTGCTTAGTATGCACAGTGTTCCTTGCAGTTAAGGAGCTCTATCAAATTGAGTCACATGTTGTGGTTGATGCAGGCATGCCTCATACTGGTGATAATTGTGGTTGTATTGCTGATCCTTGTCATTACCTTGAAGGTAATTTGATAATCTGATGATGCAGTGCCAGGTCAACATGCTTTTCATCTTGAGCCTAGTATGCACACTTGTTTGTAATGTGATAATGTGATGTAAAAGCAGAGTGTAAATAAGAGCTAGATTTAGGTTCCGATGGCAGCTGGTGGTGTGAACCAATTCAGTTGACAAATTCAATAAATTCAGTGACATCTGTTGTATCTTGTATTCATATTAAATTTGTTTGAAGCAAACTCAAGCATAATGTATGCTAGTACTCCAACCATTGTACTCTATACACAGCAGAAGTGGTTGCTCATTGCTTGGAAAATTTTGAGGTTTTTCCACTAACTGTGCAATGCCTTTGAACTTTGGTTTTGGTCTAAAACTACTCATGGGTATCTGATGAATTTTCTTGTGTGGATTTGTGTCTTACTGCATTTCCTCCTGATAGTAAGTAACACTTGTGCCATTCCCAACAATGTTCCAAAAAATGCTCCACTTGCATACAACAATCTGTAGATATTTGTGAAATTGTTGAAGGGTTCTGCTGAGAGATTAACCAGGAACCACATCAAAGTTCGTATTCCTGAAACTACTAAAGCATTGAAGGCAATAAATTTTCTAACAATGAGCTTTGCTGCAGTCTTAGATTGTTTGGGGTGTGAGCTTTGCTGGACTCTTTCTGTCTCTTGCTCTTTCTGTCTCAAAAAAGAAGAAAAAGAAAAAAGAGGGTTATGCAGAAAGCAATTGTGCCATGGTAGGTTTCAAGGTATGGAGTGAACTGGAAAATGAAATGTAGAGAGTATTGAACTGAAACAAAAGGAGAATGTAAAAATGTACTAGTTTTCTTCTCTGCATTTTCCTCTACTTTTACAAACGACTAATATGTGGTTGAATTCAGCACTCTTTTGAACCAGCCCTTGGAGTGGTTCCAAATGCTGTCAGCACAAAAAAATGGAGCTGAGAGTGACAGCTTGCTTTCTCCTGTTAGTTTTTGGCATAGACTTTGAGTTCTCTCCTTTTTCTAAGCCACTTCCTATTTCTCTTTTGGGCTCTGTCCCTGTGACTTTCAATTCTTCTGTGGTTGTATGATTCTTCCATTCATTCTGGACATTAGGCTGCAGCATAAGCAGGGCTGATTCTCAATGCTCATGGACGTGGTGGTGCCCTGAAATACATTCAGTGTAGGTGGAAGTGGCAAACCTCTCTTTTCAGCTTCTTGTGATTTCCTCTCATTCAAATTGAGGAATGAGATCCTGGCTTCTAGTTCCCTGAATTTAAAGCAGTCCCTGGTTACCATCTTGACAAGCTTATTGTAGGCTTGAATGTCAAGAAATGACATAATTGACAGAGCTGACAGGCAGATTTTGCTTGCAGGATATATCTAACAGTGTGCCATACTGGTTGCAGAGTGTTACTCTAATGGAGATAAAGGGCACTGCCACACCCATTTCATCTGTAACATTCCCATATGCAAGAAAACATTTGGGTAGTTTCTTGTGCTGTACATAGAGCAGGGAAGAAATCCCGCATAAGTTTAGGTTTTTTATCTTGGAGATATCTCTGCTTCTATTTACAAAAGCAAGGGCTGTTTATTTTGGAATTTGCATCACCTGCAAGGTTTTGCAGGTAGCTGCTCACCAAGAGATGATCCTGCAACCTGCATTTAATTCTGTGTCTTCATACTTTTAAGCACCAACCCCCAAGTTCAGAGCTTCAGTAGCAGGGCATGTAGCCAGCAGTTTGCGGCATGGCAGGTGGCAGATGATCTAAAGCAAGGACTTGCAGAAGCTGTCTTCATCCTCCAGGATGGAACCTGTGGCTTCAGCTCTTGAGAACAATGTTCAGGTAATATTAAAAAGCTGACAATAGAATCACCCCTCTGAACTAACTGCAGGTGAGGGCTCCTGTATTTCACTCCTTCTCAATCAGATTTGCTGGTTATATTGGCATTACTTTGCTGATTGATTGATTTGTCTCAGCTCATGGTACATGCAAGAGGAATTTGCAGGTTACGAATTTAGTTGGAATCCTATTACTGTTGGTTGCATCTGGAGAGTTGGGTATGGACCAGGAAGCTGGACGGTGAATTCTTTGAAGGTGTCTCATAAGCTCTGCAAGAGTGGGTAGTGATTCTAATCCCATAATCTTTTCCTAAGAGTAGAATTATATTGTCGGTACTTAATTTGTCTATTCTTTTGGTTTCTGAGTTAGTTTCCACAACATACAGTAATCCATTCAAACACTACAAGAAACTTGTCCTAAACCACTGTGCATTCCACCCAGTTTTGAGTGGATTGCCACAAAACCACTAGGGTGATTGAAGACCTTTGCATAATGGAATGCACTCGGACATGGATTGCTTGGCAACAGTTCCACTCACTTTCCACTCTCATACAATGGTTTCTTAATGGTTTAGTCCAGACTAATAGATGTTCATATGTGTATGGTGGTTTGATGTGTGCTATGTGCCATGTGCTTGGCCAAGCCTAGGCAACCTAGGCTAAATACTCTAGATGACCTAGTAAAAAAATGAACCTTTGAATAAGAACCTAGGTAACCTCGTAAAGCTAGGCAGCTTAGTAATCTAGCATGGTTAAATAGTTTGCAAGCATGAAGACTTAAACCCTTCATCTCCACATTGAAGTTTCAGATCATTATCATTACACCACATCATTTTTATATAAATAATAGTTATCACCATATTATTATAAACATTTCTTTGAATAACCTAACTTAGGTACCCTACCTAAGTTAGCTGACATAACTTAATTTAGGCTTAAACTAGGTTAACCTAAGTCAACTGAAGCTTACTTAGGGGCTTACCTAGGGTCACATATGTTAACTTTGGGTTATGTAGGCTAACCTACTTAGCAGGTTGACTTAGGTGTACATATAGGTGATATGACCTAAGCATATGTAGGTAATTGTTGTTGTTTCATTGACAATTTGCTACTTGCAAGAAATGAAATAGACATAGAGCATATGTTGCACATTCTTGAGGAAGAAGCTTTGGAAGAACAAAGAGGCTTGTCAGATTATAGGAGGGGAAAGAGGTTGCTAGATTTGTACACACTAGGAGGGACATATACAAATCAAATGCAATTTAAAAACCCAATGGTCATAACAACATATCCCCTAGCCAAAAGACTTCAAATGAAATACTTCGCAATTAACTTCAAAAATATCTTGGAAATCATCAATGAAATTTTTGAACATTTATGAGGTTGCCTAGAGTTTTTAGAATTGAATTGTCTTGCAATTACATTCAATGCTTGTAATTTGAATTGTGAACCTGAATTGAAAATGGCCGCAACTATTTTGTGAAGAATTGTCATGCAATTTGAATAATTATAGACCAAAATTGAAAAATGGTAATAGTATTGGATGGTAAACTTGTGTTGAAAAGTGCATGATCATGTTTTATGCAGATTCATTGAAATTTAATAAGTCATTCAAGGTTCCTTCAGGATGATTAGTTGTGTTTACATAGTTGGTTGCTTTGCCTTGTGTGAATCCATCCCCATTATGTGAGTTAGGTGAACAATAGCTTGAACCATGTTGTTTTGTGTAGATTGAATATCGTGGTCTGTCTACTTGAAATATTGCAATTGTTTATGAAGCAATTCCTTCTGCATCTGTGATCTTTACTCTTCAATCACAAGGTTTGTCTCATGTATCTTGTCAATTGAGGCCACAAGCTTGGAGGTACTTCTTTCAGTAGCCTCTACCATGTTCCTTTGAATACATGAAGATCTCCTTTTCACCCCAATGTTACCAAAGGTTGCCTTATTAAAAATGGGCTCGGTGGTTAGATAATCCTCATAAAAGCATCTAAATCTCTAGTCTCCTGATTTGGAAGGTCTTTGGGAAAGATGTCTTCCGAGCTACTTGAAGACTTCCCACTGTGTTATAAAACGTTCTTTAATTCTAGTACCAAGTGGACTTAATGTGCAACTTCTTGGTTGCATTGATATAGTGGTTTGCACCAGTGAAATTTGGTTAATGCATTCAATTGTAATGGCTCTTGGTAATACATATGGATGTCGAGGACCAATATCCATTACATGTTGTAATTCTTTAATTGTTGGGATAGGATTGGCAGGGTTTCCATTTACATCTCACACGAGACCCATCAACCCAAATGAAGGATCATATACATGGTCATCATGGGCCATAGTGTCTTTAACATGAGGGGGGTTTAGCGTTGGACAAGTCTTCATAAACATATCTACCATTTCATATACTTGGATTGAAATGCCTCAGTAGATTTGAAGTAATATTTTTTTGTGCCATGAGGTCCCAATATTCAGTTGCATGTCCAGTCCCATACATGTAATCAAAGATTTGATTGTAACCCCCATATATGGAACACCATATATGTCTTTACAAGTTGCATTGTTGTGTCAAAAAAATGAATGTTTAACAACATTGACATTGTTAACAATCTTTCACCACTTAATCACTACTATTTCAAATTGGTCACAAGGATCTATCTTGTCCATGTTCACAAAAATTTCTCTCCACTTGGCTTTAATGAACATAAGAGCTTTTGCTAAATCCCAATTTGGTTGTTTCACCCTTTTGGATTCAAGAGTTTATATTGAATCTGACTGTGATGTAACAACATCATTTGTGACTCTAATTTGTTTGTGGGGTCTATCACGACCTCAACCTCTCACACATGGTACATGCACAAATGGTATAGGGGGTGCACCTACAAGTGTGATTGCACAAATGCATTTGATGCTTTTATTGTGGCTAACAAATTATTTTATGCACATGTTAAAAGGACTGCAGAATCAAAGGGGAAATCAACCCAAAAAAACTTGGAGGGACGAAGTTAATGGGTTCGGCAACATTGTTGATCGCAAAAGAATCCATTGCAACCACATCCATTGTAGTTGGCCATTATAGTTGGTCAAAATATAGTCTATAATATAGCCATTATTGGCCAACTATATTAATGACATCACCATATATAGCTTACCACTAGGGACATTCCACTTAGTTGTTGGTGTGATCTTATAAGGGCACTTCTCTTGTGGTTAACACAAATGAAAGTTATTGAAATTTTTGAAAGGTTGCATAAAAGATTTTTTTGTTTGGAAAAAAAATGTTGAAATTTTTATGTAAAGCCTTGGTTAGAGAACTGCAGTGCAAATCAAATCATCTTTATGGAATGTAATTTGACTTGGACGGATATTGTTATTTTGATTGGGCAACTATGGTTTGACTAAAATATTTCATTTCCTAGGTTTCCTTTTTTTCATTTTTTCTCTTACATGAAACCATCTGGTCATCTCTTTACTCACCCCATCCCACAAGCTAGCCTACTTTGCCCTCATATTATTTGCCATTCTTCTAGGCCCTCTTGTTCCCTCCAGCCCATTTTGACATGAAGAAATTTTTTAGCAGGTCTTTACATCAGGTAAAGCCCTAAGACTACCAAAATAAGAGACTTACCATGGCTCCCACCTTGCACAAAGTCCCTTATTTTGATAATGCCCTGATCATAGTCCCTTTACCTTACACATAAAACTTCATGAAATCGATAAGGTACCATTCAAAGTTATGTGATACAAAAGTTTACAACACACACAAAGAATCATCCCAAATCTATCTATGAAGCAAGGTAGTTTGTTCTGTTTTGTCATGGTGAGATCTCCCAAACTATGACACTTAATGTCATGCTCTTGATATCTTCGGAAAGCTTTTGATGAGCAGGGGTGCACCAACTTGGTTTGAGACCATTTGGCGCTACATTGTGCGAGCTATTGATTATTGAAACATTTTCTCAATGAAAACCAAATAAAATTCAAACTGAAAACTGTATTGGAATTTGGGGCATTCTTGGTGCACTTGGAAAGCTGTCAGCAAGTCAGATTTAATGGAGTTTATTTCACAATTTTCAGAACTAAGGTGTGGAAGATATTGCTTTTTGAGTGGATTTTGTTGCTGAAAATTCAAACAAATTGCAAAAATTGGGTTTGGAAGGAAAAATCAGTTGAGCCCTCAATGTGTTCACACATGGGCCAATGGCACAAGCTACACTAGTTAGTGAAGGAAATTAGATTGGGTTTTTATGGTAATATTGATTGGGTTTCAAAGGAAAGTCATGCATGTCAGTTCCATCATGAATGGAGAGTTAGCATACATATTTGGTATTAGAGAGCAAGCATCTGCCTCACAATTGTGGATCAAAGAAGACAAAGTCTTATGTCATGAATTCTTAGGAGTTCTACCTTCTTGTATGTGTGCCCACACATATATATCCATGTTGCACAGTTATTTGGATTCATAAAGATTCATCACCTCCTATTTTCAAATCAGAGAACCACCAGTTCTTAAAAAAAAATCAGAACCAAAGAACCCATGTGACCAGTTATATTCAAAAGTTGGTAAAGAACTGGCAATTTTACAGGAAGTTAGATGAAGTTTTCATTATTTATAGCTGTGCTCATGTTTTTAGACTTCTTTGATTTTGTAGATCTGTGAACATATGAATCCTATGATCCACCCTGATAACATCTGAGTTTCTGTTTCGATTTCTAGTAGGGTTAAACCCTAAACCCAACACTGATATATGTGTGTGTGAATTGCAAACCCATGTTGCTCAGTGGCTTACACATCATGCAATCTCTCTCATGAAAGTTAATGCAAGAAATCCTACCGTGACTTGACAAGAGTACCGATGGGAGTAAGTATCCATGTAAGGACGAATCAAACTTCATACACAATAGAAGCATTCGAAACTAAGTTAATTATCATGTACAAATCCTTGCCACAATCTTCCCACGAATGCAGAAGATCTGATTCCATCATGTACTGAAAAATGGGCCATGAGTAGTAGATTTTGCCAAGTGCACCCTCACTGGATGATCCCAATGCCCATGGTATTAAAAGTTGGAGAAGTTGAATAGGCACTACTCCCTATTCCCCCTGTAGCCTGAGTAGGCATTTGTAGTTTTAATGTACACTAGTGTGGCCTGTGCCGTTGGCCCAAGTGTTACCACAAACTCAATTGATTTTTCCTTCCAAAACCTGGTTTTCTGGAATTTATTTGAATTTTCAGCGGCAAAAATCAATTAAAATTTAATATCCCCCATGTTCTGAATCTAAACCTTACCAAATAAATTCCATTCAATCCTGCTCATCAGGATCTTTCCAATAACAACAAAGGCACATTCCAATTCCTTCGAAATTTTCAGCTATGATTTAATTTAATTTTCAATGACGAAATCATTCAATATCCAAGAACTTTTGCGCTGCAAGTCCAAACATCATGGAACCAAGCCCATGCACCCCTCCTCACCGAGAGCTTTCCAAAGATATCAATTATACCAAATCCATAATCGAGGTGGCAACATAGATTGGATCTTAAGAAAAAGCACTAGGTCAAATGTTTATTAGAAAAATGTGTTATGGTTCACCAACTAGCTGAAAGGGAGGCCAGTGGATCCGACTTTGAAATTCGTGTCTCCTGAGTTTCTTGAAGTTGTGCCATGACAGGTTTCTCTGGTGCTTTGAATCATCCTTTGTATTATCCAGATATTCTATTTACCAGACTTTGTTTTGCAGCTGACAATTTCTCTTTGATGATATCAAACTTCCACTGGGAGTTCAAGCTCACAGGTGGGAGTATTTCTTTGTTGTGATCATGGAAAAGACAGACCACAGACCCCAGACCCAAGTTCCATGCAATGTGCATCTATGTTTTTATGGGTCATTGTGCTTCACATACTGCCAACAAACTGTAATTGAAGGACCCACAAAATTTCTGCCTGAAGACTTGGTCACCACCTGGTTTTGTTAACTTTAAAAATCTCTAACATCGTTTTTTAAATTCTCTTGACCTATAATCAAGCTGTTGTGGTTTCAAGGTTCTCATATTGAAGGGGGTTAGGGGTTTCTAGTTAGGTTTTGAGGGCTTAGGATACTGTGCATGCGTGGATGGAGGGGCCCTCTAACCAGATTAACCTCCTTTTTCCCATGAGCTGCTCACCCCCAAGCCACCTGCAAATGTAGATGATATGATTTGACAATACATCAACCAACCTGCTTGTAGGTCCTAGCTTGATTTAGCCTAACCTTCCAGCCCAGGCAGGTGCACTCCCAGGCAAATGAACTCCTGTACTTGAGACCTTGAATTACAAATGCAACACAACTCCTTTCTGCCATGAAGATTCTCACACAAACATTGCCAAATAGAAGAAACACTTTCACTTGCAAATACGCACAACACTCTACAAGCTCTTGGGCTCCACAAAAGAAAGACTTTGCATTAGAAAGAGAGAGACTGTATATCTCAAGGCAATGCTCTAAAAACCTCTAAAGGGGTCTCTACTCAGTTAGATTAAATACTCGTTTCAAAAAGCAAAATTAAGTGAACGGTAAGTACTAAATTGGAACATGTGGAACTTTAAAGTGGTGGAAAATGGGTGCATAAACTCAGGTGAAGTAGGTGGGCTTGTAGTGACTAATGAGGTCTCCAAGGATTTTATGGGGGCCTACAGCCCACAGAAAAAGGGAGGTTCCAGGGGTAATGGGAGGCATGCATGGAAAGTATCCAAGCCGTTTTCCAATGAGGCAGATTAAACAAGAAAAATCTTCGACTGTTCTAGTGACCCAGATCTGGCTGAATGATATGTGCTGCCCTGGGCCCCCTTGGGAGAGGTCCCTTAGATCTGGCCAGGTGGTTGTTATTTTTCCTTTTGCTTCTTCTGCAATCCTAAACCCTAATCCCCATTTGCTCCCAAAAAAAGAAAAAAAAATCTTCAATTGCAGTTTAAGATCATTTTCATTCCTCTCTGTATCCAAAGTACATTGCATGCACTGGGCTGCACCAACATTTTGGGTGTCATGTCCACCATAAAGAAAGTAACATGATGAAATTCTGCAATTTGTACATCCTCAAATATGCTGTGAAGTTTTAAACACGAGTTAAAAGGCTGCTAATTGTCTTCACATGCATATGTTTGAAAGTTGTAATATTAACTTCATGATATTTCCAAACTGAAAGAGGAAGTTGCAACATCTGGATTCTGGAGCTTCATCATCTTCTGCAATTTATTTTTTTGACAAGGTGCCACCCATGTCCATATGATGGCTGGCCTCACATGATGAACTTCTAAATTGAAATTTTAAAATGCATATATTATTTGAAATGCACACAGTTCAAAGTTGTACTATTAGCTTCAGATACTTCCAAAAAGTATATGATGCAAGGTGCAGCAATGAGAGCTCAAAATCATATTTTCAAACACATTTCTTCATTATTTTAGCATAAGATGCCCCAGCTCCGACATGCAATATGTTACATTTCTATAACCCTTTAGTTTGTCTATAACCCTTTTCAACCATTTGCCTTTTCTTTCTTAATTTCATTAGCTTTGGAAATTGTCCAGTTTCTTGTCTTTCAACATATGACCATAAATCTGCTAGCAGCTAATCTTGGGCCAATCTCTTCTCAACTTTATAACTGTTCTATAATCCTCTATGAACGCTTTCATTCTAATGTTTTACGAGTGTTTAGATTCCAGTTCATTTTGCAATGATGATCGTCCTCCTCATTATGATTGACCTCCCTTGAATAAGCACTCAAATTATGATGGACATATCAAAAGCTGCATTGACACTTACATGATGATAAAGAGGGTTTTCAGAGCTTCAATAGCAAGATGTGCATTGTGTTTGCAATGATGAATAAAACTTTACCCTCTTCTCATATGGTCAGGTAGGAATGAAACCATTTTTGACAAAAGTAATGGTGAATCTACTAGTGTTGGTTGAATTGGGATCTTTTAAGAGGAATCAACAGGTCTAGGTTTAGTGTTTATTCTAAAATGGACAACTTGTTGGTTTTGGGTTTAGGGAATATTTTTTAAAACTAAAACTTGTTGATTCCAAGGTTGGGTCGATTGTTT